>Ga0316190_10002542_pt1 | contig 13235 bp, 13 predicted proteins | sample Eddworburrow2_MG_FD_204929 | JGI IMG/M metagenome (GOLD analysis project Ga0316190, IMG submission 204929) | Coastal sediment microbial communities from Maine, United States - Eddy worm burrow 2 | ecosystem: Environmental > Aquatic > Marine > Coastal > Sediment | place: USA: Maine | collected... | reverse complement strand
TCCAACAAAGATGATAGCGCTGCATCCTGTTTACCATCAACAAAGGCAATCTTAATCTGATTCACTTGTTTGCTCATTGTGCGCATATGTGAGATTAATGTTGTTGAACCTTCAATATTCATCTTTGAAAAATCAGGCGCACGATATATTGTTGCTGTCACTACACGAAAATCCGTATGGCAGGACTGACAGCTTTTATCCAATTCATCCACAGCTTGTATTACATCATTATAACGTTTTTCTTTAACTCTTTTTTGTATCTCAGCAATAGAAATCAAATCCAGTTTTTTTTCCCATTCAGGTACCATCTCTGCAATTTTATGGTAATCCTCATTTAATTTTTCCATCCATTTTTTCAGATTTTCATCATCCTGTGTTTTTGTATAAGTCTTAATCGCTAATATTTCACGTCGTAACCTAAACATAGTATGCAACCATACCTGACGTTTGTTTTGCGGTTTATACCATTGTGAAATAGATTCTGGGGGTTCTTTGAGAACAATCACATTATCCTGGTGAATATAAAATACACCGGCAATTACTAATAGAATCAGGCACTGAATAACAACAAAATAATACCAACGCATTACTACCACCTTTTCGTTTATTTATGCAGCGTAAATTTCTGCATAACAAGCAGTATATCGGAAAAGAAGAGCGATATATGATTTCAAAACCGACAAATATATTCCTGAGTAATACCTTACTCATATGCATTTATATTTTTAAAATATATAGCTAAATAATTAAACGACAAACTGTGCAACACCATCACGAAACGACCAATCGATGTCATGATTTTCAGCAATGGTGATTAAAACATTTGCGGGATCGATGCCTGGATCTTTAGCGAGGTTCTCAACCGCTTTTGCGTAAAAGGCTTGTTTTGATTTATTAGATCGGCCTGCCCTCATTATCAGATGCATCATGACTCTATCACCCGTACGCTCTTGCAGTTGTAAACAGTGTGGTTCACATTCATGTATTATCTGATAACGATCATCATCAGGAAAACCCATTGTTTCGATAACTGCTGAATTGATTCCATCACCGACAGCTTTGATGTACTCAGGCGACTTTCCTTTTAATATTGAAATATTTACTAGTGGCATAACATGCTCCTTCATTTACATGTGCAATCAATTGAAAATAATTTTATGTGTCGGAATTATGCCTATACAACTGATATCGGTCTAATATAATATATTGCTCATATGATGCCAGATAGTTATCAATTAAAATACGAACTTCGCCATCTACGGTCATTCATGATCATCGCCGAGGAGCTCAGCTTTAGAAAAGCAGCGCTTAAACTACATATTGCTCAACCGGCTCTTTCACGCCAAATCGCCCAACTTGAAGAGGCTATTGAATGCAAGGTATTTGATAGAAAGAAAAGGAATATCCGTCTCACCAGTGCCGGGCAATTCCTATATGAAAAACTTCCGGGACTGATTGAACAAATACACTCAACGACAAATCAAGCACATAAAATTGCTAATGGTATGGTCGCCACACTAAAGTTCGGCTATTCCAGTGCCGCCATGTCCAGTTTTTTACCCGCCGTTATCAGGGAGATACGCTCAACGCTGGAAGAATGTGAGTTTTATTTCAATGAAAGCACTTCAGATAAACTAATTGATGATGTGATCTCCGAACGTCTTGATGCAGCATTCATATTGTATCGACCCAATAACAAACTCTTAACAACCATTCCAATACGTTCAGAAAAGATAGGGATTATCTTACCTGATAATCATGCACTGGCCCGTAAAAAAATTATTGCTGTAAAAGAATTGATAGATGAAACGCTGATCTTGTTTCCGCGTGTTATGAATCCAGTTATGTATGATGAGATTATTGTTTGTTGTCAGCAAGCGGGCTTTAGTCCAAAAGCAATTCGTGAGGCGGCTCCTCGTTCCTCTGCTATAGGATTGGTGGCTGCTGGTGAAGGTATTGCAACCATAGCCGAATCATTAAAACATACCTGTGTCAGTGGAACGGTATTTCGCCCATTAGCACAACCCGGTCCTAAAATTGAATTTAGTTGTATAACCCGATCAGACAAAACAGGACAATGGTTGGATATACTAACTAATATTATCAAGCGCGACCTTAATTGAAAATTCTAATTAGTTTTTTTGAAATATTCTCTCGAAAGCTCCACTGCATGTTTCATTTGGTTTGGAAATAATTTGTGTTCTTCTGCCATACCTTCCATATGCTTTGCTGCATTAGAGTTACCATTCTGATTTGCTAAATAAAACCACATATAAGCAATGACATAGTCCTGTTTAACAAACTCTCCATTTTCATACATCACTCCCAAGTTATATTGCGCATCAGCAAAACCTTTTATTGCTGCTTTTTCAAACCATGTCTTTGCGAGTCGAAGGTTTCTGCTTGTGCCTAAACCAAGGTAATGGTGGATGCCAATGTAGTTCTGTGCAGTGAGATCACCCTTATTAGCTAATGGTTCCCATAAATTATAAGCCTTATTATATTTACCCTGATCAAATAATATTTTTGGATCACTTTCACCTGAACAAGCATTGGACAAATTAAATATTGTAAATATTAATAAAAACCTCAAGCATTTAGTATTTAATTCAAACACCGAAATTATGTTTTAGATAATGCTTGCTCTATGTCTTCAATTAAATCATCAATATGTTCAATGCCAACAGATAGTCTAACCAAGTCATCCGACACACCTGCCTTAACCATTTCCTCGGGTGATAATTGTCGATGTGTCGTGGTCGCAGGATGACAGGCTAAAGATTTAGCGTCGCCGATATTGACGAGACGTGTAAATAATCCCAAGGCATCGATAAATTTACCACCAGCTTCAACACCACCTTTGATACCAAAACTTAATATACTGGCTGCGCGACCACCGCAATACTTTTCTAATAGACTGTAATCCGGATGATCAGGTAGTCCAGCATATCTTACCCAGCTTACTTTTTTATGCTCTGTTAAATAGTTAGCTACTTTGACTGCGTTTTCACAATGACGATCCATTCTTACAGGCAAGGTTTCTATGCCCTGCATGATCATGAAGCTATTCATCGGCGATATTACAGCACCCATATTTCTAAGCGGCACGACACGTGCGCGACCAATATACGCTGCTTCACCCAATGCTTCGGTATAAACAACACCATGATATGAAGGATCAGGTTCATTCAAACGCTTAAAACGTTCCTTATGTTCGGCCCATGGAAACTTACCTGAATCGACTATAATCCCACCTATATTACTACCATGACCACCCATGTACTTCGTTAGTGAGTGCACAACGATGTCGCAGCCATGTTCTATAGGTCGGCATAAATAAGGCGTCGCAACTGTATTATCAACAATAACGGGCACACCATGCGCATGGGCAATTTCTGCAATCTTTTCCAGATCAGCAACATTCCCGGCAGGGTTACCGATTGACTCGCAAAATACTAGTTTTGTTTTTTCATCAATTAACGCTTCTATTTGATCATATTGACCCGCATCTATAAAACGGGTTTCAATTCCCATCTGCGGGAAAGTATGTGCGAATAGATTATAGGTACCACCGTATAAACTACTGGTAGAGATTATATTGTCGCCGGACTCAGTAATAGTTTGTATCGCATAGGTAATGGCCGCCATACCTGACGCTAATGCTAAGCCCGCTATACCCCCTTCCATCTCAGCAACTCTCTGGTCTAATACAGCAGTAGTAGGGTTCATCATCCGCGTATAAATATTACCCTCGACCTTTAAATCAAACAGGTCTGCCGCATGCTGGGTACTATCAAAGGCATATGATGTTGTTTGATATATTGGTACAGCAACAGCTTTTGTTGTTGGTTCTGGAGAATATCCACCATGGACTGCAATCGTTTCAATTTTCATAATAATTTTTCACTTTTTAGTAATGTTTTATTTAAAACATATAGAGATCGTAAAATAGATCTAGATGTTCGATTTATCAGGAAATAAAGAGACTGTGATTCTTGCTTGATGCTTGATCTACTTCGAGAGTGTTAAAACAGGACTCTTGCCAATCAGTAATATTATATTCCTGCTTAAACTCTGCTATAGCGCTACTGTCTTTATAAGCAAGCAGCTTCTCAGACGTATCAAAGTGATAAATCCCACCAACCTGCTGACTTTCAGAATGTTGTAGCCATGTTTTTGAGATCAGGCCTTCTACAGAGTTCATCCAGTCGGCCAGCTTGTCTAAACCATCGATCAGCCATTGATAGTTCTCAATTCTTAATCTCAGGATCAATATATGCAAACACTCTCCCCAAAATACATATTAAACAAGCCTATGCTTGTTAATTATTTTTTATTTTTCTTCTTGTCCTTTTTACCTTTTTTATTCTTATCTTTTTTATTTTTCTTGTCCTTTTTATTCTTCTTACCAGACTTTATAGGTTTTGATTTTTCCGAAGTTGCTTTTGAAGAACTTGACCCGGTTCCAGCCATCAGCTTTTTCGCTTCATTGATTGCAGTAGTAGCCCGTCCTGGACTAAAGCCTGGCGCGTCGGTCAAATTTGTAACGCCATACTTGACTAAGGCAGCGACAGTTGTGATATTTTTGGTCTTCAAGTATTCAGTCGTTTTGGGGCCAATACCATTGACCTTGTTAACTGGAATTGTCATATCCATTTCCCCTATTATCTATACATCGTGAACGAATTTTATTGTAATTATGACAATAGTATGAATTCTCTGAATTATCCAGTCTGCTCAATATGTACTGTTTGTCTGGGATAAGGCAATGATATATTTTCTGCACGCAATGCAGAATATATCGATTTATTTATTTCGTATTTAAGCTGAAAATACCTCTTCGTAGGGATCCAGTAACGTATCCCGATTTCTATTCCAAATTCTGCAAAATTTTCTATCCCGATTTGCACAGCAGGATCCGAGACAACTTCAGACTTTTTATTTATTTCATCTAGAATGATACGAATAACTTTATCTGGATCATCCTCATAACTGATCGTTAAAGTTTGTTCGACAATTAAATTCGCAGCTGAATTATAAATAACCTTGCCGATCACCTGATTGTTTGGAACAGTTATCTGTTCACCATCTTCGTTACTTAATAAAGTATAGGCCAGCTTAATTTCTTCAACTATTCCAACAACATCATCGAGACGGATTGTGTCCCCAACCACAAATGGTCGTGTAAGAATAATTGTTAATCCAGCACCATAATTTGATATAGGGCCCTGCAATGCCAGAGTACTACCAAAGACGACGGCACCAAGGGCTGCAATAAAAGGCGCAATCGTAATACCGAACTTTCCAAGCGCAATAATAATGACAAAGGCGAGAAGGATTGTTTTGGCCACACCTGCAAAGAACTTTGATAGCGTGATATCAAGATTCATGCGGTTGCACAATTTCAGGACGAGGGAGGCAACCCATTTTGCAATCTGCCATCCGATAAGGAGGATAATCAGGGCTGCAAAAAACTGAAATCCGTAATTCACGGCAATCTCACTGGCAAGATCAGCCGCTTTTTGTAATGCCTGTATTTCTTCTTCCATTATTAATACACCTGGCTAATTTTCTGTACCTAGAATACCAGTATGGATGAACTTTTAAAGCTGATCCATACTTCTGTGCCTATTGATAGCTTCAATTCTTCAAGCGCCTTGTGCGTTACTATCACCTGATAATGTTCGTCTGAATCTATATTTACTTTTACCCGTCCATTTTCCTCAGCCAGACCGGTAATTTTTCCCTGAAAACTGTTTTGCATACTGGAATCAAGCTTTTCGTTTGATAACACTATTTGCTTTGGATCAATTGCAATATGCTCTGCATGGTTAATACCCTCAGGAATAATTATCAACTGCTTACCTGTATTAAAACCCTTGTTTATAAAATCAAGTGCACCATTAAAAAGATTAACCAACTGAGATTTAAAAACCTTTCCTTTTATGACGCTATAGACATCATCCGCCAACCATTGCGCCTGAAATTGATTGTGTGTGGTAAGGATTATTGTTTTGTTAAATTCCTCTTTCAATTTCAAAACAATTTGTTCTAATTCATGGATTGCATCTTTATCAAGATGTGTAAACGGTTCGTCGAGTATCAGAACATCGGGTTCCAAAACCAGCACTTGTCCTATAGCAACTTTTTGTGCCTCACCGCCGGATAATGTCCGTGCATTTCTATTCGCCAATGCTGTTATTCCGAGTAACTGCATTACTTCTGAAACCTTCTTCGTTCGTGTTTGCTTATCAATATGCTTTAGCTTTAAACCAAGCTCAAGATTCTTGAATGTAGTTCCGCGTAAAAGATAAGGGCTCTGCTGCACATAACCCACCGTCTTCCTGAATTCCTCAAAATAATTTGGCGACAATTCTTTTCCGTTATAAAGAAGACAGCCTGCCTGCGGATAATTCAGGAAAGAAAGTATATTAAGAAAACTCGTTTTGCCTGAACCGTTGGGACCAACAATTGCGATGACATTTGATCTCTCTATATCTACACAGACATCAACAAGATTAAAATCAGTGCCGTAATTAAACGTAATATTTTTTAATTGATACAGGAGATTTGTCATTTTTTATGATGTTGAAATTGTTGAAACACCGCATTTATAATAAAAGCCACAAACAGCAACATAAAACCTAAAGCCAATGCAAATTCAAAATCACCCTTACTGGTTTCCAATGCTATAGCTGTTGTCATCGTTCGCGTGTATCCATCAATATTGCCACCCAACATCATTGCTATACCGACTTCACCAATTGCGCGACCAAACCCGGTAACCACAGCAGCAATTAATGCAAAGCGAACTTCACTCATATAAATAAGGCTACGCTGATAATAGTTTGCCCCCAGAGACAAGCAGGTCATTGCCAGCCTCGGGTCTGCACTATTAACGGCTGCGATACATAAATTCCATATCACCGGAATAATCAAAACACATTGACCAATAATAATTGCCGTCTGCGAATATAACAGCCCCATATCACCTAAAATACCTTGTCTGTTTAATATGCCATACAACAGCAAACCAACGACAACAGTAGGTAAAGCCATCAAGGTGTTGAGACAAGTCATTAATATTTTTTTGCCGGTGAAGTTATTCAATGCAACAACAACAGCTAACGGAATACTAATCAATGTCGCAATTAATACAGCTATTAGAGAAACCTTTAATGAAGTCCAGACAACATAAAACAAGGTTCTATCAAAATTAATAATCAGGTTGAAAGAAGAAATCGTCGCCTCCAGAAAAAAGTTCCGGCCAATATGCGTTGTATTTTCTTCTACTAATAATTTATCTGTGATTGTTTCCGGGTAAAATAATTGTTCACCATATAGCTTATAATCGTTAATGATTTTTTGTGCCTTATTACCTGTAATAAAATTAATATATTTTTCTGCGAGTTCATTGTTAACGTGACTATGCCGCTGAGGGTTAACCGCGATTACATGATATGGATTATGTAGAACTGAGTTGCCCTGAGAATGAATAGCTAAATCAACATTGTCTTTAAATGCCAGATAGGTACCACGGTCAGTCAAGGTATAGGCGCGTTGTTCATTTGTTAATAATAATGCGGGACCCATCCCCATTCCCGCTCGAACATACCAATCACCTTCAGGCTGCTGCTTATTCTCTTGCCATAGTGATAGTTCTTTTTTATGTGTGCCCGAGTCATCGGCTCTAGAAATAAATGTACTTCCAGTAGCATATATTTTATTGAAAGCATCAAAGACAGAACTGACATCATTTACATCTGCCGGGTTCTCAGCTGGACCCACCAGAATAAATTCATTATGCATAACGGGATGTCGCTCAAGCCCATAACCCGATCTAATAAATTGCTCTTCATCTTCTGGAGCATGCGTTAATAACACATCAACATCACCTTGTTTCCCCAGTCGCAAGGCTTGTCCAGAACCAACCGTCACAACATTAATCTTTACTTTATATTCACTTTCAAAAACAGGATTTAGCACAGACATCAACCCTGTGTTTTCTGTCGTCGTCGTTATCGCAAGACGTAAGGTTTCCGTTTCTGCATTAGCCAGCGAAAAAAGGAAACATAAGATTAATGTTATGTTGAGTTTTTGAATTATCCGCATTGTCTTATTGCATAATCATGTTAATGTCGCAGCTTGACTTAAGTTTTATAGTAATTATGCTTTAAGTAGTTATGGAAACAAACACATCCAGATGAAGATTGAATTTGAAACAGATATTAACGGCTATCAAGAAGCCCGTAAATTTAAATTGCTGGTAGACTCCATTCTTAAACACGAGAAGCTGGATCCATCGCTCAATTCACTCGCCTCATCAATACAGTCACAGTTACAGGAGTTTTTATCTAATCCGGAATTCTCGAATTTTAAAGATGGCGCGGATGATGAATTATTTACCTCCAGTCACGATGAGCAGGAACCTTCCGGCTTTGTAAAAGCTATTCGCGATCTTATGGGCCCAAGTAAGCGTGAAATTGAATTAAGCAAGCAACGACAAGCCTTAATTGAACGTGCAGAACATGCCGAGATTTCCGCATTTGAGTCTCTGGCTGAGACCGCTGAAATTGGCCGCGAACGCGATGAACTCCGGGCAAAACTCAAACAACTTGAAGGCGAGACTGATTAAGTTCTACAGATAAGCGCAAATCGCCACCAAAGCCCCGTTTTTTCTCACTTATTGTCTATTTTTGGCTGGAAATAAAGCGATATAACGTGTAATTTAGCCAGCCCTTTTCTGCGATACACTAGATAATTCATGAGTCAGAAGCTATACATCAAGACCTTGGGATGCCAGATGAATGAGTATGATTCAGCCAGAATGCTGGATTCTCTGGAAGAGGCCCATAAAATGACCCGTACTGAAGATCCGGCAGAGGCAGATTTGATCCTGCTGAATACCTGCTCGATCAGGGAAAAAGCGCAAGAAAAGGTGTTTTCACAACTGGGACGTTGGCGACCCTTTAAGAAGAGCAATCCAAATCTGGTGATTGGCGTTGGCGGTTGTGTCGCGAGTCAGGAAGGCGCCGCTATTCTCGACCGGGCACCGATCGTGGATATTGTGTTTGGGCCACAAACATTACATCGACTACCGCAAATGTATTCTGATGTCGTAAAAAACCGAAAACCAATTGTAGATATTTCTTTTCCCGAGATTGAAAAATTCGACAACCTGCCTAGCCCAAAAGCGGAAGGCCCCAGTGCCTTTGTTTCGATCATGGAAGGCTGTAGTAAGTATTGTAGTTTTTGCGTCGTACCTTATACACGTGGCGAAGAAGTCAGTCGCCCGTTTGATGATGTCATTACAGAAGTTGTCGAATTGGCAGAACAAGGTGTACGCGAGGTTAATCTACTCGGACAAAATGTTAATGCTTATCGCGGTACTATGCATGATGGTCAAATCGCAGACCTTGCCATACTAATAGAATATGTCGCTGCTATTGATGGTATTGATCGAATTCGATTTACCACATCACACCCACTCGAGTTCTCGGATAGTCTGATTGCGGTTTACGGTCGCGTACCTGAGCTGGTTAGTCATTTACATCTACCGGTACAGAGTGGTTCTGATCGCATTCTTGCGCTAATGAAGCGCGGCCATACACGGTTGGAATATAAGAATAAAATTAAACGTCTGCGTGCAATAAGACCAAACCTGAGCATGTCTTCTGATTTCATCATTGGTTTCCCGGGTGAAACCGACAAGGATTTCGAAGAAACAATGAATCTGATAAGTGACATCGACTTCGATCATTCATTTAGTTTTATCTATAGCGCTCGTCCAGGTACGCCGGCATCCAGTCTGCCCGATGACACGCCTATGCAAACTAAAAAAGAACGTCTATCAATTCTACAAACACGCATTAGTCAAAGAGCAGCTGAATTCAGTGCTGCGATGGTGGGCACAATTCAAACCATCCTTGTTGAAGGTCTGTCAAAAAAAGATGCTGAACAACTTCGCGGCAGAACTGAAAACAACCGAGTTGTGAATTTTAAAGGCTCACAAGATTTAATAGGGTCTTTTGTTGATATTGAAATCACTGAAGCACTACCAAACTCCTTACGTGGCGCTTTAGTGGCACCTGCACAGCTCGATCAAGCTGCTAATCTCTAATCAATTAATCTACTGACAACTATCAACACCGCGCCTTCAAACGATCTATTACTGGAACCTGCTGACAACCAGCGTTTGTCTAATTTGTGCGGTCCTATGGATCGACACTTGCGGCAAGTTGAGCGTTATATGGGTGTTGAAATTAACAATCGTGGCAACAACTTCCATGTTAGCGGTAGTCAAAAATCTATCCAGCTTACTCAACAACTGCTTAAAGAAATGTACGCATCTACAGAAACCGAACCATTATCTTCCGAAGGCGTACATCTCCATTTGCAAAGTATGCAGATGGAAGATGAATTGGCAGAAGATATGGCCGATGAGGTTTCAATTAAAACAAAGCGCGGCATGATCAGAGGTCGCACTACTAATCAAAAGCGCTACCTGTCAAATATTCAAGATAATGACATTAATTTTGGCATCGGCCCTGCTGGCACTGGAAAAACTTATCTCGCTGTAGCCTGTGCAGTTGCGGCTATGGAACAAGACCGTGCTCGAAGGCTGGTGTTAGTGAGACCTGCTGTCGAGGCAGGAGAGAAACTGGGTTTCTTGCCAGGTGATCTTGTACAGAAAGTCGATCCCTATCTACGCCCGCTTTATGATGCCTTATATGAAATGTTGGGTTTTGAAAAAGTTGCCAAATTGATAGAGCGTAACGTTATCGAAGTAGCACCTTTGGCTTTTATGCGAGGACGAACGCTTAATGAAGCATTTATTATCCTCGATGAAGCGCAAAATACGACTGTCGAACAGATGAAGATGTTTCTTACCCGTATTGGCTTTAACTCGACAGCTATCATCACCGGTGACATTACACAGGTTGATTTACCCACTGGCAAGCAATCCGGCTTACGTCATGTTATTGATATATTAAATGATGAGCCTGATATAAGTTTTACCTTCTTTAAATCCAAAGATGTTGTGCGTCACCCCTTAGTCGCAAGAATCCTGAATGCCTATGATAAACATGAACAAGGCTAACCCGATATTCCGACTTATTCATTTACGACTATAATGAGTGAAATGATAGAGATTCAAAACGCTTCTACTGTGACATCACTTCCCGCCGATAATTTGATCATTAAATGGGCGGAACAAGCGCTTGATGAACCCTATACAGAGGCAGAAATCACACTCCGCATTGTTGATGAAGAAGAAGGTCTTGCGCTCAACAAAGCATGGCGTAAAAAGGAATCAGCGACTAATGTACTCTCTTTCCCGGTAGGCGAAACGCTGGAGCAAGCACCAAATCTATTAGGCGACATTGTGATTTGTGCACCCATAGTCGAGCGAGAAGCTAAAGAACAGGGCAAAAGCATTGATGCACACTGGGCACACCTCATAATACATGGTGTACTACATCTACAAGGTTATGATCATGAATCAGAGCAGCAAGCCAGTGTCATGGAAACAAAAGAAATTTTAATTTTGGAACATTATGGTTATGCAAATCCGTATAAAGCAAAGTGAATGCCATGAGTAATACTAAAAAAATTAATTATAAAAAATGGTTAAAACGTTTTGCCAGCCTGTTTTCCCATGAGCCAGAAGATCGTAATGCCCTTATTGATATTTTAAGAAATTCTGAACATAGAAATCTACTTGATTCAGATGCATTGTTAATGATTGAAGGGGCATTAAATGTCTCTGAAATTCAAGTGCGCGATATTATGATCCCGCGTGTACAAATGATTGTCATTGAGAATGATTCTGAACCTGAAGACATACTTTCTGTGGTTGTCGAATCAGGGCATTCTCGTTTTCCGGTTGTTGGTGATAACAATGATGAGATAGTCGGCATATTATTAGCTAAAGATCTTTTACATTATTATGCCAACCCTGAAAAAGATTTTGATATTAAAGACATGATGCGGGCTACAGTATTCATACCCGAAAGCAAACGTTTAAATGTATTATTGCGTGAATTTCGTACCAGTCGTAATCATATGGCAATTGTTATTGATGAGTATACTGGTGTAGCAGGCCTGGTTACGATTGAAGATGTTATTGAAGAAATTATTGGTGAAATCGAAGACGAACATGATTTTGAAGAAGATGAAATAAATATCAATACTCACGACAATGATCGATACACAGTTAAAGCTTTAACTACGACAGATGAATTTAATGACTATTTCGAAACAAGTGTTGGTAATGATGAATACGAAACCATAGGCGGTTTGGTTATTAACGCTTTTGGACACTTACCTAAACGTGGTGAAAACATCGACTTTATGGGCTTTAATATCAAGGTTTTAAGGTCCGATAAAAGACGCGTGCATCTATTACTTTTTACCCGTTTAAATTCAGAACAAGCTACTGACGACACGGCAGAGTCAGAATAGTCTAAAGTCTATTTGTTAGACATAAATCTTCTGTGATGAGATTTTTACAACACAAGTATTTCGTAAAAAGAATAGCTGTCATAGCGCTTGGTGCTCTGGTTCCATTTGCCTTCGCTCCCTATGGTTTTTATTTTCTTAGTGTATTTTCACTCAGCATTCTTTTCTGCTTTTGGTTAAATGCTGATTCAGCACGTGAATCATTTATTCTCGGATACCTGTATGGATTTGCCATGTTTGGCATCGGCGTAAACTGGTTGCACATCAGTATCAATTTATTCGGCGGCGTCAATATCATTGGTGCAGTCATATTTACCTACATATTTATCGCTTATATCTCACTTTATCCTGCCTTATGTGGCTACTTAGCAGTTCGATTCTTTAAACGTTCATATGTCTTCTCTTTACCTGCACTATGGCTAATAACAGAGTGGTGTCGTGGGTGGATGTTGACGGGTTTCCCCTGGCTTAATATAGGCTCAAGTCAAACTGATAGTGTTCTAGCCGGTTTCGCCCCTGTACTTGGTGACTACGGTGTTACTTTCTTTGTTTGTCTAGCTGCTATGGCAATAAGCATGTTAATTATCAGTGACACGAAGCGAAGAGTGATTGGCGGATTATTACTAATCTTGATTATTATCTGTTCGGCCACATTGAGAAATGTTAATTGGACGAACGATTTAAACAAAGACATCGATATCGTTTTAGTCCAGGGCGCGATACCACAGGAACAAAAGTGGCAGCCTGAACAACGTCAGAGAACCTATGATATT
>Ga0316190_10002540_pt1 | contig 13238 bp, 15 predicted proteins | sample Eddworburrow2_MG_FD_204929 | JGI IMG/M metagenome (GOLD analysis project Ga0316190, IMG submission 204929) | Coastal sediment microbial communities from Maine, United States - Eddy worm burrow 2 | ecosystem: Environmental > Aquatic > Marine > Coastal > Sediment | place: USA: Maine | collected... | reverse complement strand
GTTCCAGAACGCGTCAGGATGTCCGTTGTCTTGGGTGCCCATCATTCCGGAGTCCCGGTATCCGAGGAATGCATGGCTCGTGATCCCCAACACCCCGGCCGCCTTGGCCATCTCCTCGGAACGAATCCCGGCGAGACGTGGCTTTAGCTCTTCGGGGTTGTCATAGTTGTGGATCTCCCCCACCGCCCCGTCTGTCGCAGTGACCACGACCACCTGTTCGCCTGCCTGTGCATAGCGCGCCAGGGTTCCCCCGGTCGAGGTGGTCTCATCATCGGGATGGGCGTGGAAGGCGAGTAGTCCGGCCATGGGGAGACGATCTTAGCCACGGGCCACCACGTACCGGACAGACAAAGGCAGGGTCTACGGAAGAAATCCCATACTCCGCCTTTGCGCCCGCAGACCCTGCAAGATCATTGTCTGCCCGGAACCGACGGATGTCTAGGAGAAAGCCGTCCGCCGTCTGCGATGGGCCGGAGCAGGCATATTCCTGCGTCATTGATCGTCGGATCCGACTCGATCAACTGGACCATGGGCAAAACGGCCACCGGTTCGCCAATAGACGCCGTCGGCCCTGGTGAGGAACCCTTCATCGACCAGATAGCGACGAAGAGCCGCGTAGTCGGGGTGCCATAACTGCAGGGTGAAGTTGACGTCTCGCTCGGCATAGCGCACGCCCGGCTCGAACTCCTGGGCAAGACGCTCGAGAATGGTGAGGCGCTTGGAATGCTGGGCAGGTATCTGGGTCAGCCGGGTCCCGTCGAAGAACCTACGCATGACCGTCGCCTCTTCTTCGCCCCACGGACCTTCCGTCACCGACGGGTCGGCTCCCTCAAGCGCAGGCAGCTCTGAGCCGAGGCGCCGCAGCGTCTCTAATGCGAGGCGATGCTCCTCGTCCAGCAAGCCCGCTTCCCGTAGTTTGACGATCGCCAGCAGCACCGTCTTCGGCTTGGCCCCCAACCGAGCGGCTAGTTCTCGGGCATCGACCGGCCCGACCGCGGCCGCTCCCAATATTGCCAGACGAACCGGGTCAAGCACCAAACGCAAGTAGCCCGTTGGGTCGATCATGGACCGGAGGCTATCAAAGCCTTGCGTTGTGGTGTTTGTGACCATACGCTCTTATGCGTGCCACCCGACCGATTCACCCACACCGTTCACCTCAGCACGCTTCCTGAGCGCGCCTGGGTCATGCTTCAGGAACCGGAGACATGGGGCGGCATTGCCGGCGTCCAGCGCGTGTTTGATGCCCACCACCATCCGGACGGGACTTTGCGCAGCTACCGGTTTCTGGCAGAGGCGGGGATGAAGCCCTACGAGGGATCTGCCAAGACCATCGAAGCCGACCCGCCGGCTCTCATGGTGGTCACCGTTGATGCGGCCGAATTCGAAGGGACGATCACCACCGAGTTGCAGCCCTCCAACCCGCACGGAACCGACATGACCGTTTCCCTGACCATCCGGCCGCGAGGCATGCTGGCCATCATGTTCTTCCCGATCGTCAGCAAGGCCATCGGGTCGGGGTTCTCCAGACAGATCGACGAGCTTGCGGAACGCATGGAGAAGACGTAGTCATCGACCTCCCCGCTGCTAGCCGGCCCCCACCGCCGCCCGCACCAATCCGTCTGCGGTCCCCATGATCGCCGCCGGGTCGCCGTTTCCCTGGTCGAGAGCGGCAATGGCATCAGCAAGGGGTCCCCAGACGGCCTCCATCTCCGGAATATTCGGAAGGGGGAGGCCGTCGGACCCCGATTCCGCAAAAGCCAGCATGTTCGGATTGTCACCGACCTCGCCCAATGCACTCAGCAGGGCCGGAGGCCGGTTGGTCACCGCAGCAAGTTCTGCCATCGAATCGGTAGTGGCGACGTAGTCGAACAGGAAGGACAGCGCCGCTTCCGATTTCTCAGTCAATGCATTGAGGAAGAAACCCTGCGATCCCACCAGGGGTCGAGGCGGGTTGCCACTCATGGTCGGCAATTTCGCCACACCGTAATTGATGCCCGCCGCGTCGACGGCTTCGACCTGCCAGGGACCGGTCCACATGAACGGCACCGCCCCTTGATTGAACAGGTCAGCCATGACGGAGTAGTCAACGGCACTATCTGCATACCCATCCCGATAGAGGTTGTTGAGGAACGTAGCTCCGGCGATGGCTTCGGAAGAACCGATGCCGACATCGGTCACGTCGTAGGCACGGTCGCCAAACCCGAACACGTACCCGCCAAAGCCCGAAATGAAGGGGAATTGATGGCGGGGTTCATTGGCCGGGATGGCAAGGCACGGCACGCCGTCAGCGGTCGGGAAGCCGAGACTGTCGCACACCGCCCGAAGAGTGTCAAAGTCGGCAGGTGGTTGTTGCACCAGATCCTTGTTGTAGAACAGGCCGAGCGCTTCGGTGAGAAACGGTACCGCGTAGACGTTCCCGTCGTAGGCAAGAGCGTCAATCGCGACAGGGACAAACTCGCTCTCGCGTCCTTGGAGGTCAAGCGGGGCGATGATGCCTGCCTGTGCCAGAACACCCGTGCCCTCATTCGAATCGATGAAGAGATCGGGTCCTTGACCGGCCGGAACGGCACTCAGTACGGCTCCCCGTATCTCGAGGAACGGCATCACTTCAACCTCGACGACGATGCCGGAGTCTGCTTCGTAGAGCTTCCCGGCAGCTTCGATAACAGGCGCCCGGGTCTCGTCGGCCCACACCACCAGCTTCGTTACCTGCGCTGGCTGTGAGGTGCTCGTTGAGGAACCTCCGGCGCCCGGGGTGGTTGTGGTCGAATCTTCGGTAACCGTGGTCGTGCCGCCACTGCCCGAAGTGCACGCCGTCATCACCATGACCAAAGCCACGCCGACCATGATTTTCCACTGCCACTTCGGCGCCATCAAACGTTCCTTATTCGACAAGACTAAGACCCCGAACGAGAGTCTGAATAGGGTATGTGGTGGATTGACAGCTCACGGCCACCTTCTCTTCGCGTGGTCGGTCAATGGCTCCAACCCAGCCCTTCCATCCGGGAGTTTCCATCCGTGCCCATGGCAGGCAGCGGATAGCGCACCGAGATCAGACGTGAGGGATCAAGCGAGGCAACGGAGGGCTCAGCCCTCCTGCGCCGCCTCTGCCTGATCTCGCAAGCCGTGAGCAACGGCCAGAGCCGCAGCTCGATCTCCTTCGGAGATCTCGGCCCGGTCGGTGAGCAGGGTCACCTGGTTGTTGAGCACCTGGAGAAACCCGCCATGCGTGCCGATCGTCACCTTTTCTTGGCCGCTCTCTACCACCGCTACTCCGGTGGCGAGGGCAGCCATCAGCGGCTCGTGGCCGGTCATGATGCCGATCTCGCCTTCGGTGGTGCGAGCTACTACAAAATCCGCCTCGCCGGACCAAACCACCGCTTCGGGGGCGACGATGTCTACCCGGAAACTCACCTAGACACCTGCTTTTTCCATGGACTTCGCTTTGGCTATCACGTCATCAGCACCGCCGACCATGTAAAAGGCTTGTTCGGGGTACTGGTCCATCTCGCCGTCCAGCACCATCTTGAACGAACGGATGGTCTCCTCGATCGGTGTGTAGATACCCGCCTGGCCTGTGAATTGCTCGGCCACGAACATCGGCTGGGCCAGGAAACGCTGGATCCGCCTGGCCCGGCTGACCATCAGCTTGTCCTCTTCTGACAGCTCGTCGATGCCAAGGATGGCGATGATGTCCTGGAGGTCCTTGTAGCGCTGGAGCACCCGCTGGACGTTGGTTGCGACGTCATAGTGTTCCTCACCTACGATCTGCGGATCCAAGGCCCGGCTGCTGGAGTCGAGCGGATCCACCGCCGGGTAGATACCCAGGGCGGTGAGGGGCCGGCTCAACACCGTCGTGGCGTCGAGGTGGGCGAAGGCGGTATGGGGAGCCGGGTCGGTGATATCGTCGGCCGGCACGTAGATCGCCTGCAGTGACGTGATGGACCGACCCTTCAGCGAGGTGATCCGCTCCTGAAGGACACCCATCTCGCCTGCCAACGTTGGCTGGTATCCAACCGCCGAAGGCATCCGACCCAGCAGCGTGGACACTTCCGAACCGGCCTGGGTAAACCGGAAGATGTTGTCGATGAACAGCAACACGTCCTGGTTCTGCACATCCCGGAAATACTCGGCCATAGTCAAAGCAGACAGGGCCACCCGCAGACGGACCCCAGGCGGTTCGTCCATCTGACCGAACACCAAAGCCGCCTTGTCGATAACTCCCGAGTCCTTCATCTCCAAGAAGAGGTCGTTGCCTTCACGGGTCCGCTCACCGACTCCTGCAAACACGGACACTCCACCGTGCTGGGTGGCTACCCGGTTGATCATCTCCTGGATCAGCACCGTCTTGCCTACTCCGGCGCCGCCGAAGAGGCCGATTTTGCCTCCCTGCAAGTACGGGGAGATCAGGTCGAGAACCTTGATCCCGGTCTCGAAGACCACTCGCTGGGCCTCAACGTCCTCAAAACGGGGCGGTGTGCGGTGGATCGGCCAGCTCTCCCCGTCTTCGATCTCCTCGGGACCAACGTCGAGCGGAGCTCCCCAGACATTGAAAATATGCCCGAGCGTCCGGTTGCCAACCGGGACCGAGATGGGTGCGCCGGTGTTCCGTACCTCGGCACCCCGAATCAAACCGTCGGTAGGTGCCATCGCCACCGCCCGGATCCGGTTGTGGCCGAGGTGCTGGGCGGTTTCGGCGATAACGGTTCGGGTTTCCCCGGCGACGGTGAGATCAAACTCCAAGGCATACAGAATCTCGGGAAGCCCGTCTGGTGGGAACTCGACATCAACGACCGGCCCGGCAACCTTGGTGATGCGTCCTACGCTGTTTACTTCTGCCACGCTTGGTTCTCCTTCATCACTTCTGTTGGACGAGCGCTTCAGCGCCGCCGACGATCTCGGAAATCTCTGTTGTGATCTCAGCCTGCCGCGCCCGGTTGGCGATCCGGCTGAGCACACGAATCAACTCCTCGGCGTTCTCTGTAGCCGCCTTCATCGCTCGCCGTCTGGCCGAATGCTCCGAGGCCGAAGCCTCGAGCAGGATGCTGAACACAGTTGACTCGACATAACGGGGCAGCAGTCGGTCGAGGATCTGGTCGGGTGACGGTTCGTATGAGTAGTCAACGCTCGTCCGCACCTCGTCGGAAGATGGTGCGACGATCGGCAGCAACTGGAACTGAGTGGGTACCTGAGTCATCGCCGACTGAAACCGGGTGTAGTAGACGTCAACCGAGTCAACGGCTTCGGTTGCGTACGCTTCCATGAGCGTGTTGGCGATGGCTCGGGCGTCCCCGTAGCCGGGTGAGTCGGTTACACCAAGGAAGGACCGTGCGACGTGGTATTTGCGGTACTCGAAGTAGGTCTTCGCCTTCTTGCCGACCACAAACAAACGAGTCGGGGTGCCAGACCGTTCGAGGGCAACAATATTCCGCTCAGCTTCACGAATAATCGTCGTGGCATAGGCACCCGCCAAGCCCCGGTCGGCGGTGATTACCAGCACTCCCGCGTGTTGGACCGGCCGCTCCTCCAGGAGCATGTGGGACACCCCGCCCGAGGCTCCGGCGACATTGCGGATCACGTCGACCAGCTTGGCGGCGTACGGCTTGGATGCCTCTACCCGGGCCACAGCTCTGGGAATCCGGGAGGCGGCGATCAACTCCATGGCGCGCGTGATCTTCATCGTCGACTGGACCGATTTGATCCGCCGCCTGGTATCCCGAAGCTCGGCGCTCGCCACTGATTCCTACCTCTCGAAGGTTTCCGCAAAGGCGGCGATGGTCGCGACGAGAGCCTCCTCGTCCGGTAGTTCGCCGGTCGAAGCGATCCGTTCGAGCATCTCGGGATGGCGAGTGCGGACGTAGTCGATGAGTCCCGCTTCAAAATCCTCGATCTTCTCGACCGGTACCTTGTCCATGTGGCCCTCGGTGACGGCGTAGATCGAAACCACCTGCTCTTCGACCTTGACGGGCGAGAACTGATCTTGTTTCAGCACCTCAACCACCCGCCGGCCTCGTTCGAGCTGTGCGAGCGAGGCGGCGTCCAACTCGGAACCGAACTCTGCGAACGCTTCCAGCTCACGGAACTGGGCCAGGTTGAGCCGCAAAGGACCCGCCACCCTCTTCATCGCCTTGATCTGGGCGTTGCCACCCACCCGGGAGACGGAGATGCCTGCGTTGATGGCCGGACGTATGCCGGAATAGAACAAATCGGATTCCAAGAAGATCTGCCCGTCGGTGATGGAGATGACGTTGGTGGGGATGTAGGCGGAGACGTCACCCGCTTTCGTCTCGATGATCGGCAGCCCGGTCAGCGACCCCCCGCCCAATTCGTCGCTGAGCTTGGCGCAGCGCTCGAGCAGCCGGGAATGCAGATAGAACACATCACCCGGATACGCTTCACGACCGGGCGGGCGGCGGAGCAGCAGCGAAATCTCGCGATAGGCGACGGCTTGCTTGGAAAGATCGTCGAAAATCACCAGCGCGTGCTCGCCCTTGTACATCCAATACTGCCCGATGGCCGAACCGGCATACGGCGCGTACATCTGGAGGGCGGCGGGCGCCGACGCGGAGGAATGGACCACCACGGTGTACTCCATCGCGCCGTGGGACGTGAGCGCGTCAACCACCTCGGCGACCGTCGAGGCCTTCTGGCCGATAGCGACGTAGATGCACTTAACGCCGAGACCCTTCTGGTTGATGATGGTGTCAACCGCGATCGCCGTCTTCCCGGTTTGGCGGTCGCCGATGATCAACTCACGCTGACCACGCCCGATCGGAATCATCGAGTCGATGGCCTTGATACCGGTTTGCAGCGGTTCTTTGACCGGCTGACGCTGCACAACCGAGGGAGCTTGAGTCTCGAGAAGACGGGTTTCGGTGGCGTTGACCGGGCCCTTCCCGTCGAGTGGATTGCCAAGCGGGTCGACCACTCTTCCGAGCAGTGCATCTCCCACCGGAACCGAAAGAACCTTGCCGGTCTGCTTGACCGGATCACCCTCTTCGATGTGGTTGGCCTCACCCATCAACACCACGCCGAGATCGTCCTCGTCGATGTTGAGGGCAACTCCCTGCAAACCGCCGGGAAACTCGAGAATCTCAGACGCCATAGCGTTCGGCAAGCCTTTGACGCGCGCCACCCCATCGGCGCTCGACGTCACATAGCCGACCGTCTCCGCTTCGACCGACGGATGCCAGCCCTCGAGGCTCAGCTTGAGAGCTGCGGTTATGTCTTCGGGCTTGATGGTCATTTCCGACATCGAATCTCCTGCCACTTCTTATCGCGCCTTCAACGCTTCGCGCAGACCGGAGAGCCGCTTCTGCACGGAGCCGTCGATGACGGTATCCCCGACCCGGGCGACGATGCCGCCGATAACGGAGGGGTCAACGATTACTTTCGGTTCGAGTTGCTTGCCGGTCTTGCGAGCCAAGGCTGTTACCAATCGCTCAACCGTGGCCGCATCGAGATCGACCGCGGTGCGGATCTCCGCTACTTCGCGGTTGACGGAAGCTGCAGCCGTTTCGACCATCTCATCCACGATGTCGGGCAAGGAGGAAGCCCGGCCCATGCCAACCACGAAGTTGATGAAGGCAACGGTCAGTTCGGAGGCGCGGCTCTCCAGCAAGTCATCCACAATGGCCTTCTTGCGGTCTGATGGCAGTTGCGGATTGCTGAGGGCGTCGCGCAGCTCGTCGGAGGACCGGAAGGCACCGGCGACCTGCAGGAGCTCGCTTTGCACTCGGTCCAACTGGCCCTCGGCCCGGGCGATCTCGAAGAGGCCGCTCGCATACCCTTTGACGCGATCAGTCATCGGCTACGCCATCCTCTCCAGATCGGCCAGGTAGCGCTCGATTAAGCCGTGTTGCGCAGCGCGGTCGAGGCTCTCGCCGACCACCCTCTCGGCGAGATCGATCGAGAGGTCGGCTACCTCCTGGCGGGCTTCTTGGAGAGCGCGGGCCTTTTCATTTGCCGCGTCGACGCGGGCCTTGGCGACGATCTGACTTGCTTCAGCCTCCGACTTGGAGACCAGATCCGCTCGAACAGCGTCGCCCTGGGCACGTGCTTCTTCGACGATGCGATCTGCTTCACTCTTGGCGGTAGCGAGTTGAGCGCGATAATCGTCCAGCAGGCTTTGGGCTTCGAGCTTCGCCGTTTCCGCTTCCTTCAACTGACCGCTGATGGCCTGCTGGCGGCTCTCCAACGACCGGTTGATGGCCGGGAACGCCCACTTCCACACAAAGAAGAAGACGATCGCGAAGGCGATGATGCCTGCGACGAGTTCGTAGGGATCCGGCAGCACCAAACCGATGTTGCTACCTTCTTCGGCTTCCGCTTCAGCCAGGATCAGCACCGTGGACATTGCGTACAACACGGTGACCTCCTAGGCGATGAAGAAGAGCACGAAGCCGATGAGGGCCAACGCCTCCGTGAATGCGATACCCAGGAACATCGTGGTACGCACGGTGCCTGCCATCTCCGGCTGACGTGCCATGGCAGTGATGGCGTTACCCACCACGATGCCGATACCGATGCCCGGTCCGATTGCAGCGAGGCCATAACCCATCAGGGCTAGTCCTCCTTTGAGGACCTCAATTGATCCTTCCATTTCCCTTCTCCTCCTTGATCAGTGCTCAGGGTGAACCGAAGACTGGATGTAGACGGCGGATAGCAGCGTAAAAATGTAGGCCTGCAGTACGGCCACGACGATCTCGAAGAGGAAGATACCGAGACCGAAAGCGAACCAGGCGACGCCGACCAGACTCTTGGCGCCCGCCTCGGCAAAGTTCCAGATGAAGATGACACCCGACCCCAGCAGCAGAGTCAACATGAGGTGACCGGCCACCAGGTTGGCAAAGAGCCGCACCGCCAGGGTGAGGGGGCGCAGGATGAAGGTCGAGAAGAGCTCGATGATGCCGACCAGCCACCGCAGCGCCAGGGGCACCGCCTTGGGCCAGATGATATCGGTGAGGTAGTGAAGGCCGTTCTTGCGGAAACCGACGAAGACGAAGATCACGTAGGTGACGATGGCCAGAAAGGCGGGGATGGCCATGCGGGCGGTGATCGGGAAGTTGATCAGCGGGGTGATTTCAAAGAGGTTGCCGACCAGCAGGAACAGGAACATGGCGGTCAGGTAGGGGGCGTACCTCACGCCCTCCGGCCCGATGATATCTTCCGCAACGTCCTTCCGGACGAATTGGACGAGGCTCTCGATCACCGCCTGGAATTTGGAGGGGATCACGCTTCCCTTGCGGAGCCCGAAGTAGAGCAGAGCGACGACGATGAAAGCAGCCAGGAAGATGAGGATCATCGTCCGGGAGACGGCCAGCTGACCGATGTGGAAGACGGTGGGGAGTTCAAAGAGTTCTTTGACATCGGCCGGAGCACAAATCACCTCGTTGGCGACGTCGCATTCACTGGCCAGAATCACTTGCTCAAACATGGTCTCCTCGTCGCTCCCCCGCGAGTGCTTTCACTTCCAAAACCAACAATGCAAGATAGGCCACCACGACCGAAACTCCCAAAGCCAACCGGTCGACGGGCAAAATGCTGGCGAGAAGATACATCGTCGCCGCAATCAAGCCCAATCGAACGATAAAGCCGAGTAGTGCGCCGGCATAATAGGCGGAAAACGAGATCCGCGCCGCCATGGCCAGCACGGCACCAGAAATCAGGTAGTAGCCAACGACGATGGCTACGCCCAGGGCCGCCGACCAGGCGCCGTCCCAACCCCGGAACAAGGCAGCCAGAGCAACGACGATCGGCCCGACCACCACCGATCGACGCACCGTGCTCTTCGCCAGATCTAACTCGACGGGCCGCTGCTCGGCTACGTAATTCTCCGCGTCACTTCGTTCGAACATCGTCTTCCTTCATGGCGTGGATCCACATGCGATAGAAGCCGTTGACGGAACCGGCAATGATTCCGATAACGATGAACCACGGGTCGGTGTCGAGCCACCGATCCAACAGCCATCCGAGCAGCCATCCCGCCAAAATCGAGCCGAGGAAGCTGCTGCCTTCGACCCACCCGTCGTTGATGGCACCGGTGACAACCTTGTGGGCGGAATCCCTTTTAGGCACGAGACACCTGCGGTGTCTCGTGCCGTACTTGGTACTTGGTACTTCGTACTTTGTACCGACCGGCGGACGCCTGATGGATCGGCGCCCCTGCCTTCAACACGTTTGTGAATTGATTCACAAGTCAGTCAACTCTCCCCCCGTGCCGAGTATTCCGATTGTCCGGTCGAAGTGCAGGCCAGTTGTTGGGAGCCATCCCCCCTCCGCCGAGCCCTTCGGGCCCGCCACCTCCCCCCTTTTTCGCTCACTTCGTTCGCCAGGGGGGAGGAAGTACGAAGTACGTCTCTTAGACATGCCCGGGGAACCCTTCCGGGTAGGCCGGGAAGGCTCCGGCCAGCTTGCGGATACGACTCTCCAACTCCTGGAGCGCAATCGCATCGTCGCGCCGGCGAAGCACGTCGGCAATGAATCCGGCCGTCTCGTCCGCCTCCGATTCCTTCATCCCCTGGGTAGTCATGGCCGGTGTGCCGATCCTGATCCCGCTGCCGACAAACGGCTTGCGTGGATCGAAGGGGACGGTATTGAAGTTGCAGGTGATGCCGACCGAGTCGAGCAGCTTGGCGGCCTGTTTCCCGGTCAGTTCCTCATCGATGCTTCGCATATCCGCCAGGAACATGTGATTGTCGGTACCCCCACCGACCACCCTCACTCCTTCAGCCGTCAGCCGGGCGGCCATGGCCCGAGCATTCGCAACTATCTGGGCGGCATACGCCTGGAACTCGGGGGTCGAGGCTTCCAGGAAGCACACGGCCTTGGCCGCGACCTGATTGAAGATTCCTCCCCCTTGCGTGCCGGGGAACACGGCTTTGTCGATCGCCTTGGCATGCTCCTCGCGGGACAGGATCAACCCACCCCGGGGACCGCGCAGAGCTTTGTGGGTGGTGGCCGTCACCAGATCGGCGTAGGGAACCGGATTCGGGTAGGCACCGCCTGCCACCAGTCCAATGAAGTGAGCAGCATCCACCATCAAAAGCGCATCGATCTCGTCGGCAATGGACCGAAATGCTTCGTAGTCGAGCACCCGAGAGTAGGCGGTGTAGCCGGCCAGGACGATCTTGGGACGGTGCTCGAGCGCCAAACGCCGGACCTCGTCCATGTCGATCAGCTCAGAGTTCTGATCGACGCCGTAGGCGATGAAATCATACAACTCACCGGAGGCGTTGACCGGCGATCCATGGGTGAGATGGCCACCTTGATCGAGCCGCATGCCGAGCACCTTGTCGCCTGGTTCGAGGAAAGCGAAATAGGCAGCCAGGTTGGCCTGCGCTCCGGAATGAGGCTGGACGTTGGCATGTTCGGCTCCAAACAACGCCTTGGCCCGGTCCCGGGCCAGATCCTCAAGCTGGTCGACGACCCCACACCCCTCGTAGTAACGGCGACCTGGATAACCCTCTGCGTACTTGTTGGTAAAGACCGACCCGGAAGCTTCCATCACCGCTCGTGAGACGAAATTCTCCGAAGCGATCAGGTGGATATGCGAGTTCTGACGGGCTGTATCGGCTCTGATGAGGTCGGCGACGTGCGCGTCGACATCTTCCAGGGGACGGGGGTCAATCATGATGTCAGCCTTCTTGTGCGGTGCCGACCCCGTAGGGTAGCGGGCGGTCCGGCCGACGTCATCGGCCAGAGCGGGAAGTGGAACGTGGGAAGCGGAGGACGGGCTAGGGATCTGACGGCCTTACTGGGACCCCCTTCCACTTTCCACTTTGAAGGTCCCACGTGACCGGTCCTTCCCGCAACACCTTCGGTGGGTCCACCGTCACGTCCACCACGGTGGACGAAGTCCCGCCTGGACACCGTCCCGGCAGGTAGACCGCCACGGCGGCGCCAAAGAGGGCCTTCGCTTCTCCCGCGGAGATGGCAGGCTTGTGCTCGCTCGGGTTGGCGCTCGTGACGGCGAGCGGTCCGGTCAGCGAAAACAACTTCCCGGCGAGCGGATGGTCGGGCACCCGAATGGCTACGGTGTGCCGTTCGTGATCGCCCACCCAGTCGGGAAGTGGTACCAGGCTGCGCGCCACCAGGGTGAGTGGTCCGGGCCAATGGCCGGCCACCAGATCCTCGACAACGGGAGTTACGTCGACGAGGGCTCGAAAGTGCTCGAGGGAATCGCTCAGCAAACCGATCGGTTTGTTGCGAGGCCGCCCCTTCAGATCGAAGAGGGCCTGAACAGCACCGGACTGCAGCGGATCGACCGCCAGTCCGTACACCGTATCGGTCGGCACTCCGACGATTTCACCCCGCCGGATTGCAGCCACAGCCTCATCGAGTTGCATCATGGCAGGTTCCTCCATGGGACCGACTTCTGCAACCCGACCGGCTAAACGCAGCAACGCCCGCCTTTGCGACCGACCAGAATGCGGGGACGTCCGGTCAGGTCCGGTCGGACCTCAACGTCGAGATATGCCCCAAACAATTCCAGAGCCCGTTCCGACTGGGTCTCCCCAATCTCGCAGAACAACCATCCGCCGGTACCCATCCACCAATAGGCATCCGCGGCGATCCGGGCAAGCACTTCATCGCCCTGCGGCCCTGCAACCAGCGCCTGACGCGGGTCGTGATCGCGAACGTCAACCGGAAGTTGATCGAACTCTGCATCGGTCACGTAGGGGGGATTTGCGACGAGCAAATCCACCCGTTCATACAACTCACCCGGCAGGGGACCGAACAGGTCTCCCTGCAGATACATCACGTCGAGTTGCAGAGCTGCGGCGTTCTCTTTGGCAAGCGCCAAGGCTTCGCCCGAGAGATCGGTTGCATACACCCGCGCCTGAGAAAATCGGTGTTTCAGCGCGAGGGCGAGATTGCCGCTCCCGGTACAGAGATCGACGATGACCGTCCCCGGCCCCGCTTCACCAAGCGCTGCAACGGCTTCTTCCCAGAGCCGTTCTGTCTCCGGCCGGGGAACCAGGGCTCTGCGGTCGGTACGCAACTCGATGGGGCCGAATTGGACCGTCCCTTCGAGATGCTGCAGGGGAACTCCGGCGAGTCGTCGCCGAACCAGGTCCAGGTACCGTTGCGCCGCTTCTGCGTCGACCTCCGCCTCCGCCCGAAGCTGATGTCGCGACCGACTCGTCGCAACAGCCAGGAGGCGTTCGGCCTCGTGGAGCGGAACGTCCGGTTCATTGAGGAGTAGGCGAATGGAGGTCATCGATTTCAATCTTGGC
>Ga0316190_10002539_pt1 | contig 13238 bp, 12 predicted proteins | sample Eddworburrow2_MG_FD_204929 | JGI IMG/M metagenome (GOLD analysis project Ga0316190, IMG submission 204929) | Coastal sediment microbial communities from Maine, United States - Eddy worm burrow 2 | ecosystem: Environmental > Aquatic > Marine > Coastal > Sediment | place: USA: Maine | collected... | reverse complement strand
CCGAGATCGATCGTGAGGTAGCCGTCGAGCATCGTGAGGGTCGGTTGGCTCGCCGCCGCCAGCTCGAACACCGCCCCCTGGACGAGCAGGCCGAAGCGGATCGATCGCCAGCTGCCGACGAACAGCTCGTTCAGGACGGCCTGCAAGGTCTGCTCGTCCGCTCCGATGGGGAACACCTCGAGGTCGTCGGTCGTGTCTTCGGTGGTGCGGTACGAGGCTGCCGCCATCCGATGCGTGTCGATGTCGTCGGCTGACGCGAGCTCGTGGTCGGAGATCAGGCTCTCCAACGCGATGAGCCACGACTCGTAGTAGTGGCGATGCGGATCGTCGCCGATCGCGGCGATCAGGCGACGCCGGAAGTCCTCCCACGACAGTCCGAGGCCGGCGACCGTCTCGACGGCGACGGCGACCGCTCTCCCCTGCCACGGCTCGTCGAACACCGGCTCGCCGTCGTCTCGCCGCGGGAGCGCCTCGACACCTGCCATGCTCTCCGCCTGGAGCCGGAGGTCGGCGAGCATGTGGTCGTCGGTGGACGGCATGCTCCCCACGTTAGACAACTCCTGATGCCCGCAACCCTGGGCTCGGGTGGGGTGTCGACGGCACCGGTCGGGTCGATGATCACGCCCCGGCGTCGGACCTTGTGCTTCGAACGATTGGGCTTGTGCGATTGTGCTAGGTGTTGGTGGCATGTGCGACGACCACGGCCACGACCACCACGAAGCTCGTCAGTCGGCTCCACGAACCGTCGAGGGCGATGCCATCGACCCGATCGACCTCGAGCCGGTCGACGAAGTCGTGGTGACCATGCTCATGGACAACAGCTACGACGGGTTGCTCGGCGACACGGGTCCTGCCGTCCGGCGCGGGCTGGTGACGACGCCTTCCGCGCCGTCGTCGGTGATGGTGGACGGCGAGACGAGGCCCGGGCTCATCGCTGAGCACGGCTTCTCGGCACTGATCACGGTGCGACGCGCCGATCGGACCCACACGGTGCTGTTCGACACCGGAATCTCGCCCAACGGCATGGCCGACAACATGGAACGCCTGGGCATCGACGCGACCGACATCGAGGCAGCCGTGCTGAGCCACGGGCACTTCGATCACGCTGGCGGTCTCGAGGGCTTGGCAGGGCTCCGCCGTCGTTCGGGTCTCCCGATCGTCGTGCACCCACTCGTTTGGAGTCGCCGGCGACTTGCTCTACCGGAGATGCCTGCGGTCGAACTGCCGACCCTGTCGAAGCGGTCACTCGAGCAGGAGGGCTTCGAAGTCATCGAACGACGGCAGCGCTCACTGCTGCTCGACGGATCCGTCCTCATCACCGGCGAGGTCGACCGGACCACCGACTTCGAAACCGGGTTCCCCTTCCACGAACGGCACGACGGCGACAGGTGGGAACCCGACCCGCTGATCCTCGACGATCAGGCGCTCGTGGTGCACATCCGCGACATGGGACTGCTCGTACTCACAGGATGCGGGCACGCCGGGGCGGTCAACATCGCTCGGCACGCGATGCGATTGACCGGTATCGATCGGCTGCACGCGATGCTGGGCGGGTTCCACCTCGGTGGGCCGGCCTTCGAGCGCATCATCGAACCGACCGTGATGGCACTGACCGAAATGAACCCATCGGTCATCGTTCCGGCGCACTGTACGGGTTGGAAGGCCCAACACCGATTCGCCGCCGCCCTGCCGGACGCCTTCATCCCCAATGCCGTCGGCACCAGCTACACCATCAGCGCGGCGGCCGCGTAGTCGGCCCCCGTCGTCCAAGAACAGTTCTCACTCGGACCGGGAGATCCGCGAGACTTGTGCCATGCAAGACGTAACGATCGTGCCGCGTGATCCGTTTCGGTTCTCGTCGGTCATCGGGGCTGCCCGAACCGACCTGTTCGCCGTGGACGCCGCTCAGGAAGCCCTCGACCGGCTCCACGGCAAGAGCGTGATCAACATCAGTTCGACCGCGGCGGGTGGCGGTGTCGCGGAGATGCTCCACGTACTCCTGGGCTACATCCGCGGGGTCGGTATCGACGCCCGCTGGATGGTGATCGAGGGCAACGCCGAATTCTTCGAGGTCACCAAACGACTCCACAACCACCTCTACGGAACACCGGGCGACGGAGGCCCGCTGCTCGACGAGGCGCACCGGATCTACAACGACACGCTCCGACCGGAGATGAATGCGCTCGACGCGCACGCGCGCGAGGGCGACATCGTCATCCTGCACGATCCGCAGACCGCCGGGCTCGCCGAACACGCCAAACAGCTCGGCTGCAAGGTCGTCTGGCGATGCCATGTCGGCATCGACGAGCAGAACGATCGCAGCCGTCTGGGTTGGGAGTTCCTCCGGCCGTATCTCGAGCAGTACGTCGACCACTACGTGTTCTCCGATCGCCGCTTCCCACCCGACTGGGTGTCGCCCGACCGCCTCTCGATCATCTGGCCCTCGATCGATCCGTTCGCACCGAAGAACCAGGAACTCGACGATGCGACGGTCGAGGCGATCCTCACCCATGTCGGTCTCATCGCCGGAGCCGAGGGCGACACGGTGTTCGAACGAACCGATGGCTCGCCCGGCAGGGTGGAGCGGATGTGCGACATCGTGCGCACCGGCCCACCACCGACGCCGGACGTCCCGCTCGTGGTGCAGATCTCACGGTGGGACTCGATGAAGGACATGGGCGGCGTGATGCAGGCGTTCGCGGACTTCGTCGACTCGGGTCGCAACGCCGAACTCGTGCTCGCTGGTCCTGTCGTGTCGGCGGTCGCCGACGATCCCGAGGGGGGCCAGGTCCTTCAGGACTGCTGGAACCAGTGGCGACAGCTCCACCACGCCGTGCGCGCACGCATCCAGCTCGTGTGCCTCCCGATGCACGACCTCGAGGAGAACGCGATCATCGTCAACGCACTCCAGCGCCACGCGACCGTCGTCGCTCAGAAGAGTCTCGCCGAGGGCTTCGGGCTCACCGCCGCCGAGGCGATGCTCAAGGGCACCCCCGTTGTCGCCAGTGCGGTCGGCGGGCTGGTCGATCAGGTGATCGACGGTGAATCCGGCCTCCTGATCCAGGACCCGAACGACCTGGAGGAATTCGCTCTCGCTGTCTGCCGCATCCTCGATGACGACGAGGTCCGGCATCAGCTCGGAGCGGGCGCGCGGGCCAGGGCGGTCGAGACGCATCTGGGTGACACCCACCTGCGCCGTTGGCTCGACGTGGTCCGCTCGCTCTACGACGACTGACTACCTTCGGGCTCAGCGCCCGAAGCCGATCAAGGAGGTCAAGATGGCAGCGGACACACGGTCCACACACGACGTTGCCGCGGTTGCGGAGGAGGCGTACATCTTCTCGTTTCCGATGCTGATGGGATACCGGTACGGGTTCGCCACCTTCATGGTGCCGTCGCTGCCGTCGTACCGCGGTCCGCTGAACGAGATGCATGGTGATCCGGTCACACTCGACCACAACTTCAGAGATGTGATCACGCCGAACGCGGACACGCCGTACTCGATGGCGGCGCTCGATCTGCGGGCTGAGCCGATGGTGCTGGAGGTGCCTGCGGTTCCCGACCGGTACTACGTGATCCAGTTCGTCGACCTGTTCGGCACCAATCCCCATTTCGTCGGTTCTCGCGCAACAGGTTCTGACGCCGGGACGTATCTGCTGGTCGGCCCCGGCTACGCCGGCGAGATCCCGACGGGGTTCACCGACGTGTTGTACTTCGAGACCGATCTCGTGTTCATCATCGGGCGGAGCCAACTGTTCGGCCCTGACGACGTCGAGAACCTTCGCCCGATCATGGCCGCATACGAGCTGCAGCCGCTGTCGACACGCCTCGGCAGCGACACGCCCGCCGCGCCTGCGTTCGATTGGCCCGTGTGGAACGACGAGGCCTCGCGTGACGAACGCTTCATCGGATTCATCAATCCTCTGCTCGAGTGGTGCCAACCACCGCACCCGAGCGAGGCCGCGATGTTCGAGCGCTTCGCAACCGCCGGAATCGGCGCCGGGCTGCCCTTCGACGCCGACGATCTCGATGACGACGTTCGAGCAGCGATCCGTGAGGGGGTCGACCGCGCCCGGACCAAGATTGCCGACAGGGTCGGGAACATGGGCGAGAAGGTCAACGGTTGGTCAGCTGTCGAGGCGCTGGGCAACCGCGAGTTCTTCGCCGGCGACTACTTGCTCCGTGCGGCGGGGGCGATGGCCGGCTGGGGCGGCAACGACAAGATCGAGGCCTTCTACCCGATGACCCGTGAGGACACCGACGGCAAGGCGCTGTCCGGAGATCGGGCGTACCGACTGCGCTTCGACACGCCGCCACCGGCGAAGGCGTTCTGGTCGGTGACGATGTACGACACCTCCTACGACGGCGTCGCCGGATACCTCGTCGAGAACCCGATCGGGCGCTACCTCATCAACTCGACAACCACCGGCCTCGGCCACGGTGACGACGGATCGCTGACCATCCACATCCAGCACGACCGACCCGACACCGAAGAAGGCAGAGCAAACTGGCTGCCGTCACCGAAGGGTCCGCTCTACCTCACCATGCGGATCTACTGGCCTGAACCCGAGGCACTCGACGGTACGTGGCAGCCGCCACCGGTCATCCGCGCCTGACCGAGACCGACAACAAGACGCCGACGCCTGGTCGCCCGGAGGAGGGAGTCAACGAAGCGTCGCGATCACCTGTTCGGAGAACCGCAGGATCGGTTCCGTCGACTCCGGGTTGCCGAAGTCCATCACGAAGTGGTCGACCCCGGCGTCGTACCAGCCGGCAACGAGCTCCTGGAACTCGGCTGACTCGGCATCGGTCTCGGGAAGCGGCCGCTCGATCGTGATCGCTGTCCCGATCTCCGAAGGCTCACGGCCTGCGGCTGAGGCCGCCTCGTGCACGATGTCGAGCTTGCGCCGCCACTCGGTCACGTCACGCCCGCCGTTGTGCCACACGTCAGCGATCCGACCGACAAGGGGTAACCCCACTTGCTCGCCATTCGCTCCGATGCACACCGGTGGCACGACCTCCGGCAACGGAGGTGCTGCCGCTTCGGTGATCGAGTAGTACTCGCCCGTGAAACTCGGCAGATCCTCGGTCCACATCAACCGGCAGATCTGCACCACCTCTTCGAGCTGCGCGAATCTGACCGACGGCGACGGGAAGTCGTAGCCGTACGCCGCGTACTCGTCACCGCGCCACCCCGCACCGATGCCCAGCATGAAGCGGCCTTCGGAGAAGACCTGGAGTGTCGCAGCCATCTTCGCCGTGAGAGCGGGCGGACGGTACCCGTGACCCAGTACGTGGTGACAGAGCTGCACGTCGGGGAACTTCGCGGCCAGCCAGGTGAGTGAGGTCCATGCCTCGACGAACGGATCGGTCTTGGCATCGAACCCGTAGAAGTGGTCGGCGACCCACATCGAGTCGAAGTGGTCGTTCACGGTCGGCAAGATGTGCTTGGCCTGTTCCACGACGATCGGCTTGTGGTCGCTCCAGCGGTTGCCGATGCACGGAGACAACCAGCCGAAGCGGACGGGACGTCGTTCTTCCATGCCCGGAACCTAGCGATTGGCGTCGGGAGCCGATGTGCCCGCTGGCGCCCGTGACCACGACGCGAGCCGGCCGCTGGTGCCACAATCGGTGGGATGGACTCGATCGTGTTGCTCTGTACCGACGGTTCCGACGTCGCGATCGAGGCCCTGCGTGCATGTCGACCGCTCCTGGCGCCGGCCGATCGAACGATCCTCGTCACGGTCGAATCGCCCGTGGATCCCGACGCCGAGACCGGAACGGGGTTCACGTCGGAGGAGTCGTCGTCCGATCTGTCCGAGCAGATCGAGACCAGTGGCGACCGCGTGGCGAAGCACCACCTCGACCGGACCGCCGCGGCACTCGATCTCGACGACGACGTCGAACTGATGGCCATCGTGGGGCGCCCCGGTCGGGCAATCTGCGAGCTCGCTGCCTCACTGCCCGCCAGCGTCGTGGTCATGGGCACCAGCGGGCGCGGCGGCGTGCGACGGGCCTTCGTCGGCTCGACGTCCGATCACGTCGTCCGTCACGCGATCTGCCCGGTGCTGGTGCAGGCCGTCGGGCAGCAGTGAGCGACGACCTGACGCCACTCGTCGAAACGACCTGACCGGAACTACAGCTCGGCCCGTTCGTAGGACGCCGTCACGACGCCCTCCGCCACGATCGAGTCGCCGATGGCATCCGACAACTGCCGTGCGTCCAGGCCGGGTTCGAGCGTCAACTCCTGATCGAGGCCGTACAGGGTGAACACATAGTCGTGCGGGCCATCACCCTCCGGCGGGCACGGACCGAACCATTCGTCGGTACCGGCGTCGTTGACCCCGTAGGTGAGCGCCGGATCACCGTCGGAGAACCCGCCGGACGCACCGGAGATGCCGTACACGACCCAGTGGACGAACGGATCCGTCGTCGGCGCATCGGGATCGTCGACGATCATCGCGAACTGCAGGACTCCGTCAGGGACGACCTCGATCGTGACCGTCGGCGCCGCCTCGTCATCGCTGTCACACGTGAACTCGACTGGGATCGCACCGCCGTCGGAGATGTCCTGCATCGAGAACGTCAGCTCGGCGACGTCGGGAGCGGTCGTGGTCGGCGCGTCGGTCGTGACCGGCGCTGTCGTGGTCACCGGTGCATCCGTCGGAGCAGTCGTCACTGCAGTCGTGTCGGACGCCGTCGAGGTGGACGGCACCGTGGACTGGATTGACGTCGTCGACGACGGGCTCTCCGAGGAGTCGTCATCACTCAGGAGCACGATCCCCGCGACGATGGCACCACCGATCACGACGACGATGAGCACGATCAGACCCCAATTGGGCCGCGACCGATTCGGCTCGGTGCCGTTCGTGCCCGCGGTGCTGGAGTCGCTCATGGAGACGAACGTAGTCTGCGGAGCCACCGTGCGCGGGGGACGCCACATCGGTGTCCACGGATCGGTGTGACAGGCTGACCCGATGTCCATTCTCGCCCTGTGGGCCACCCCCCGCACGGTGTCGACCGCCTTCGAGCGGATGATGATCGAACGGGGCGACCACACAGTGCTCGACGAGCCCTGGTCACGGGCGTACTACTTCGGACCGGAACGCCGCTCCGGCCGATATCCGCTCGTCTTCCCCGAATCGTCCTACACCGCCGTCGAAGCAGGCGTGCTCGCGGCCGGTGCCGCGTCGTCGGTCTTCGTCAAGGACATGGCGTACCACGCAGCGCCGGCCATCACCGACCACGCGCTCGGGTCGATGACCCACACGTTCCTCGTCCGTGACCCGATGGCAGCCCTCTCGTCGCTGCACCGCCAGTGGCCGGACTTCACCGACGTCGAAGCCGGCTACGGATCGCAGCGTTCGTTGTTCGAGCGGGTCGCTGATCTGAGTGGGGCAGCACCCGTGGTGATCGACAGCGACGTCCTGCGGGCGGAGCCCGATCGCATCATCGCCGCCTGGTGCCATCGCGTTGGCCTCGAGCACCGACCGCAGTCATTGCGATGGTCCGCAGGCATGCGCCCCGAGTGGCAGCTCTGGCGCGACTGGTACGACAACGCTGCCGCGTCCACGTCCTTCGCACCACCGTCACCGCCGGCGGCCGACATCGAACCACCACAGCATGTGACCGAGCTACTCCCGACCGCTCGAGCCGCGTTCGAAGTGCTCCGGCGGCACGCCATGACGTGACGCGCTCGATGACACGCCGAGCAACCCACCGAAGCACCCGTCCTGGCACCCGACCGAACCGGCGGTGGGCCTGCCGTGCATGATGGGCCGATGGCCTCCTCCCTCGCGCTCGGTGTCCACGTCGGCCAGCAGAACGCCACGATGGCCGAACTCGTCGCGCTCTGGACCCGACTCGACGGTGCCGTCGACTGGATCTCGGTCTGGGATCACCTCTACGAGGCACCACCGGCCGGCGGGACGACACCGCACTACGAGGCAGTTGCAACGCTCGGGGCGCTCGCCTCGGTGACGACGCAGTCGCGGATCGGTTGCCTCATGTTCTGTGTGCCGTACCGGAATCCGGCGTTGCTGGCAAAGGCGTGCGTCGCGATCGACCACATCTCGGGCGGACGTTTCGAACCGGGCTTCGGAGCCGGATGGCATGAACCCGAGTTCCGTGCGCACGGCTACGACTTCTCCGATGTCGCCACCCGCTTCGACATGTTGACCGAGGGCCTGGAGATCATCACCGCGATGCTCTCGGACGCGGGGGCAACGACGTTCTCGGGCGAGCACTGTCGAGTCGACGGTGTCACGTGTGTCCCGGGACCGTTCGACGGCACGATGCCACTCTGGACCGGCGGCACCGGCCGGATCCGCACGCCCGAGAACGCAGCTCGATTCTGTTCGGGTTGGAACGTCCCGTACGTCGGACCTGCTGAGTTCCGACGGCTGAACGACCGGATCGACGCGGCCTGCGAGGCGATCGGCCGTGACCCACAGACGTTGGAGCGCTCGATCAATCTGGCCTTCCACCTGGGTGCGAATTCAGCCGACGCCGACGCCGAACTCGAGCGGATCCAACAGCAGTGGGGCCCCGACCTCGCGGCACGCGTCACCGACGGTGCACTGGTCGGAACCCCGGATCGGGCGATCGAACGCATCGCCGAGTACCGAGCCGCCGGTGCCGACCTCGTCAACGTGGCCCTGCGACTGCCCGTCGGCACGGACGCGTTGGAGGCCTATGTCACCGACGTGGTCCCGGCGGCGCGCGGCATCGTCTGACCGGGGCCGGCGCTCACGCGTATCGGCGAAGCACACGCCGACCCAACGACGTCTTGTGGACCTCGTCGGCGCCGTCGTAGATCCGAGCAGCCCGCTCGTGGCGATACCAGTACGACAGGATCGTGTCGTCGGTGACGCCGAGCGCCCCGTGCACTTGGATCGCCGTATCGACCGCGCGCAACATCGTGTTGGCGACCGAGAACTTGATCGCCGAGATCTCGTCGCGCGCCGCCTTCGCGCCATGGGTGTCGATCATCCACGCCGCGTGCAGCGTCTGGAGGCGCGCGCCGCGGATCTCGGCATCGAGTTCGGCCGCCCAGTGTTGGATCACCTGGCGGTCGGCGAGCGTGTCTCCATCGGGGCTGATCACGCGCTCGTTCGCCCGCTCGCACATCATGTCGAAGGCTCGACCGGCGATTCCGAGCCAGCGCATGCAGTGGTGGATCCGACCGGGTCCGAGACGTTCCTGAGCGATCACGAATCCGCCGCCCTCGGGTCCGAGCAGGTTCGTCTGCGGCACACGGCACGACTGGTAGATGACCTCTGCGTGGCTGGCGTGACCCGAACCGGTGTGGCCCATCACACTGACGTTGCGCACGAGGTTGAAGCCAGGAGTATCGGTCGGGACGATGATCATGCTCGCCCGCTGGTACGGCGGGGCGTCGGGGTCGGTGACCGCCATCACGATGGCGAACGCGGCACCGTCGGCCGACGACGTGAACCACTTCTGGCCGTTGATCACGTAGTCGTCGCCGTCCTTCACCGCGGTGGTCTCGAGCAAGACGGGGTTGGAGCCGGCGGTCTCCGGCTCGGTCATCGAGAAACAGCTGCGGATCTCGCCCGCCACCAATGGCCCGAGCCAACGTTCGCGTTGCTCGTCGGTCGCATGGGTGTGCAGGATCTCGATGTTGCCGGCGTCGGGAGCTTGCACTCCGAACGCCGTGTGCCCGAGTGGTGAACGTCCCATGGCCTCGCTCAACAGTCCGTGGTCGACCATCGACAGTCCGAGTCCGCCGAACTCGACCGGATGGTTCGGTGCCCACAATCCCATCTGGCGCACCTTGGCCTGCGCTGCAGCAACGAGTTCGGCCACCGTGACCGGATCACCGTGCAACATCTCGCCTTCGATGGGAATCAACTCGCGGTCGACGAACTCGCCCACCATGTCGAGCATCGTCGCCATCTCGTCGGTCACCGTGAAATCCATGTCACTCCCCTTTTCGTCGCTGCGATCGACGGTACGGGTCAGCCGAGGACGGCGACAGGGCCCTTGTGCCGTTGCAGCGAACGCGCGCGAGCGACCGGTACGGTCGGAGCATGAGCCGGATCTACGACAGCCCCGCCGACTTCGAGACGCTGTTCTCCCGCATGTTCGCCCAGATCGAGCAGAACGATCCCGACGGGCTCGATGAACTCGTGGAACAGCAGATGGTGATCCGATTCCGCATCCGTGAACCCGAGGTCGAACTGTGGATCGACGGACGGGCGAAGCCGGTCCGAACCGCGTTCGGGGACGACGAGCTGGATGCGACGCTCACCGCTGACCTCACGGGAAACTCGCTCCACGAACTCCTGCTCGGCACCCTGCCGCTCGGCAAGGCGATGCTCTTCCGTAAGCTCAAGGTGAATGGCTCGAAGTCGAAGGCGATGAAGCTCGAGTCCGTCCTTCACGCGATGCAGGCGGTGTACCCCGAGCTGGCAGACGAGCTGCTCTCGGACTCGTGACCCACGACGATCCGACGCAGCTCACCGAACGCACACAATCGATCGCCGACGACGTGCTCTTCCCGATGGCCCAGGATGTCGATCGCGGTCTCCGCCCTCCCGATGAGGGCCTTCGAACGCTGGCCGATGCCGGGTTGTTCGGCATCTCCGGGCCCGTCTCGCGGGGCGGTCTCGACGCGACGCCGAAGCAGGCACGTCGGATCATCGCTGCGGTGGGGTCCGGGTGCGGGGCGACGTTCTTCGTCTGGGTCCAGCATCATGGCGTGATCCGCACGTTGCGTTCGTCCTCGAACGAGGGCCTCGTCGACGAGCTCCTCACGCCGATGTGTGCCGGTGACGTGATCGCCGGTGTTGCGTTTGCCCACCTGCGTCGGCTCGGGCCGCCAGCGATCCGCGCCCGCCGCATCGGCGATGGCTGGCAACTCGACGGTCATGCTCCGTGGGCGACCTCGTGGGGAATCGCCGACTGGTTCTGCATCGCTGCGGCCTCGGACACCGACGAGGTCGTGTGGGTGAGGGTCCCCGGCACGGCCACCCCCGCCGTCACCGCTGCGCCACTGGCATTGCCGGTCTTCGCTCACACCGGGACAGTGTCGTTCACCTTCAACGGCTACGTCGCCCCAGCCGACGATGTCATCGACGTCGCCGACCTCGATCAGTGGCGGAAGACGGACCGACGCCAAGCGGCCGTCGGTCAACCCGCGGTGATGGGTGTGACCGACCGGGCGATTCGGCTGCTCGAACAACGCCCGGATGAGGAATCACTCGACGCCGCTGGTCGGCTTCGCGACGACCTCGACGAACGGTGGCGGCGCGACGACGACCTGATCGATGCGCTCGTCGAGCGCCACAGCGACCTGGAGTCCGCGAGCGACCATCGAGCAGCATGCCTCCACCTCGCCCACCGTTCGACGACCGCGCTGCTCGCCGCCACCGGCGGAAGCGGGATGGACCTTGCCCACCCCGCACAACGCTTGGCTCGCGAAGCCGACTTCTACGTGATCCAAGCCCAGACCGCCGACGGTCGGGCAGCCACGCTGCGCTCCGTGCCTCGGATACACCCGTCGGCCCCTGGACCGAAGCTGTGACGATCACCTTGCCCGACTGCAACGGCGAGATCGCCGGCGGGTACTACGACATGCTCACCGATGTCGGCGCGGCTCGGTACTACACATTCGTCACCCCGTTCGTCACCATCCGCTCGGATCGTTGACGGCGAGCGACATCGCGATCGAACCGTTGTGGTACACAACACCCACCGACGGCGCACCGGCGCCTCGTTGCCGTCGCCGACCCGAGTGCCGCCCGGCCCGCAAGGAGCCCGCATGTCTGACCAGAATCCGATCGTCGAGTACGACCCGCAGTCCGAGTTCCCAGGCGTGATCGGGCGAACGCTGGATCGGTCGTCCCCAGCCTGGCCGCGGCCGAAGCGAGCGTCGGGCGGGACACCGAACGTCGTCATCGTGCTGTGGGACGACGTCGGGTTCGGACAGTTCTCCGCATTCGGTGGGCTGTGCGAGACACCGACACTCGACCGTCTCGCCGACCGTGGACTCCGGTACGCGAACTTCCACACCACGGCGCTGTGTACGCCGACGCGCGGATCGCTGATGACGGGCCGCAACCACCACACGCTCGGGCTGTCCGCGATCACCGAGATGTCACTCGGCTACCCGGCCCACCACTGCTTCATCGGGCCCGAGCACGGCTTCCTGCCCGAGATGCTGCTCGAACACGGCTACAACACCTTCGCTGTCGGCAAGTGGCACCTCACCCCGCCGACGGAGTCGACCACGGCGGGGCCGTTCCATCGGTGGCCGCTCGGGCGCGGCTTCGAGCGGTTCTATGGCTTCATGGCCGGCTCGACCGACCAGTGGTTCCCGGATCTCACCTATGACAACCATCCGGTGAGTCCACCATCCACGCCCGAGGAGGGGTACCACCTCAACATCGATCTGGCGGATCGAGCGATCCAGTTCATCAAGGACGCTCACGTCCATGCACCCGACAAGCCGTTCCTCCTCTACTACGCCCCCGGTGCCGGGCACTCCCCGCATCACGTCGAACCCGAGTGGACCGCGAAATACGCCGGACAGTTCGACCGAGGGTGGGACGAGTACCGGCGCGTCGTGTTCGAGCGTCAGCGGGCACTCGGCATCGTCGAGGAGCATGCGGTGCCCGCCGAACGCGATCCAGATGTTCCCGCATGGGACAGTCTCAGCGACAGCGCACAGCGGATGTACGCCCGCGAGATGGAGGTGTACGCGGCGTTCATCGAGCAGACCGATCATCACTTCGGTCGGGTGATCGACTTCATCGAAGAACTCGGGGAGCTCGACAACACGATCGTGGTCGTGATGTCGGACAACGGTGCGAGCGCCGAGGGTGGCGAACACGGAACGTTCAACGAGGCGCTCTTCTTCAACGGCGCCGAGGAGACGCTGGAGGACAACCTCGCCCACTACGACGAATGGGGTGGCCCCAACACCTACCCGCACTATTCGTGGGGCTGGACATGGGCAGGAAATACACCGTTCCGTCGGTGGAAACGCGAGACGTATCGCGGCGGCGTCACCGACCCGTGCATCGTGTCGTGGCCGGCTGGGATCGAGACGGGCGGTGAGGTCCGCCACCAGTACACCCATGTCACCGACATCCTGCCGACGATCCTCGACGCCATCGGCATCGCTCCACCGGAGCAGCTCGGCGGCGTCGACCAGTCACCGATCCATGGTGTCAGCTTCGCTCGATCGTTCGCGTCTCCGGACGCACCGAGCG
>Ga0316190_10002536_pt1 | contig 13243 bp, 21 predicted proteins | sample Eddworburrow2_MG_FD_204929 | JGI IMG/M metagenome (GOLD analysis project Ga0316190, IMG submission 204929) | Coastal sediment microbial communities from Maine, United States - Eddy worm burrow 2 | ecosystem: Environmental > Aquatic > Marine > Coastal > Sediment | place: USA: Maine | collected... | reverse complement strand
CCTGAATGGCCTCAACGATGCGACGGGTGAGCTGGGCACCGCGATCCGCGAAGACTTTGTGGTTTTCATGGGGATGCAGCGGTCCGAGGCGCACGTCACGGACCTGAATCAGACCTACCAGAACGTCTCCGTCCGGCAGGATCTGGAGAAGGACCCGACGGATTACGCGAACCCCGGGGTCCTGACCTATGCGATGCCCTACATCCAGACGCTCCGGCAGGCGGAGACGATCCGGAAGCTCCTGACGGACGTGGTGGAGAACACCCTGGAGATCATGGGCTTCCGGTCTGTCGGGATCGGTCTCCTCCTCCAGCTTGGCGACATCGTGCGGATTGACTACGGTGGGCGAGAGCAGGAGTGGCGGGTGATGTCGAAGCGGTGGACAGAGGAGTACGTGGACATCGAGGTGATTCCCTACCATCAGGCCACCAGCAAGGCGGCGGACTACGTTCACTGGGGAGACAGCTGGGCGTCGCCCGGGTGGCTGCTGTGAGCCCCGCGCCGATCCGGTGGGGCGATTACGGCGAGGGATCCTTCGTCTACGTCAACGGGGTCCCGGTCCCTCTGGCCCGGATCAACCTCTCCGCGATCGGGTCTCCGGTATGGGTCTCGGGTCTCCGGATGTCCCGGAACAACGTGGAGGACTACATCCGTTGGGTGGAGACGGAGGCTCTGGCTCTCCAGTCCAACGCGCTGAAGGATGAGCGTCAGCGCCAGCCGATTCGGCTCTGGAGGATCGGGGAGTCCGGGAAGGTCTCGACGGCCCAGGATTCTAACCAGTGCTGTTGGCTTCAGATCATGGCTTTCGTCACGGCGGACAACAAGGTCGAGATCCCGCTGACAGATTCGGAAGATCACCCCCTCCTCTGCCCTCTCCGTCCTCCCCTGATCGATGTCCGGAGGCCGGAGGCTTCGGTAGGGGATTGGATCGATGACATGACGGGGCAGTATGCCGTGGAGTGGACAGACGAGGGGTGCGATTACCGGGGGACGGAATCCTGGCACGCTTCCCCGGAGATCGCCATTACCGCCTCCCTCCGTCTGGTCCGGCAGCCCCGGCCCCACTGGGTCCTGACGATCGAGAATGGCCGGTTTCAGAAGGACGGTGCCTTCGTCAAGCTCTCCCAGGACCAGACGGTGATGGTGAACCTCCTCGGGGTGGGATCGTCCCGGGTCGCGGAACAGCACCGGGTCGTGGGGACCTTCTCGACGAACGGGCACTACGAGGTCTGGCGCGAGTGGCGGAACGCGAAGGTCTGGAACCTCCAGAAGCACCTGGAGGACAACGGCATCGATGACAAGAACGCCTTCGGGGCGCAGCTCTGGGGCGTCTCCGTGATCGATGCGATCGCGCTGGGGGCGAATGCGCCGCTCTACGCGACTGACACCGGAGCGGTGGGGGGGGTCCACTTCCTGAATGGCCCGATCCCGCCGGGGAATCCGCTCCCGATGTGCCGGGTGCGGGCTCTCTCCGTCCCTGGGGCTGCGCCGTCCGTGACCGTGCCCTTCTCGAACTGGGTGCTAGATACCCGACACCGGGGGATGAACGATGCGGGCGGAGTCGGGTCGGCGGCGAACGATCCCCCGATGCACTCGCTGAACATCGCCCTGGCGCAGTACCATTCCGTGATGATCTTCGACGCGATCAACGGGCGCTGGTACGTCCAGATCTACAATGGCTCCACGGTCGCCAATCGCGGCTTCGGGGCGTGGTGGGTTCACACATAATGGCTACCAACGGCTGGAAGCTCTTCGCATTCCCGGGCGGGACGATGACCCCGGACCAGACCTATCCTCGGGCGGTCCAGTACGAGGTGGAATTCACGGGGATCGGCGTGACGGTCTGGGGAACCGAGACGGGCATCAACTCCGGGGCCGGCCTCTTCGACCAGGACATGATGCCCCTGGTCGGAGTGACGGTCACGGCGGGGAATGACAAGCGGAACTTCGCCGAGACTGGGAACCACGGGGTCGTCTTCAGGGAAGGGGCCGCGAACGCTGACGAGCAGTGGTCCTATCGGTGCTGGTGGGACTCCTCTGTGGGGGCCTGGGCCGTTCTGGTCGTCTTCGGGGGAGCGGTGGATTCGGTCCCGGCGAACACGGTGGAGGGCTTCCACGATGACGGGGCTGTGCGGTTCGCCAACATCACGATGATCGGTCCGGCCGTAGGGTGGACACCATGACTGAGGGGGGATCGATGGACAGTGGCCGTGTGGACATCGGGCAGTTCTTCCAGGCTCGGGAATTCCGGTGTCGTGGATGGGAGAACCTCCCGAAGAGGAAGTGCTGCTGTCGGGGAGCGATGCTCTGGGATCCCCGGCTCATCGACATCCTGGAGATCGTCCGGGAGGAGATCTACGGGGGTCCGGTGGTGGTCCTGAATGGGCACCGCTGTTCGGCGTACAACGAGAGCGTGAACGGATGGGAGCAGTCCTATCACCTGACGGGAAGGGCCGCGGACATCCGTCACGTGGATGACGAGGGTGGATCGTCGATCCAGGAGACGGCGGCGGCTATCGGGGAGGTTGCGGCCGACCTTCTACCGATGGGTCTGGGGAACGTGCTGTTCTACCCCCATCGGCACTTCATCCACGTTGACACCGGGCCAACCCGATCCGACGCGAAGATGGTCCGGATCTCCAGGGGGAAGCCGAAGGTAGAGGGGCGGCACTGAACATGGACGACATTCTCGCTCAGGCGATCAGCCAGTCTCCGGGATGGGGGATCCTGACCGTCCTCCTGGTAGCCTACATCCGACACGAGGTCCAGACGCGGAACGGTGGGACGCGGGAACAGAGGGAGCTGGTCGCGATCCGGAACCAGATCTCCGCGCTCCGGGAGGAGGAGAGAAACTCCCACGCCCCGGCCGCGGCGGAGGCTCGGAGGCAGACTGAGATCCTCCAGGAGATCGCGCGGCGGACAGAGGTGATCGAGGCGACGGCTGACAAGACCCATGAGCGGGTGATGGGCACCCTGCCGTGCCCCTACCTGGGGAGGGCGAAGTGAACTGGGAAACGATTCTGGCCGAAGAGGGCACGCGTGGGATCATGGCCGCGGGCCTGATCGTGCTACTGTCGGCCCCGTTGGCGTACCTGGGGAGGCTGTTCCGGGCGATTCCGGATGATGTCCTCCCGCCACAAGAGATCCCGAAGCTGCTGGCGATGCTCGGGCTCGTCGTCGGGTGGATCCTCGGATCCTTCGCGGGTCTCCCGATGGATCTGGCAATCACCGTTGGGGTCGGAGCCGGCTGGGGAGCCGGGACTGCCTCTTCGCATCTGAAAGGCTCGAAACCATGATGAACCCGCTGCGAGGCCTCTGGCTGACGATCAGCGTGATCCTGGTCCTGGCGGTCGCCTGTATGGCGTTCGTCGCTCCTGCGAGCGCGCAGGGCCGTCTGGGGCCATCTCTGTCCTCTGTCCTGATCCTCCGCGACGGAAACGTCGAGCGGGGGCAGGCGATCGGGGCATTCTACGAATACCAGACGCACCTGGACGACCTGGGGCAGAACTGGCTGGGCATCATGGCCCAGGTTTCCGGAACGTCAGAGGACATCCTGGCTGGACTGGGGCTCCGGTACTACCGGGAGGTCGGGACGATCTATCCTGGCATCGGGATCGTCGGCTCTATCCTGGATGTCGAATCGTCTCCGGTGGAGGAGATGACATTCATGCTCGGCTTCGATGTGCTGATCGAGCTGAATCTGACCGAGAATTCCGCCGTGGCGCTCCGGGCTGGAGCTCAATGGCCCGTCGCGGGGGACATGGGAATCACGATGGTCCCCCTGGCGGTGGACATCCCGGTCGGGCTCTGACATGGACGGGAGGATCAAGTTCGTCGCAGCGCGCGCCTGTAACGCCTGCCGTCACGTCTGGCAGGAAGCCACGACGGAGGGGACGAAGGACCTGTGCCCCTCCTGTGGCAGCACGATCACGACCCCGGGCCGGATGGTCGTGGACAGACAGGGGTTCGCCGACCCCCGGACGTTCACGACGCTGAACGCTCGGGCGAACGGGAAGCACGCCTAGGATTGGGGACGGGGGTCTCCCGAGGGATCTCCGGGGGGCTTCGGCCCCCTCCCCGCCCGGGGGCGATGGCGCGGCCTGGGGGTACTGATCCTCCCTCCCAGTCTGTTCCGGGGGATTGACCCCGGCCCCGAGCAGAGGAGGATCCGGAGGATCACCGATGGCTACGAAGAAGGACGAGGCGGTCTGGTCGGGACCCGAGGGGCTCCGGCCCCTGCTGTTCCCGCTCCCGACCCTGGTACACGATCCGGTCAACGCCCGGACGCACCCTCCCGGACAGATCGATCATCTCCGGGCTTCTCTCCGAGAATTCGGGCAGCGGAAGCCGATCGTCGTGCAGAAGGAGGGGCTGATCATCCGGGCCGGAAACGGCATGGCGACCGCGGCCAAGGCCGAGGGCTGGTCGCACATCGCCGCGGTGGTCGTGGACGAGGACACCCTCTCGGCCACCCGTTTCGCGCTGACTGACAATCAGACTGGTGATCTGTCGGCCTTCGACGATTCCGTCCTGGCGGATCTTCTCCGGGGGATGGAGGACTCCCCTCCTGCCGGCTTCTCCGAGGATGACCTCGCCAAGATCCTAGCGGAGACGGGGGACGGGGGGACGACCCCGGGGGAGGTCCCCTTCTCGGAGGTCCTGGGAGAGCAGAACAACTACATCGTGCTGTTCTTCCGGACTGAGATCGATTGGCTCTCGGCCCAGACTCACTTCGATCTGAAGACGGTCAAGGCGAAGCGGGCGAACGGGAAGCCCTGGAGCCGTGGGATCGGTCGGGTCCTGGATGGGGCCGAGGTCCTCCGGAAGCTGACAGGGGGCCTTTGATGTCGGCGGGCATCTCGATCTTCGCCCCGTCCTACCGTCGGGGGGAGCCGGGGGCGTGTTCCACCCAGGAGTACCTCCCGGAGTGCCGGTACGTGGTGGCGGAGTCCGAGGCGGAATCCTACATCGACGCCGGCTATCAGATCCTCGCCGCGCCCGACGCGGCCCAGGGGAACCTCTGTCGGATCCGGAACTGGATCCTCGACAACAGCCCGACGGATCGGATCCTCCTCCTGGATGATGACCTCGCGGCGCTGGGATTCTGGGAGGGGACCGAGCTTCGCCGGATGAACGCGGACGAGGCGATGGAATTCCTGGAGGCGCACTTCGATCTGGCGGAGTCCTGGGGAGCCCGATTCTGGGGGCTCAACTGTATTCAGGACAAGGGCTCCTACAGGGAGTACACGCCCTTCTCGACCACCAACTACATCGGGGGTCCCTTCCAGGCTTTCACTGATGCGAAGGCATTCCGGTATGACGAAGGGCTTCCGCTGAAGGAGGACTACGACATGACCCTTCAGGCGGCGGCGGCCGATCGGATCGTGCTCCGGGTGAATTACGCGCACTACTGGGCCAAGCAGCACACCAACAAGGGGGGATGTGCCACGTACCGAACGATGGAGAGGGAGCGCGAGCAGTTCGATCTCCTGGTCCGGAAGTGGGGCTCGAAGATCGTCCGGCGGGACGGTGGCGAGTCGCAGGTCCGGCGGAAAAAGGAACAGGGCTACGACCTGAATCCGCAGATCAAGGTCCCGATTCCTGGAGTCTGAAAGGACGCCCATGCAGCCCAGATGTCCGACGGATCGGCCCTGGTCGATCTACGAGCACGGTCCGAACAGCCACGAGATCTGCCTGGACCTCCGAGGGTCGGATGTCGAGCGGCGGGTGCTCCTGGTCTCGGACCCCCACATTGACAGCAAGAAGTGCCAGAGGGATCTCCTCCGGCATCATCTCGGGGAAGCTGTGGAACTCGATGCTCCGGTCTGCTTCAACGGGGACACGGCGGACGCCATGCAGGGGAAGTACGATCCACGGTCCCGGCTCCAGGAGGTCCACCCGCGGATCTTCGATATCATCCAGGAATCGGGGATGGAGGGGGAGACCTCCCAGCACGGCTCCAGGGCCCAGGAGGAGGCGGATTATTACGACGCCGTGGGGATGATGGTGACGGAGGAGCTGGCCCCGTTCGCCAAGCAGATCGCCGTGATGGGATACGGGAATCACGAGACGGCGGTGCTGAAGAAGGCGAACACGAACATCCTCCGGGATGTCTCCCGGGATCTCCGGAAGGACCACGGTTCCCCGGTCCGTCTGGGAGGGTATTGTGGCTACATCAAGTTTACGTGCTGGACTTCAAAGACCCAGCGGCACGTCCTGGACATGTTCTACTTCCACGGGGCCAACGGTGGAGTCGCCACCTTCGGGGTCCTGGCGGTCAACCGTCAGCAGGCGAGCTTCGATGCGGACATCTACTGGACGGGACACTCGCACGATACCTTCTCGGTCCCGCGGTCGCGCGTCTTCAGGGATCGGGCGAACGCGATCCGGGCGCGGCCGACGCTCCACGTCAGGACGGGTGGGTACAAGGATGACTTCGGAACGGGCAAGATGGGCTGGTCCGTCGAGAGGGGCCATCCCCCGAAGCCGACCGGATCGTATTGGCTCTGCTTCAAGCAGAATCCGGTCCCGAAGTCTCGTCCCTGGCCGATCCACGTGGCCTCGCTGTTTGCCTAGGATCCACTGGGACGGAGATCCGATCTACCCCCCGGAGACCTTCGAGGTCCCGGAGGAGGACGCGGATCTGTAGTGTGGATAACCTGTGGATAACCTGTGGAGAAGTCTCCGGAATCGGTGGATAACGTTCTGTCTCCTCCGGAGTTATCCCCACCCGTCCACAAGTTATCCACCGGGCTCTGATCCCGGAACCCGTTGTGGCTCATCGAGATCGACGAAGTTATCCACTTATCCACCGACTCTACTACTTCTTCTCTCTCCTTCGGAGATTAGAACTAGTACTACTCCGCGCCACGTTCCGGGGACCTGTCGCGACCTGGATCTCTTTGCGCCAGATCCGAACTTTTTTGTCTTCAGGACGTGACAGCGATCGTCGATACCCCTACTGTGTGGATGTCGGCGGGAGACACCGCCGCCCTTTCCCTCCCTCCCCGGAGATCAAAATGAAGACCACCTCCCAGATCCAGACCACCTCCCTCGAAGGCAAAGTCCTCCAGGCGATCGCCCAGAGCGAGGAGAGGGAGATCGCCGAGATCGAGCAGGGGCAGGCGGAGATGGCCCGCGAGAACACCTGGATGGAGCTGCTGGAGACGCCGAACCTGACCAAGGCCTCCCTCCTGGCGAAGGCCCTCCGGCCCCGCTGGGACATCGGCTACGTCGCGATCGTGACGGAGACGTCCCCGGAATCCACGGACGATGATCCCCGGGTCCGGGTCCTGGCGCGCTCGACCTTCCGGACCTACCGGTACGGACGGAACGACTGGCTGGTCCCCCTGACGGACGATCAGCAGATCGCCCTCTCCACCTTCGTCGCCGGCTGGATCGCCGGATGGCAGGCCGGTCGGCTCGGCTGAACACCAGACCGGGGGGAGGATCACCCTCCCCCTGGACACTCCCTCCCTGGAGGATCGAACGATGCAGACGCACCCGAAGGCCCGGAAGCACACGATCGAGGTCGAAGGATCCGGAAGCCCCACCCACCCCTGGCGGGTGATCTCGCCCCCCTCCGGTCCCCTGCCGTGCCCGAGCTGGCCCTCGGAGGGGATGATCCTGAAGGACGAGCAGCTCGACGGCTTCTTCGTCAAGGCCCTCTGCCCCCACTGTCACTACCCTGCCATGCTGGGAGCGCCCGAGTCCCCGGTGAAGGCGTTCCGATGCAGGGACCAACGGTTCTGCTGCATGGACCAACGGTTCTGCGGACGGACGTGGGGCTTCGAGGAGATGAAGCGGCACACGAGGGGCTGGACCTTCGGGGATAAGCCTGACCTCGCCCGGCTCTCCTTCGGGATGCCCGGGGAGCCGTCCCTGGACGATACCCCGAACTGTCGATGCACTCCGCCCCACTGCTTGGACTGTGATAAGCTCCACTCCTCCTCCCGGATCGAGAGCAGCACCGTCGAGGACGACGTGGCCCAGCTGACCGAGCGGATGGGGCGCAAGGTCGCCTCGATCGTCTCCGACGTGGACGCCGGGGAGTACGACGTGGCGGCGGTACAGCTCTCCCGTCTGGCCCGGACGGCGGTCGAGTGCGCCGCGCTGGTCGGGAAGCTCAGGATCCTGGAGGACGTGATCGACCACACTGACGGATAGTCCCTGGGGAGGGGCTGGGGGTCGCCTGCCACGGCTGGAGGCGGCCCCCGTTTTTTTGACGGGGACGGAACAATTATGTCTCCAGAACGTGACAGCCCTGGTCGAAACCCCTACTATCCAGAGGTCGGGGGAATCAGCCCCCGCCTTCCCCCTCCCTGAAGGAGACCTACCATGCGCGCTTTCATCGCCCAGAACGCCGGACGCGGAGGCCTGACCGTCCGCCTCGACATCGACGAGGCCACGCTGATCAAGGCCCTCGGGCAGCCCGTCCGAGTCGGGGACGCCGCCTACGATGACGACGACGGCAAGGTCCCGATGTTCTGGAACCTCCCCAGCACCGACCCCGGCCGGCTCCCTCGGATCTGGTCCTACCGCGACTCTCACGTGATGGGGTCCTTCTCCTGCGATCTCCAGGGGGAGGACATCGCCCGCTTCGAGACCTTCGTCTCGGACGTGGTGGCGGCCCTGAAGGCCCCCGCGATCCTGTACTACTGGAAGGGCGGGACCGAGGTCGGCTCCTGGATCCCGACGCTGGCCGAGGCGAGCCCCCAGGAGCGGCGGAAGATCGAGCGGATGGGATACGTCACCAGGGTCGCCCGGATCGCCCCCCTCCTGCCCCCGACGGCGGAGGAGATCAACGGCGTCCTGGGCGTCTCCGAGGACCCGGTGGCCGAGCGGGCCATCCCGGTTCACCCCGACCACCCGGACGCGGACTAGGATCCTGGAGGCGTAGACCCCTAGTCTCCGAGAATCACTCCAGGATCTCCTGGCCGGCCCTCCTCGCGGGGGTCGGCCTTTTTCTTCACCAGGAACCAACTTTTTTGTCTTCAGGACATGACCGCAGGGATCGATACGAATACTGTGCTGGATGTCGGGGGAATCAGCCCCCGCCTTCACCACCCTCCCAGGAGTCTAAAATGCAGAGCAACGATCTCCAGACCCAGGCGCACGAGCAGTGGGCGAATCGTCCCGCGGACGAACGGTTCCGGACGCTGACGGAGCTGGCGGATAGCCGCGAAGCGGCATGGGGCACGACCGAGGATGCGGAGGTCCCCGCCGGATCGATCACCGCGCACGTCACGGCGGCGGGCACCCTGGCCGTCGCCGGAGAGCGGACGGGACTCGTGACCCCGACCTCCTGGAGCTTCGAGCAGGTCGCCAATCTGGCCGGTGCCCCCTCGGAGTACCTCCGGAAGCTGACCAACCAGCAGGTCGCCGATCTGCTCAACTACGGCATCGAGCAGGAGCTTGGCAAGGTCCCCATGAGGCGCGGCCGGATCCTGACCGTCCGTGGCGGGGATGACCCCACCCTCCTCTCGCTGGTATCGAAGAAGTACGAGCGGGTCGGGGACCACATCCTGGCGCGCTGGGCGCAGAGGGAACTGGTCGAGCAGCGCGGCTTCCTGAATCCGTGGGCGCGGGCGGAGGCGTGGGGCGTGGGCGCGATCGACCAGGACTGGGCCGAGCCCTTCGATCTGTCCGACCCCCGGATGAACTACCTGATCAACGTCCCCTCCGGGACGATGGTCGCCCCCTCCGGTCTCTACGCCGGGGACAGGGACATGTTCTGCTTCCTGATCGATCCGGAGAAGACGATCGATGACGGCGGCGGGAATGCTCTTCACCGGGGCGTCCTCTTCGGTAACTCGGCGGTCGGGGCGCGGAAGCTCTGGATCCGGACCTTCCTGTTCGCCGCGGTCTGCGGAAACCACTTCATCTGGGGAGCCCAGGAGGGCGAGCAGGTCGATCTCCGGCACATCGGGAACGTGCAGGAGACGTGGCAGGCTCTCTTCGCCGCGGCGGTGGACATGCTGGGGGCCTCCTCCCAGGAGGACGAGGAGCTGATCCGGAAGGCGCGGACGACCGTCCTGGGCGGGGACGGAGTGGAGCCGGTCGAGCACGCGTACCGGCTCTCGATGAACGCCCGGACGTGGCTCCGGAAGAAGCAGCTCTCCGAGGCCCACTCGATCGCCAAGGCTCACACGGATCGCTACGGAGATCCCGACACCCTCTGGGCGATGGTGAACGGCCTGACCCAGCTCTCGCAGGCCCAGACGATCGCGTCCAAGCGGACCGAGATCGACGCGGGCGCGGGGGCACTCATGCTCGCCGGGGTCGAGCACTCCAGCTGAGTCCCGAGCGGGAATTCGGGACCCAGACGGGGGAGGGGGCGGGATGCTCCCCTCCCCCACTTTTTTTGCGTGGAGCCCACTTTTTTGTCTTCAGAACGTGACAGCGGCCGTCGATCTGTATACTGTGACGTGTGCGGGGAAGAGCCCCGCCGGACCCAAGCAAGGGAGACTGAAATGTCCAGGCAGATGCAGGACCTTCGATTCATCCCGGCCGCCCTCCCGGGCGAGGCCGCACGCACCGACCTGACGTTCCGCTGCCCCGTCTGCCTGAAGTGGACGGAGCCGGACGACGACGATGGCGAGTCTTCCGAGATCGACGAGGACGGCCACGAGCATCTGATCTGCGGCGCCTGCCACCGCCACGAACTCTCCCTCTCCCGACCGGACGCCGGCACCATCGGACACGGCGGCACGACATGAAGACCCTCGACATGAAGACCCTCTCCCCCACCTCCCAGGATTTCCGGTCCGCGATCAATTCTCTGATCCAGGACGACAACTACTCGGTCCTGGAGATCACCCCCGCCAAGGCGGGGCGGACGCTCGGCTGGGTCGTCGAGATCGAGGACGGCAAGGGCGGCTTCCAGCTCTTCGTCCGCGAGACCTCGGACGAGACCCCATTCCGCCGGATCACCCGGTACGTCAACGACTTCATCGAGGCAGTCAGCTAGCCCCCCCTCCCAGAAGGAGACCACCATGACCTTCCACCTTCCCCCGGCCCGCGAGCTGATGGATCTGTCCCGGACCGATCTCTGCTCTGAGGGATCCCCCTGCTCGGAGTGCCGCTGGATGGACGAGATCGAGGGGACGTACCCCCCGGCCCCCGTCCGCACCTTCCCGGTCTACCGGGGAACGCCCGTGACGATCGTCCGGACCCTGGCCGATGATCTGGTCGAGGTCCTCCACGAGATGGTGCTTAAGACCGTCTCGATCTTCGACCTGAGCGAACGGGAGGTCTTCTGACATGGCACGCGCACTGATCGTCGGCTCCGGAGATCCTGACGCCGGAACCCCCGGACTGAACATCACGATCGTCGGGCTCCCCGAGCCCCGCGACACCGAGGAGCATGACCAGCTCGTCCGCCGCCTGGAGCGGTGCTTCGGCGTGATCCTGGTTGACAGCGAGGTCGTCTGCGTTTTGTATCCGGAGGGACAGTGAATTCCCCCCGGACCCGCGGCTGGAGAGAGCGGAATCGTCCGTCCAGCCGGGAGGATCGCTACGTGATCGTGGACTCGACGAACTGGGAACACTTCCGAGTCTCGGTCGGGGACGAGATCCTGAACGCGAACGGGGAGGCGGTCGGAACGGTGACGGAGGTCTTCGGGGTCCCCGGGGAGGCTCCTGGTCGGATCCGGTACGAGACCCAGCACCACGGGAGCTTCCTGCCGATGCCGACCTACGATCGGCTGATCGCGAAGGGCTGGCGGTTCCGTCGGCTCCTCCCTCTCCTGGAGCCCGGGGAGAAACCCTGGCACCTCCAGGCGAGAGACTGGGCGAAGGCCCGAAGGGAACGAGACGGATGACCTGTCCGGAGCCGCTGGCTCCTTCGCTCCGTCCCGGCAGGGAGCGTACACCCGTCCTGCCATCCAATCCGACCCCCCGACCGGCGGCTGATCCGGACATGACGGGGGGGCGAACAAAGGGCGGGACTGTCGGGAATCACCCTATCCCCAGGAGGATCAAACGATGACTGGGAGCATGAGATTCTGGGACGCGCTGAAGACGCCGCCCCCGAGCGCACTGAAGAAGATCACCGGAGGTCGCCTCTCCGGGAAGACCGACATCAGTCCACAGTGGAGGCTCCAGGCCATGACCGAGGTATTCGGTCCGGTCGGGATCGGATGGCGGTACGAGATCGTCCGAACGTGGACGGAGACCTACCACGAGCAGATCGGGGTCTTCGCCGAGGTCCACGTCCGTCTCCTGGAGGATGGAGGCGAGAACTGGTCCGCCCCCATCCCGGGGATCGGCGGCTCGATGCTGGTGGAGATCGAGCGGAGCGGTCCGCACTTCTCAGATGAGGGATACAAGATGGCGGTCACGGATGCCCTCTCCGTCTGCTTCAAGGCGATCGGCGTGGCGGCCGACGTCTACCTCGGGATGATGGATGGCAAGCACTCCAGGCAGACCGCCTCGCCCTCTGCCGAGCCCGTGAGCGAATCGGCTGGGCACTCCGAGGGTGGAGACGGGGGGCGTGGATCGAAGCCCGCCAACAAGCCCCTGGGGTGGGCCTACGTCCAGCTGACGAAGGCGTTCGGGGATGTCCCCCCCTGGGAGTCCACCGAGAAGCAGCGGGTCCTCCGGACCTGTTTCGGGACCTCGGACTCGAAGAAGCTGAAGGCGATGTCCGAGGCGGAGCTTAAGGAGAAGATGGGCTACCCCGAGATGATCGCATGGAACTTCGCGATGGATGCGGCCAACCAGGAAGGAGCATGACCGATGAACGTTTCGATCTGGCCCACGCGGGTGTCGTGGTCGGCGCCCTGGTCGGCGCCCCTCGAAGGGTGCGATGCGACGAACGGTGACGGCGCGCTGTTCCTGTACGAAAGCCAGGACCACTACACGGACGGCGTGATGGTCATGCTGCGCGCCGGGATGCGCGACGCGATCGTTGACGAGCTGACGAAGGACCGGGAGCCGATGGATGCGGCCAACCAGGAAGGAGCATGACCGATGAACCCCCAGAACGAGCTGAAGGATGCCCAGCAGATGGTGACGGAGCTCACGGCGCGCGCCCGCTCTCTCCGGGAGGAGGCGAAGAAGCTGGAGGACGCGGCGGCGGTCCTCCGGGGCACGCCGGCCCCGTCGATGAACGGACCCCAGGGTCTCCCGATCCAGCAGACGCTCGACGGGAAGGAGGAGAGGGCGACCCCGGTCCGCAGGCGGCGGCGATCGGCCACGAAGCCCACCCCGAATCTGTCCGGCCTGGACCCCACGGCTTACG
>Ga0316190_10002532_pt1 | contig 13264 bp, 12 predicted proteins | sample Eddworburrow2_MG_FD_204929 | JGI IMG/M metagenome (GOLD analysis project Ga0316190, IMG submission 204929) | Coastal sediment microbial communities from Maine, United States - Eddy worm burrow 2 | ecosystem: Environmental > Aquatic > Marine > Coastal > Sediment | place: USA: Maine | collected... | reverse complement strand
ATTAATCCCGATGCCGATGATCACATCGACAGGACCGCTGGCTTCGCCACGTAACTCAAGCAGTATCCCACCAAGCTTCTTATCGTTAATAACAACATCATTTGGCCACTTTAATCCAACATCTGTCAGTCCCAAAGCAGATAATGTACGAGCCGTTGCAACCCCCATGTATAAGGACAATAGACCTAAAGCATTTGGCGCAATCTCAAAATGCCATGCCACGCTTACGCAGACACCACTGGCTAGCGGAGAAACCCATTGATTACCTCTACGCCCACGTCCATTGGATTGATACTCTGCTAACACGGCATTGCCATGACTCTTTTCAAAACTCAAGCGATTAAGTAAAAAAGAACTCGTTGATTCTGTTTTAAACAAAACAACTAGCTTGTTACAACTGTTTCTGGCAATCGGGGATAAGGATTTTTTAATCCCTTTTTCGGACAACAACTCGATTTTATTTTCTAAACGATAACCCCGACCTCGTACAGCTTCAATCTGAAGACCCAATGATTCAAGATGTCTGATTGACTTCCATATTGCTGCTCTGGAAATATCAAGTTGCTCTGCTATAGCTTGTCCCGAATGAAATTCACCATCCGCGATGATCGGTAAAAGAGCAGCATATCCTTTTAATTTTGAATTGGTTTTGCAGTTACCAATACTGGAAGAATCATGACGCTTAGGTTTGCTGACATTAGACAACTTAGGAGCCTCTGATTAAATCTTTAGTGCTAGCAAATCTTTTATCCACCACCAGTAACATAATTAATCATAACGCCTGCCGCGACTGCTGAGCCAATAACACCCGCAACATTTGGTCCCATGGCATGCATTAACAGAAAGTTATGCGGATCGGATTCAAGCCCCAATTTATTCGATACCCGCGCCGCCATCGGTACAGCTGATACCCCTGCTGAACCTATAAGCGGATTGATATTGCTACCGCCAAATTTATTCATCATCTTTGCCATTAAAACACCAGACGCAGTACCGATAGAGAAAGCAACCATACCCAGTAATAAAATACCTAAGGTAGTAATGTCGAGGAATTTATCAGCACTGAGCTTGGAACCAACAGCAAGGCCTAAAAAGATGGTAACGGTATTGATTAAAGAATTCTGAGTGGTGTTACTCAATCGATCGACAACGGCACATTCTTTCATCAAGTTTCCGAAACAAAACATACCCAATAACGGCGCTGCATCGGGCAGCAAGAAGGCGACGAGTAACATCAGCAGTAACGGGAAAACAATTTTTTCCCGATGTGAGACATGCCGTTGTTGCACCATCTTTATCTTACGTTCTTGCTCATTGGTAAGAAGACGCATGATCGGCGGCTGTATTAACGGTACCAGGGCCATGTATGAATATGATGCCACTGCTATAGCACCAAGCAGATCTGGTGCAAGTTTGCTAGCAACATAGATGGAGGTAGGGCCATCGGCGCCACCAATGATCCCAATGGCGGCGGCATCAGCCAGACTGAAATCAAAAATGCCAAACGTTGATAATAAAACCGCTCCCATTAACGTTGCAAAAATACCAAATTGTGCTGCCGCGCCAAGAAATAATGTTTTTGGATTGGAGAGTAGCGGACCAAAATCCGTCATAGCACCTACACCCATAAAGACAAGCAAAGGGAATACACCGCTTTCAATCCCGATCGTGTAGAAGTTATATAATATGCCGCCATGTTCAGCCAAACCCGCCCCTGGGATATTCGCTAAAACGCCACCAAAACCTATAGGGACTAATAATAAGGGTTCGAAGTTTTTATTGATGGCGAGATAGAGTAAAAAAATACCTATCCCGATCATCACGGCTTGCCCAGGCGTCATTTGGTACAAACCCGAGTTGTGCCAGAGTTGTAATAAGTTATCCATGCCTTAAACCTTTATGTTAGTGAAACCAAATGGTCACCAACTTTGACGGCATCACCTGGCTTAATTGAAATTGAAGCAACAACACCGGCTTTATCGGCGACAATTTGTGTTTCCATTTTCATTGCTTCAAGAATAACCAAGACATCACCCTCCTGGACATTTTGACCCACGGTAACTTCTACTCTCCAGATATTACCGGCCAAGGGTGCTACTACTGAGCTACCGCTCCCACTGGGTGCGGAGGTATCTGTCTGAGAAGACTTTGCTGGCATAGTGGCAAAATTGCTAATATCACCGCCTTCATTAATTTGGACAACATAATTTTGACCATTAACAGCGATAGTATAGATATCCTGCTCGGCATCAGCGGTTGTTGTCTGTTGTGTTGCTGCCTGTGCAGATTCAACGGTTGGCACCGGTTCAAACGCATCAGGATTATTTCTATTAGCCAGGAACTTCAAACCAACTTGCGGAAATAACGCATAGGTTAATACATCATCAATTTCACGCTCACCAGTTTCAAGTTCAACCCCTTCCTTGGCTGCATGTTGCTGAAGTTCTGCACTGAGCTTGTCCAGTTCAGCTTCTATTAAATCTGCAGGTCGACAAGTAATTGCTGCGCCACCCTCCAGTACACGTTGTTGTAGTTCGCTGTTAAACGGGGCAGGTGCGGTGCCATATTCGCCTTTCAAAACACCTGCTGATTCAGCGGTAATTGACTTATAACGTTCACCGGTTAATACGTTTATTACAGCTTGCGTACCTACAATTTGCGATGTAGGTGTAACAAGCGGCAGGTATCCTAGATCCTCGCGGACTCGCGGAATCTCTTCCAATACTTCATCCAGCCGATCTTCTGCGCCTTGTTCGCGTAATTGACTTTCCATATTAGTTAACATGCCGCCGGGGACTTGCGCTACTAAAATACGTGAATCAACGCCTTTGAGAGAGCCTTCCCATGAGACATACTTTTTTCGAACTTCGCGGAAATAAGCTGCTATCTCTTCTAATAATTCAATGTTTAAGCCGGTATCACGTTCTGTGTCTTCAAACATAGAAACGACAGATTCTGTTGGCGAGTGACCATAGGTCATAGACATAGATGAGATGGCCGTATCAACATTATCTATGCCCGCTTCGACACATTTTAAAATGGTCGGGATTGATAAACCTGTTGTCGCGTGAGCATGCAATTGTATAGGAATATCAACCGTCTGCTTAAGACTCGTTATCAGTTCAAACGCCGCATAAGGTTTGAGCAGCCCTGCCATATCTTTAATACAGAGTGAATGAGCACCCATGTCTTCAATACGCTTCGCCTGATCTAACCACATAGCAAGATCATGTACCGGGCTTAAGGTGTATGAAATAGTACCTTGCGCATGCCGTTCGTTTTCAATAACCGCTTTAATGGCAACATCAAGATTACGCGTATCGTTCATAGCGTCGAAAACACGGAACACGTCAACACCATTAATGCTCGCACGTTCAACAAATTTTCGCACAACATCATCAGCATAATGCCGATATCCCAACAAGTTTTGTCCCCGAAGTAACATCTGTTGTGGCGTATTTGGCATCGCCGCTTTTAAGCTCCGTATGCGGTGCCAGGGATCTTCGCCCAGATAACGAATACAGGCATCGAACGTTGCCCCACCCCAGGTTTCTATTGACCAATAACCGACCTGGTCAAGTTTATCTGCGATTGGCAACATATCAGCAAGACGTAAACGAGTTGCAAATAATGATTGATGAGCATCACGAAGTACAACATCTGTAATACCCAATGGAAGTTTGGATTCGGTCATAGTTATGGCCTTAGTATAATAACGGTATTAAGTATGAGACGAGTGCTATTTATGCCGCGAACGATACTTGTGAATTGCGGCAGTAAAGACTGCGATTAATGTATTATTTTCTACTTTAGGTTTTGCGATTGGCCCATACTGTGGGATTACCGCGGTCGGTGAGGGTACGCCATCTTCGGGTAACACACCGACGCTTTTCTCATATCGAATTATGAGTTTTGACATAACAGTGGTCGCAAGAACCAATAATGTCAAAAAGATAAAAACGAAGCCCATGCCAAATAACATTAGCGTCGTACCTTCATTTAGCAAGCTAGATGCCGACATCTATCAGACTCCCCTAAAACTAAATTTAAATCAAACTATTTAAATCAAACTATTTAAATCAAACTATTTAAATCAATAGCTTAAATAACTATACCTGACATTATATCACCTAAAGTTAATCTGGCATTACTTGTTATTTATTTACGTCTGATTTATATCCCTGTGAGATCATCAGCATTTAATAGCATTGTTAGACAAAGAGAAAACACTAAGGATACACAGAAACTGTCGTTATGATTGTGTTGGCTGATTTGTAAAAAATAAAACCCTTTTAATTACAGCTTGTTAGAAACAGTAATCGGGCTTTAACTAATGATCATCTTTACGAAGAGTGGCATCATCATCAAGTTCGTCATGAGAGTCATCCACATCGGCATCATCCAGCATAATGGTCTCATCTTCAGAATCAAATTCATCAGCATCTGCTTCTAATGTAAATTCTGGTTCTTTGTTAGTGCCTTGGTCGATTGGAACCTCCCGGATGATAGTGTCTTCATCATCTGGATCTGGCTCATACAAATCTGACAATTCACCCGCTGAATCAGGCCCGGTTAAATCAAAGTCCATATCTGAATCTGAGGCAACGCTTATTTCTTGTTCACTCAATTCTCCCGTAGCCCCGCCATCATGGTCTCTAATCTGGGTTGCTTCTTCAGAGTCATCAATGACCGCTTCAGGTTGTTCCGCAAATACCGTATTTGAGATTACGGTCATACCACTATCTTCCATTTCCGGCATGATAAATTCAAAATCACATTTGTGTAAGCGAATACGATCGCCATGTTTTAATCGCACTTCACTACTAACCGGCTCACCATTAACGAAGGTTCCATTAATGCTGCCCTGATCAATAATCCAGAATGAGTAATCTTTATATTCTATTAACGCGTGACGACGACCAATGGTTGTTTCATTAACTACAATATAATCAAGGTGCTCTGTATCTTTTCCTGCAACACGTCCAAACATTACCGGCTTGGTGCCTAACTTATGTGTTTGTTTATCTGTCTTTCCTTGCAAGTCATTGATATACCCTTCCTGTACAGACTCACCCGCACCCGCCTTTAAATCACGGTTGCGCCGTAAAAGAATAATGAGTATGCCTAATAATGTGATCGTTAATACGATCGCAGCAGCAATCATTATGATTGAACGAATACGTTCTTCCTGTCCCATAGATTGAGCTGGCACTTCAATAATAACCGGTGGCGGTGCTTGTTGTATGATCGGAGCAGGTGCCTGTATAACAGGTGCAGGCTGGACAATTTCAGGTTCAGGCTCGGGTGGCGTATTTATAATTTTATCGATCTGTTCAAAGACATTTTGTAAGTCAGCTGCAAACAATGCTCGATAATATTCACCATCCGTTTTTTGTGCGATGGATTGAATCAACTGAAAATCTGCACCCTCAGTAAAGGCAATACCAAATATCTTGATTTCATTATCTGCTGCATCTGGTGCTAAATCTTCACGTAACCACTTGGATTTTTCCAAATCACGTTCAGGCACACCTGTATCAACAATGCCATCTGTCATAAAGATAATTGATTTTTGTGCACTGTCCCGGCCATTATTCTTTAGCTCATAGATTGCACGTTCTATCCCGGCGGGGCTATCCGTGAACAGGCCTTTATAATTAATTTGCTCAATACTATTAAGAATAGCCTCACGATTAGCTAATGATGAAATCGTCAAGGCCACTGGCAAACGCACGCCTTGATCAAAAATGACGACGCCAACTCGAGTATGCTCATCTTGTTGACTAATAAATTCTTTAACAGCCTTACTGACTAAAAAGTCCGGGTCATTCTTTTTCATACTGCCGGAATTATCCAACACCAAGACAACATCCTTGCTTAAAACTGTCTCCACATCAGCTTCAAACTGATCCTCAGTAAGCAGTTCCTCATCAAATTCTTCATCGATTATTGCATCATTTTCTTCAGAGAGAACATCCTCTACGGCCTCAACGGCTAATGATTCAACTGTCTCGACCCCTGCATCAATCACAGTATCGATAGATTCCGTCTCCGCGTAGCTATTAACGCACAGCAGAATTAGCAGGGTTTTTAGAATTTGTCTGAATATTTTATTCATTTTGAAAAACTTAAATTGCTTTAAATGCCTATTATATGGTTATTCATAACATACTGAAATGTTTTACTTAATATCATAGTTACGACTGTCTACGCTTCGGCAACAATGGCCTTGCCCGGTGTACTGCTCCACTCGCTCCACGAGCCCGCATATAGCTTTGGTAAATTAAGACCCGCGTGGGCCGCAGCAAGCAAATTATGGCAAGCCGTCACACCCGAGCCACAATAAAAAACAGCATCCTCAGATTTAGTATGACCTAGTATCTCTTCAAATTCCTGCTTGAGAGCCTGCTTCGCCTTAAAAGTACCCGCTTCAGACAAATTGTCTTTCCAGAAACGATTAATCGCGTCCGGGATGTGTCCTGCCGCTTGATCAATAGGCTCTATATCACCTCGATATCGAGCCGGGTCTCTAGAATCAATAATCCGCTCGAAATTCTCGACTTCTTCAATATCAACAACATTTTTTTCTATCGCGCTATTTTTAAATTCAACACTCACTCGTGCCTCTACTTCCTGATTAACTGGCCGACCAGCCGTAAGCCAGGATTGCCAGCCACCATCCAGAACGGCAACCTTGTTATGTTGCATATACATTAACATCCACCATAAACGTGCGCCAAAAGAACCCGCGCTATCATCATAGACAACTACCTGCATATTGGAACGAATACCCAGTTCGGAGAACAATGCGTTAATGGTTTCCACTGTAGGTAATGGGTGACGTCCTCTGTTTGTCGAAGGCGACCGACTTAAATCATCGTGCAGATCCACATAGATTGCACCGGGAATATGTCCTTGCAGATAAGCCTCTTTGCCGGCATTCTTATCCATCAAATCGTAGCGTGCATCGAAAACAATCCAGTCAGGATTATTATATTCATTAAATAATTCATCTTCGCTGATTAAAGTCGTAAACATATTGTCAACCATGATAATTTTAATAAAAACCTTTCCAATATTCTGGCACAGACCAAAATATTATTATTCACTTTATAATGATAACAATGTGATTACACAACAGCCATATTGCTACAAGAATATCGTAATAATCTTGTTTACGTTATTCATGTCTGGCTGTGCCTCGGTAGATTATTATGCCCAATCAATCCAGGGTCAATTCGAAGTCATTCAAAAACGTCAACACATCAATACCTTACTGAGCAGCGGTAATCCACCAACCAGACTTCGAACAGAGTTAGAAACCGTATTAGAACTGAGAAGATTTTCAATCAATCAACTTGGGCTCCCGAATAACAATAGTTATTTATCCTACGCCGATCTTGAGCGTGATTATGTGATCTGGAATATATTCGCAACAGAAGAATTCTCGCTGTCCCCGGTTAAATGGTGTTATCTGATTGTGGGTTGCCTTGATTATCGTGGCTATTTTTCAGAATCTGATGCAAGGCAACACACAAGCAAACTTAAGGAACAAGGACATGACGTCTATCTAGGTGGCGTATCCGCTTATTCAACCTTGGGTTGGTTTGATGATCCTGTGTTAAATACGATGCTGAGATGGGATGATGTCCAATTAGCTACCGTAATGTTTCATGAACTTGCCCATCAACAACTCTATATTAAAGATGATACTGAATTTAATGAGGCCTATGCTGAAACAGTAGCCATTATTGGTGTCACAAAATGGCTTGAGCAAAGTCCTGACAAAAACTTGCTCATCGATTACGAACAATCTCAAACGCAGGAAAAACAATTCATAATTCTTGTTTTGAAGTACAAGGCTCTTTTAAGTGAGTTATATCGATCTGGCACCAACAAAGTGCAAATGCGTAAAGAAAAGGAAACGTTGTTCAGGCAGATGACCAATGAATATAATACTCTCAGCCGTCATTGGGAAAAAGACCATTATTCACAATGGTTCGCGACAGGACTTAATAATGCAAAACTGGCTGCAATTGTAACTTATCGGCAATATACCTCATCCTTTTTAGGCATATTCAACAAACTGGACAAGGATTTAAATCGATTCTATTCATTAATGAAGTCACTATCTCTCTGTAAGCAAATGAAACGAAAAGAAATCTTGATCACGCAGCAAATTAAGTTTGAATGTTAACGGTAATCGTTGCTACACTTTCGCATTAATAAAATGGATATTGCATCACACAAGCGAGAAATATATGGAAGATATTCTTCAATATTATTGAAGATCGTGAACTGGTTCACAGGTTCTTATGAAGTTGCCCATTAGACTTTAATATCTTAATCCACAACTCACTATAAACTAAAGAACCATGACAAGATGTTAAAGAATTTATTTGCCAAACCTATAGAAATCACTGTCGGCGAGCAAAGTCTGAAATTCAATTCCCTGGCTGATTTCGAGTTTAGCCTCGCCGGTCGCACATCTGTCCCTTCAAAAAAAATCACCGGCATGGTGAAATTTTCCATTGATGAGTTAAAAAAAGAAGCAAGAACCATAAAGGATATTGAAAAACGCTTTGTATCAATTTTATCAAAGTCGATTGAAGAACCGGACAGTATTAATCGAGCCTTGCGTGAAATGGATCCACAAATTTTTTCACAGGATAATAACTGGCGAGCGATTATTAGCGCACTTCATAGTGGCGATGATGAATTAAACGAATTCAGACGCGTCGCTCTTGTAAAATACATGCAATATCTATCATCCCGGCAAGAGATAATAAAATACCTTTATTCCGAGAAGAAAAGACATGTGAAATCAGCTGCTGCAAATGGCAACGAGGCAGGTAGCGAATTTAAAGACACATTGATCCTGGAAAATACAGTATTCGAACCTATTTCTGGCGAATACCAGAGCGGCGAGATGGAAAAAATGCCGAAGGGTGAAAATGTAACTATTAGAATGAAACCCGGTAAAAAAATTGTGATCCTATTATCTAAGAACCAATGCAAGATTGTCGCCGATGAATCGAGTATTAAATTTATTGATGATGCCGGACGTAGTTATGACTTAAAAACTGGCAAAAATGTGATTGGACGTGACAGCAAAAGCGACATCATGATGGATCCAAAGCTAAGAGACGTTTCGCGTATGCATTTAGTAATCGAGACAGATGATACTAATACGCTATATTTGACTGACCTCTCCGCGCATGGCACATATCTTCCAGCCAAATACCTTGAGAGCCATACTTTCTAGTAGCAGGATTAACTTCCGCCAAATATTCCCTTTATTTTTCCTACCAACCCCCGTTTAGCTTTCTTTTTAGCGGCATTGGCTCTGGCCTGATCTGCCTTGCTTAAAGGTTTTTCTGCCTCAGCACCGCTAATAGCATTACTTCCACCGATAGTTTTTCCGGATAATAAAGCCGTTATTCTAGTCGCGCCGGCGGCTCCAACTTTCATTGTCACCTTCTTAATAAGAAATTCATCGTCATACTCTTTCACTCTGAGTTCCTCAATAAGCTCTAGAATCATCGCGTCTTCTTTATTTTTTTTTAGTGCCAGGTAAAGATGCTCAAGCAGGCTTTCCGACCACATCGTTTGAACTTCTTCTTTATCACTCATTTAACTTGACTCCACTGGTAAATTAAAATATCAACTCATTTTAACAGACGTAAAAATTAAAATAATATTTTATTCAATTACATACTAGGTAGTATGCGCCAACTTTCTAGTAAATAAAGAACATATATGAGAATGAACTATAAATATAAGGACATATTATATGTGGAAATAACTGTTTCTGATAAAATCACCGCACTCGAACACTTATTAAAATAAAATCAATAACTTATCTAAATAAATTAGCCATGAGCACAGAAAATTTCAACCCAGAACAACTGGCAAAGGAATATGACGCACAATCACCAGCGGCGATCATTAAATTAGCACTGGAGCATTTTGAAAACATCGCTATTTCTTTCAGTGGTGCTGAAGATATCGTTTTGGTCGATATCGCGACAAAGATTAATCCAGATGTGAAGGTATTTTCATTAGATACAGGCCGGTTACATGCTGAAACTTATCGCTTCATCGAACAAGTTCGTGAACATTACGGAATAGAAATAGACGTCCTCTCACCAGACGCAGCTGCGGTGCAAGAACTGGCACGTACAAAAGGTCTATACAGTTTTTATAAAGACGGTCATAAGGAATGCTGTAGTATCCGCAAAGTGATTCCATTACGAAGACATTTATCTAACTTGGATGCCTGGATTACGGGTCAACGTAAGGATCAGAGCCCAGACACTCGAAATGCTGTTCCGGTGCTGGAAAAAGATGCTGCTTTCTCAAGCGCAGACAAAGAATTTTATAAGTTTAATCCATTAGCAAACTGGACCTCTGCTCAGGTTTGGGAGTACATAAGAAGTAATGATGTACCCTTTAATGCTTTGCACGAACAAGGTTTCAGCAGTATAGGTTGTGAACCTTGCACTCGACCAGTTCTGCCAAATCAACATGAACGTGAGGGTCGTTGGTGGTGGGAAGAAGCAACCCAGAAAGAATGTGGATTACATGTTGCTGACCAGAAAAAATAACACTTATGAAAATTACATTTGTTAAAAAAATCAAGATTGATGGCAGCCCATGTCGAAAGTGTGCTGAGGTGCAAGCACGTCTGGAGAAAGACGGCCATATCAACAAGATTGACCGCACTGTTATTGCTGATGAACGCGATAGTAATAGCGAAGGTATGCAATTAGCAAAACAGTATGACGTCGATCGCGCGCCATTTTTCATTATTGAAAATGATGGCAGTGAAGCCCTTGTCTATACTGTTTACTTTAAATTTGTAAACGAGGTCTTAAGTGGAAAAACGGATGAAAAAGACGCGGCTAAAGACCTGATGGACAACAACGACCTGGATTTTATTTAAACCTGTATTAGTAATCTGGCAAATCTATATCTTTAAATATTTCGTTTAATTCATGCTTTGTATTCGATTGCATTGATTGTTGTACGACTTCTTGCGTCAAGTGTGGTGCAAACTGTTTTATAAATTCATACATATAGCCACGTAAAAAAGTCCCTCGACGAAACCCGATTCTTGTCACACTCGCTTCAAATAAATGGCTGGCATTAATCGAAACCAAATCCTTATCGATCTCTGGATCATAAGCCATACTAGCAACGATACCCACGCCAAGGTTCATCTTTACATAAGTCTTAATAACATCAGCATCAGATGCAGTAAATACCAATTTGGGAGACAGGCCTGCCTTTCTAAAGGCCTGATCTAATTGTGAGCGGCCGGTAAATCCAAATACATAAGTAACAATAGGATACTCAGCCAATGCTTCCAGTGTTAAAGAAGAGATGTTTGCCAAAGGGTGGTCATGATTAACAATGACGCTCCTGTTCCAACGATAGCAAGGCATCATTATCAGATTATCAAACAATTCCAACGCTTCCGTTGCGATGGCAAAATCAACCGTACCTTTCGATGCCAATTCAGATATTTGAACTGGTGTACCTTGATGCATATGTAATGAGACTTCAGGATAAAGCTTAATAAAGTCCTGAATAATATGTGGCAAAACATAGCGTGCCTGAGTATGGGTTGTAGCGATTGAAAGACTGCCATTACGCTTATCACTGAAATCATCAGCCACGCGTTTAACACCTTCAACCTTATCCAGTATCTCTCCGGCCATATCAATAATGACGCGACCTGCAGGTGTTATCTCGGTAAGGTGTTTTCCATTGCGTTGGAAGATCTGTACATCAAGCTCGTCTTCAAGCATTCGAACCTGCTTGCTGATCCCGGGTTGCGAGGTAAACAGGCTCTCAGCTGTTGCCGACACATTCAGGCCATGATTCGCTATTTCCCAGATATATTTGAGTTGTTGTATTTTCATTAATTTAAATATGTATATACGATAAAGTTATAAAAATATACATAATAATTCCTTTTCAGAATAGTTTGCAGCCTGTAGATTACATCACCATTTTAAAATTAATATCGAATAAAACTTTAATTAACAAAGATTTATGGATTTTTCATTCACAATAATAGGCTTTTTAGTTGGCTTCGTAGTCGGTATGACAGGTGTTGGCGGCGGCTCCTTAATGACTCCGATACTTGTGCTTGGATTTGGCATACAGCCCGCTATAGCAGTAGGGACTGACTTACTCTATGCAGCAATTACCAAGTCGGGCGGTGTTTTGGTACATCATAAACATGGCAATATCCAATGGCCTGTCGTTGTTTTACTCTCTATAGGTAGTGTCCCTGCATCGCTCTGTTCAATCTTCGTTATCAAACATCTGGATGCATCAGGCATTAATTACGATAACTTGATTATGTCTACTTTGAGTATCGCCTTGATACTAACAGCACTTTTTCTATTTACCCGGAATCAATTACATAAATTCAGCCAGAAAGAAAAGTTTGATTCATTAAAACTTCTTCATCGCAAATATCGAAAACCAGTAACAATATTTGCCGGAGTTTTAATTGGTGTTCTCGTAACTATATCGTCTGTAGGCGCAGGCGTTATTGGTGCCGCTTTCTTATTTTTTCTTTATCCCAGACTTAAAGCTATTCAAATAGTCGCTACCGACGTCGCTCATGCGATACCAATTACAGCAATAGCAGGTCTGGGTCATGCGCACATTGGTACTGTAGATTATGTTTTATTAGGAAGCTTACTTATTGGGTCATTACCCGGGATCTACCTCGGAAGCCATTTTGGCACTCTATTACCCGATAAAATTATGCGTCCTCTGCTTGCCAGTATGCTTTTAATAATCGGTATTCGCCTTGTCTTTTAAATCAACACTTCCAGATTCATTGCAAAGCTTACATCCATGGAACTACGCTGCTCCTGCGCATGAGCTACATGGAAGCAGGAAATGCAAAAGGATTGTCTGGAATAATCCTTGCACATGCGCCCGCGGCATACAGTACATCCATGGAACTACGCTGCTCCTGCGCATCCATGCGCCCGCGGCATACAGTACATCCTGTACATAAAAAAACCCTGCATTTAGCAGGGCTTTAATACGAAATTATTTTTGACAATGATTAAGCGTGATTAAGTTTGAAGTTTTCTATGATGGTCGCCATACGATCCTTCAAAATTAGTTTCTCTTTTTTAAGCCCTTCCAGACAAAGTTGATCTACATTAATACTCTTATCATTAGCTTCTTTAACCGTATCTTTCAATACATTGTGCTTTTCGTATAATCTTTT
>Ga0316190_10002530_pt1 | contig 13269 bp, 12 predicted proteins | sample Eddworburrow2_MG_FD_204929 | JGI IMG/M metagenome (GOLD analysis project Ga0316190, IMG submission 204929) | Coastal sediment microbial communities from Maine, United States - Eddy worm burrow 2 | ecosystem: Environmental > Aquatic > Marine > Coastal > Sediment | place: USA: Maine | collected... | reverse complement strand
CGCAGTACCCGAAATCGCGATGCGGATATCGCATCTTGAAAGTCTTCCTCGAACTGGCTGGATCGAACGAGCACGATCGTGTTCGGGTATTGACGAAGATAATCCAGCGCCTCGTTGGGCCCTTCCAGCAGGTCAATCGCCGTCCCCGTGTAAAAACCGAATCCACCCCGACGATAATATCCGGCCGCATCGACCATTCCAAAGCGTGGTGCGTCGCCTATTTCGCTCATTATCCATCGGCTCTGCGGCTCATAACTCTTGGCGGGCGCAAAAGTTGGAAACAGCAGTGACAATATGACAACGTAAATCGCGACATGGGTACCGCCGATTGCCAGCAGCGCACTGCCTTTGCCGCCGAGCTTCCACGCAGCCCCGATCGCGAATGCGGACACAATCAAGGTAATGCCAAATACAATGAGCGGCGTGCCGATATTGCGGACGATCTCGAGCTCCTCGCTGGTGAGATCGCGGCCCGCGGCGAGTGTCTCGAGGTTCGGAGCCGCCCACAGCAGGAACCCCCCGAGCGCGAGAAATACAAGCACGAGCGCCCACGAGTACACGGGTACCGCGATCTTGCCGGCACCCGATTCTTCGTCACGGAACGGCCGGGTCACTTCGGCGAGCCAGATCCCCAGTAATAACGCCGCGGCCGGGAAAGCCGGCAGCAGGTAGAGCTGCCGTTTGGTAGAGGCAGTGGAGAGAAACGCAAAAAAGATACCGAACCAGAGCATAGCCAGCAGGACCTTCGGGTCGCGCAATTTTTCGGATCGATACAGCCACCAGACGGCCGGTGGAAACAGCCACGACCACGGCGAGAAGTCGAGCCAGAAATTACGCAGGTAGTAATACCACGGCTGCCCATGACCGCGGTTCTCGCTGCTAAAAAAGCGCTCGAAATTCTGCGCATAGAATTCATCGAACATGGCCTCCCAGCCCATGGCCTCAGCGTTGGCCAGGAACCACGATCCGTAAACCAGCAATGCGATGAGCGACAACGGCGCCAGTTCGAGTATGCGAAGCCATTTGCGCTGCAATCCCAGCCAGACGACAAGCACCAGGCCTGGCAACAGCAGTCCCAATGGACCTTTGGACAACATCGCCAGACCAAAAAAGACGAACGCCAGCATGCGTTGCAGCGCGTTACCACGATCATCGGAGCCGGCCGCGTAGCTGAACATGCCGACCGCGATCGTCATCGTGAACAGGACGTCGGGCCGGTAGCTGTTGCCTTCATAGACAAACAGCATGAACGTCAGCAACGAGAAGCCCGCCCAGAAACCGGCCGCCTCGCCCGACCAGGATCGGGCGACTTTGGCAGTAAGCAGTATCGTGATAATGGCGGCAAGTGCATTGGGCAGGCGCAGCGAGAACGCGCTCATGTCGCCCAGGATGTGCGAGGAAATCGTGCCCACCCAGTAGATCATGGGCGGATAGTGAACCCAGATCTCACCAATAAAGCGTGGCGTCACCCAGTCACCGCTCAGGAACATGGCTCTTGCGACTTCAGCGATATCGGGCTCGTCCGGATACCATACTTCACGCAGCCCGAGAAACGCCACGTAGACAAGTAGACCGGTCAATAACAAGAAAATCGTCCTGTTCCTGATCAGAAACTCGGCAATACGGTGCGCTCTGGAGACGGTGTTATTCATCGTGAATGTCATTTAATCCTGTACGGATATCGCTCGAGGCGTGTGTCGGGCGCGCATTCGGCGCATCAGGCCACTGTTCAGTTAGACGATACTCTTAGTCAATAGCGGTCGGCGAGACAGACTACGTCGTTCTTGCGTCAAGGCCTATCTCGACCAGGGCCTCGTCGACCGCTTTGGCGACACGATCAACATCGGTTTCAGACATTTCAGGATAGGCCGGCAAATGCAAGACCTCCTTTTCCGCACGTGCCGCATTAGGGAATGACTGCTGCCCATCAAACATGCGGCTACAGTCCCGCATATAAAGATGCTTGCTATCAATGCCTTTCTTCAGCAATGCGGCAGCCAATTCGGACAGCCGGCTTGCGAGTACGGTCACCAGCATGAAGTTGGCGTAGTTGTCCTTGCCTTGTTCCATTGGTTTTTGCAGCGGGATCTTACCGTCAAGCTGGCCCACCAGACGTTCTGCATTGGCGGTGCGTCGCTGGTTTCGAGCTTCGATAGTCTGCAATTGTCGCAAGCCCAGCCGCGCCTGGTAATTCGTATAGCGACCCATCTTGCCCTTGAGAGAAACCTCGTCGCCCTGGTAGCCCGAGGCGAACCGGTCTTCATCGTCGTCTGCCGAGGACGCGAGGCGGAGCGCCTGGTACACACCGAAGTTAAACAACAAGCGATTGGTGACAGCTGCCTCGAACGTGGTCTTCGACAGTCGGCGAGCCAGCCATTTGAAACCGTTGCGTGGTTCGTCTGCGGCCAGCTTACTCAGCCGCTTCCCGACCTCCGCGTCTGACAAAGTCACTATGCCACCACCCATGGTATTGATGACCTTGGAGGTTTCAAAACTGAAACACCCCGCATCGCCGAACGAGCCTACCTTCTTTCCATTCGACTCGGCGCCATAGCAGTGTGCACAGTCTTCGATAAGCTTGGCCCTATGCGACCGGCAGATATCGGCGATTTCCTGAATCTGGCACGGCACGCCATAAAGGTGCGTGGCGATAACGGCTTCGGTGCGATCAGAACATGCGTCCGCCAGCAGCTTCGGGTCCATGCCCAAGGTTGTCAGCTCGCAATCGACGAACCTGAGGTCATAGCCCATCGATTTTACGATGAAGGGCACTACCGGATAGCCGAACGCTGAGCAGATAACCTCGCCGCCCGGCTCGATACCGAGGCTATCGAAAAGGAAGCGAAACCCGGCCCGGCCCGACGGCACTGTGACTGCACTGTCGACGCCTATATACGCCGCTACAGCCTGTTCCAGTTTTTCTGTTTCGCTGCCTTCCCACAAGTCGCCGCGAATCAAGCTCATGAGCGCCGTGCGCCACGCACCCTGCGGCAGGCGAATGCGTTGTCTTGGAATTGCCATGGATATCCTGAGAATGAGCGCGCCTCGGCACGACTCGTGCAATTTAGTGGAACCTCAAGTCGTACGCAACATAAGAGCCCAGGCGCGAAAAAACATGTTTGAAACGGGGCTGCTGGCTGCTAGATTGCGCGTCTCATGTCCATAAGCTCAAAATTCGGCGCCGGCATCGGCGGTTCGCCGGGCGCATAGCCACGTGCTTGGCTCACGGCTCTTTACGACAAGTCGATATCTTGCGTTCCTGCTTCTGGGCACGATGTCTGTCTACGCCGTCTACCGCCTCGCGACGGGCGACTGGAATGAAATCAGCCAATTCTGGGTCAGCCATGGCGCGGTAATTCCCATCCTTATTCTGATTTCGGTTGTCGACGTAATCCTTGAAGGGCTTGCCTGGGCCTGGGTCTACCATCGCTTTTCGATAAAGACATTCGACCGTGTTGGGTTCCTGGCGTTTCTGGCCGGTCGCGCCGGGTTACCACTACCGGCCCAGCTGGGGAGACTCATCCGCCCTGATGCCATGGTCAAGCAAGGACGCACGCCGGTGCTAAACGCCCTGAAAGCGGAAGCCGTCGTATTTGGCCTGGATGCCATATCCGTCGTTAGCCTCCTGGGAGGACTGATGGTGTACCAGGTATTCCCCAGGTTGACTTCTTTTGCAGTGCTAGGGGGCATTCTCATACCTATGTTCCTCGGCAACCTGGTCACTCAGATGCTGACGAAGACAAAACTGCATCTGCCGCTCAAGTTTTGGTGGGCCTGGTCCACATTTTTCATCATCGTCATGATGATGGTGGGTTGGATCGCGCATGGGCTGGCCTTGTACGTGGTTGTGCAGGACCTGCCTGGAGAAATGACGCTGTGGGATTCCCTTTTCTTCGGCCCAGGCACCGCGGTGCTGGGTGTCGCAACTGGCTTGCCCGGCGGTATTGGCGCAACTGAGGGATTGCTCGGCGCCGCACTCAAAGTACGCAGCGTGCCCATTGAACATCTTGCCATCGCGATTGCCGCCTTTCGACTGATAACCTTCTGGATGTGGATCCCGATTGGCTGGATCGCGATTGCCATTCTGCGAAAAATGACGCCAAAATCGTCAGCTTCGATGGCAGAGGAACCCGAGTGACCGAAAAGTACCCATTTACTCTAATTAAAGAAGAAATTGCCAGGAGAAAGGGCGAAGCCCTGGACTTTGCTGTTGGCACGGCCCCCTTCCCATTGTCGACCGGCATGTCCGACTGGCTGAAGGAGAATTCAGAGCTGGCTATGATCCCCGGTAATCGGGACGACATCGGTAATTTCACGTCTGCAGCTGCGCGGTTCCTGAACGTGCAATACGGCGTCGAGATCTCACCAGACCACATTCTTCCAACCGCCGGTGGTCGGGCAGCAATGGCGATCCTCGCCGCCTGCACGTTGTCCCCTTCGAGCACGGTAGTTGTGACTGAACCGGGCTATCCGGCGTTCGCCCGCATTGCCGGACAGCTGGGCGCCAGGATCATCGTGAGCCATCTTGACCGACACAACGATTTTGCACCGGACTTCGAATATAAAGATGACCTCGCGCGTGGTTCGGTAACGATGTTAGCCGTGAATTACCCGAATAATCCGAGTGGCAGCACTTTGTCGCCGGCTGTCCTGGAGAAACTTCAGTCTCTGTCAGCCCCGGGCCTGACACTTTTTAACGACGCCACTTACGGCCCGCTCGTTTACAATGACAAGCCCCGTTCACTGCTGTCGGAAGTCTTCCCTGAGACCCATCAACCCGACGTAGTGGAGCTGCATTCATTTTCAAAGCTCTACCCGATCGGTCCGCTGGCGGTCTCGTTTCTCGCGGGATCAAAAGACTTGTTACGGTCGGTATCCACGTACAGCGAGTACGCCTGGTCACCGCTGAGCCGCTTGCAACTCGCCGCGACGGCGAGATGCCTTGAGGACCATGATCGAATTCGCCGTTTCAGGGACTATCTTCCGAAACAGCTCAAATCTCTACAGGTCGCGCTGGCGCATATGGGGCTCAAGCCATACGAGGCACACTCCGGGACCTACGTAATTTGCGACGTTCCTCGAAGCATCGCCGGCAAGGCAGTTTCGACGGCCCAGGGCGCAGCAAAATATTTGATGGACGAGTTCGACATCGCCGTCGTGCCTCTTGGCAACGACGATCACTCTTACTTGAGATTTTCAGCGTTGTACCGCCCGCACGATCTCGAGCGACTTACCCAACTGGAATCGAAACTACGAGTTCGTTGAGTCGAGCATCAGGCGGCAGGATTTTCCACAACAGCAAGGCTTGCCGCGCGCCGCTTCAGCACCGACGTCATTTTCTCAAATACCTCGTCAACACTGATCGCCTGCATGCAGAGGTTGTTCGTGCACGTCGTCACGCGTTGATTGAACGCGTTCACGCAGGGGCTGCAGGCAAGGCCGGCCCACAGCAGGTGACTTCGCTCCGAGCGCGCACCGAATACCTCGGGGCTCTCGGGACCAAACAATGTCACGACATCGATCGACGTGAGCGTTGCGTAGTGAGCGGGTCCGCTGTCGTTAGTCACCATCACTTCGGACAAACTGTACAAAGCAAACAGCTCCGTCAATGTTGTATACCCCGCGACGCTTACGCAGCGCTCGGAACTCATTGCCAGCGCCAGCGCTTCAGCGCCAGCCTGCTCACCCGGTGCCCCGGTCAGCGCAATGCAAAGGTCTGCGTCGTAGACGAGCAGCCGCTTCGCAAGCTCGACGTAACGCTCGTTGGCCCATCGTCTTATCGGTAACAAGTCGCCGGCGTTCGCATTGATCAGCACGAGACGCGGCCGCAACCCGGCCGCAAAGCGCTCATCCAGCATGGACCGCACTCGCGCGATATCCTCTGCGACCGGGACGTATGCCGCGTCTTGCGGCTTTTCCGGCAATTCAAATCCCAGTGTCGGAAGCTGCTTGCCCTTTACAGTTATCGCTTCAATCAGCATTCGGTAGGTTTCGCTGGCGTGCAGTCGAATGTTGTAGGCGACCCGGTGGGTCATCAAGTCGCCGCGGTAACCGGCTTCGCCCGCGTAGGAATGAAAACCCACACGTCGTCGCGCGCCGCTCAGATAGGTCAGTGCACCTGAGAAACGGGAAAAGAATTCGAAATCGACAGCCGTGTCGACATGTTCGCGCCGCAAACGAACAATCGTACGCAGCGAATCGAACGCGATCACAAGCAAGCCGGTATCGCGAATTGCCAGGACATTCTTTGCCGGTATCAGGTCAAGCAAATCCAGAATGGGGCGATTTTCCTCAAAAACCGCAAAGAAAACGTTGTCGCGACCGACCATTTCGATGGCTCGCTGTATTGCCGGCGCGGCGATCACAGTAGCACCCTGCTCGACCAGTTTGATGATGACGATGCGCTTCGGATCTGCGTCCGCGTCACGGCGGAACAGATCGCCAAGCTTCCTGAATCCGGTTAAGACGACGGAAATAGGGACTCCGGCCCAGCGATCCAGCATACGCATGCTGTTAACCTGCATGATTTCTCCCGTTCTTGCTTAAGCTCTTGTTATTGGACGTACGCGGCTATTCAAAACGGACGGTCTACCGTCAGATGCAAATTGGACGGGAATCCTCCGCGAATCTCAAGCATTGTTACGTCTTTTTGACGCTTTGTGGGATCCAACAATTGCATGAAAAACTGATCCGGGTTATTAGTCAGGACCCAAATTTGACCAAATACGACGTATGCAACAGCTAGCCGAGGTTACTCCAGACCAGCGATCAAGCGAAAGGCCCAGTACCGGGAACCCCCCGGAGTTCATGGGTTGGCAGGAAGTTGACTCGCTGGTTGGCTCGATTCGCTCCCGCTCGCTGGTCGCGCGCCCGACAACCGTCGACGAGTGCCGCCAGGCATTGGCGTATTTCCGCGAACAAGGGATGAGCGTCTGCGTACGTGGCGCCGGCCGGGGATACGGCGACCTGGCGCTCAACGACGGGCACGCGCTGCTCGACATGCGCGCGATGAATCGCATTCTCGAGTTCGACGAGGAGCGCGCGACCATAAGAGTCGAGGGCGGCGCACGGCTGATCGATATTTATCGGGCCGTCCACCATAGATTATTGACGGTTCCGTCCAGCCCGACCGAATCGCACTCCAGCATTGCCGGCGCCATCTGTGCAAACGTCAACGGCAAAGACGGCTGGCATCATGGTAGCTTCGGCAACCAGGTCCTCAGCATGACCTTCATGCTGGCCAGCGGCGAAATGCTGACCATTGACCGCGATCACGAGTTATTCAACGCGATAGTTGGTGGAATCGGCCTGCTTGGCATTGTCATCGACGCGACATTGCAGCTGAAACCAATCAAGTCACCGTTCGTCGAGATTAATCGTACGCCGGCCGCTAATGTCGATGAGCTATTGGAGACCATGGCCCGCGTAGAGAAGTCGGACGACGCCGCCGTTGTCTGGGTCGATGCCTATGCGCGTGGCCGTAGTGTCGGTCGTTCCGTGGTGCATGCGGCCAAGTGGATCGAGCGCGATGACACGGAAGCCGAGCGCCGGGTGTATCTCGACGCAGGCTTCGAGCGCCTCGAACGCCATCGACACTTTGGTCTCAAGCTGCACCAGACGATTGGTCCGATTCTGTCGCTAATGCTGCAAGCACAGCGGCTGATGATGTTTTCGTTCAACCAGCTTTACTATGGTATGAGCCAGGTGCTTTGGCGAATGGGCCGGTTTTCGAACACCGAGCTGTTTCTGCGCTTCAGCTTCGAAGCGAGCTTCACGGTGCCGCCCGCCCACCTCGTCTGCGGGCCCCATGGCTATACCTTGCAGGTGACATTCCCGCGCAGCGACGCGCGCGCCGCCATTATCGAACTACTCGAAATCTGTCGCTCGTCGCCGTGCCCGCCTGTGACGACCATTCTTCGGGCACACAAACACGACGACAGCCTGCTGTCGTTCTCGGAAGACGGCTACAGCCTGAATTTTGAGTTTCATCCGAAGAACCGCCATATCGCAGCGAGCAGGGCCGCCATCGATCATTTGATCGACGCGACCGCCCGGCGCGGCGGTAAAGTCCACCTGGCAAAGGACCAGGTGCTGACACCAGAGCAGTTTCGGCGGATTTACCCGCGATACGAGGAGCTGCTGGCCTTGAAGCGCAGGCTGGACCCTGAAGGCTTGTTCACCTCCGATCTGGCACGACGCGTGGACATCGAGCCGGCGCGAACAGCCTGATCGTGATTGGCAGGGTCGATGTAATTTTCAGGTGTTCCCTGGCCCGTCGGTCAATTCGGTAAGTACATCCTCTGATTTTCGCGACTGCTCGAGCGTCGTATACAACTCTGTACGAGCGACCTCAACGATAGACAGGCGTTGCAATGAGAACGGGCATGAAACGGCACGTGATGGCAGGAACTCTCCTGGTCTTAGGTGCCGTGTCGATACCGGTAACCGCCGCGCACTCGGCGGATATCGATGCCGGGCGTAAGGTTTACGAAACCAATTGTGCTGTTTGTCATGGACAAGACGGCAGGCCCGATGCCGGCAGCCCCGTAGTCAAGGGCTTGGGTGTTATGCCGGCGGATTTTTCCGACCCGCTGTTCAATAGCCGCGAACCGGCCGGTGACTGGGAGATGGTCATCAAATACGGCGGCCATGCAATGGGACTCGCGGCGCAAATGCCGGCGCAGGAAGGTGCACTGTCGGATACGCAAATCGAAAACGTGACCGCCTACATCAAGTCAATGGTGGATACGGATGACTACCCGCCCGGCGAGATGAACCTGATGCTGCCGACCCGGGTTAAAAAAGCATTTCCCGAAGACGAAGTCGTCTACAAGGGCCGCTTCACCAACCAGGATGGCGAAGATGCATACAAGAATGTCGTCGAGATTGAAAAGCGTGTTGGCAAGCGCGGTCAGGCGATTTTCGAATTGGTACACAACTCGCAAGGCAGTGTAAGCGAACTGTCGGAGGTCGAGGTCGGCTACAAGCATGCGCTCTCATACAGCAAACGGCACATTCTTTCCGGGGCTGTCGTATACGCGATACCGGTTGAAGCGGATGGCGATGGCGAGCTTCAGACCTACTTTGCCTACGGCACAGCAATATCGTCGTCCTGGACGTTCCAGAGCAGCCTTCGATTCAAATTTCCGATTGATGACGCAAGCGACGGTGAAGCCGAGCTTGCGGGCATCGTTCACTACGTGCATTCGCCGTGGCCCCGACGCGTCTTTCCGGCACTCGAAGTCACCGCGACCGAGCCGTTCAGGTCACGAAATGGCGACCTCGAATGGACGGCGCTGCCACAAGTACGAATTGGCCTGACACGCGGTGGCCACGTTGCCCTGAATCTTGGCGTCGAGCTTCCATTGTCTGACCAATCCTGGGACCACCGTATTTATGCCACGCTGTTGTGGGATTTCGCCGACGGCGGCTTCTTCCAGGGCTGGTAGCGCGATGACTCGCCAACACAACCGCGAGTGTCTCCTTCCTGTACAATCTGGATCTCAACAATTCAGTCCACCCCAATCAATCGAGAGTGACCGTGAGCAATTTTGAAAAGCAACTGGAAAAAGTAAAGACAGCCCCCGGCTTCATCGCGGCCCTGGACCAGAGCGGCGGCAGCACGCCTAAAGCACTGGGACTCTACGGCGTCGGCGAGGACGCGTGGTCCGACGAAGCAGGCATGTTCGATGTGGTTCACCAGATGCGGACGCGCATCATGACAAGCCCTTCCTTCGGCGGTGACCGCATTCTCGGCGCCATCCTTTTCGAAGGCACGATGGATCGCGAAGTCGAGGGACAGCCAACAGCTTCGTATCTCTGGAATGTGAAAAATGTCGCGCCCTTCCTGAAAGTCGACAAGGGGCTGGCCGATGAGGAAGGCGGCGTTCAACTCATGAAGCCGATGCCCGACCTGCCGGCACTGCTCCAGAAGGCCAAGGCAAACGGGATTTTTGGCACCAAGATGCGCTCGGTAATCAAGCAGGCGAATCAAGCCGGTGTCGATGCCATCGTCGCACAGCAGTTCGAAATCGGTAAACAAATCGTTGCCGCTGGTCTCGTGCCAATTATCGAGCCGGAAGTGGATATCCACTGCCCGGACAAGGCCGAAGCGGAAGATCTGTTGCACTCCGCGATCATGGCGCAACTGAACAGCCTCGGTTCAGACGAGCTTGTCATGCTGAAGTTGACGTTGCCCGAGAAAGACAACCTCTACGCCGACTGCATCGCGCATCCGAATATCGTTCGCGTGGTCGCGCTATCGGGTGGCTATTCGCGAGACGAAGCCAACAATCGGCTGACTCGCAACAACGGCATGGTCGCCAGCTTCTCGCGCGCCCTGTCCGAAGGCCTCAGCGCACAGCAAAGTAAGGAAGAGTTTGACGCGATGCTGGATGCGTCAATTGGTGCGATTGCGGCCGCCTCGGCAACCTAGATCAGAACGGCGCTGATTGGCACGAGTCGTAAGGGTTCGTGCTGACCACCGGTCGAGCTCGATTTCGAGCTCGACCGGTTCTACTTCGCTCATCCATACCGTGCAACTTGTTCATTCGAAAATACGCGTGGCGATCGCCGCATCGGAAGGGTGTCACCAATATTGTTGCTCTTCATAGTCCACCTTGCAGTTGACCTTTTTCGGAAGAACCACATTTCAAACATAAGACGCGTTCCTCGCTAGCCTGGACGGACCAGTTTCAAGCTCTTCTCGATGAGTGCGTGCCTGACCGATCTCACTGGAAACGTCGCATAGGCCTGGCGCGTGAAAACCGGCGCCTCCGGGACCTCGTAAAGCAGGCCCAACTCCACATCCCGGCTTATCATTCGCCGCGGCAGGTAAGCGCTGCCGCCGATCGAACTAATGTACTCAAGCGCCATTTTCGCGTGCGACACTCGGGTCATCGATTCTGGAGCATCGGGAAAAGTCCGGCGATGATCCAGCCCGAACGACAATCCCCAGTCAACATAAACGTAATTGTGTTCCAAAGCAGTATCGAGACTCACACCCTTGGCGCCAGAGACAAGTATGAAGTCGATCGTCGCGATCTCGCGAACCTGCATGATGTCGAGCTGCGCCGGTTCCAGCATGATTGCGACATCGAGCGTGCCGTCAATAAGCTTTCTTGTCAGCAAGTCCGGCGACTGCGATTCGGCGATAATCGCGAGCTTCGGGTACGTCCGCCGCAGATCGTGCAACCAACGTTGCAAAAGCACATCCCACAATCGGAGGCTGCCTCCGATGACCAACTGTTCCGTTGCATGAGCCAGTGACACATCCTGCCGGGCCGTACGCCAGGAGGCGATCATGCGTTCCGAATGACGAATCAGCCGCCCGCCTTCGGGCGTTAATCGCATTTCCCGGCGGCTGCGCTCGAACAGCGTGACGCCCAGCTGAGTCTCCAGCGATTTCAGTCGACTGCTCACCGCCGCCTGGGTAACAAACAAGGCCTCCGCCGCACGACCAAAGTGCCGGGTGCGGTTGAGTTCGAGAAAGGTTCGTAGCAGCTCCAGGTCCACGGTTTTGTTATAATAATTATTTGTTGATATAGCAACTTTTTTTAGTTTTTATTATAATCCGCCAGCTGCGACAATCCCAGTGGTTCGTCTCGATAAGAGGAATCACTCGTGTCCCAAGAACAAGCGCGAGAAGCAAGGCGCCGGACATCCATATCGGAGAAGGCGGCATATTCGAGGGATTCGCAGAAGCGACTCTCGGATGCCAAGACCAAACTTCTTGCCGTAAAGGCTACGATACGGTCTGCAAGCTTTGCAGGACACATTATTATGAACCGGCAACTGGACGATGCGCAGCGCGCCGTTGATGTAAACCTCCTGGCCGCCGAGGCGAGCCTCGAACGACTGAGAAAATCCAGTGACGAGGCATGGAAAGATCTCACCGTTGATGTTGACACGGCCTGGGAGAATCTGTCGCAGTCCATAATGAGACTCGTTGCTGGATACTCGGACAGCAAAAGGTAGGCAGACTTCAGTCTGTTTACTCCGGGCCGGGCGCGACCGGTCTTTAAGCAAGACACAAGGTGAACACCATGACGTCAAAACTAGTGATAGCAACCGGCTTGATTCTGCTGGTCATGATCTTCGCACTGCAAAACACCGCGACAGTGAATATCCAGCTGTTGTTCTGGGACGTCGCATTGCCTCGTTCGCTGCTGATTTTGATGATGCTCCTGATCGGTGTGGTCATTGGTTGGTTCTTGCGATCCGTGTATCGGATATTGAAGAAATAGATGATTCCAACTCCTGTTGACAATACAGCCGGACACACGACAGCAACCATTGAACATGTCGAGAATCCGGGATTTGAACCGTCGTGTACAACGTTGAGTTCCTCAGCAGTCACGGCAGGCGCACGATTCCGTTGGTCATTGGGGAAATGAAAGGGCGGACGGTGAAACAATCAGACAATTTGCTCACTTTTGGCTGGCGTGAGTGGGTCAGCCTGCCACAGCTCGGAATATCAAGAATCAAGGCGAAGATCGATACCGGTGCCCGTACCTCGGCTTTGCATGCCTTCGAGGTTCGGCCTTACTCGGAAAACGGGCGTGATCTCGTTGAGTTTCGTATGCATCCTGAACAAAAGAACAGCACTTGCGTAGTCACTTGCACGGCGGACGTACTGGACAAGCGGGTCATCACCGATTCAGGGGGTCACAGGGAAGAGCGCTTTGTCATCCGAACGGAACTGAAAATAGGCGAGCATCACTGGCCAATTGAGGCCACACTCACCGCCCGCGACGACATGTTGTTTCGGATGCTGATCGGGCGAACGGCGTTGAAAGGACGCGCAATCGTCAATCCAGCGAGATCATACGTCATCGGCAAAAAGAAGAAGGCATTAAAGGGTATGGACAAAGTATGACCGCAAACAGCCCCATCGAAATTGGCGGAACGACTGTAAAGCCGGGAGCGCGTGTCAACGTCGATCTGCCAGTTGCTGACCTGTATACCGCGACGTCGCTGCATATGCCCGTGCAGGTTATATGCGGCCGTAAAGCCGGACCGGTGCTGTTTGTCTCCGCCGCCATCCACGGCGACGAACTGAACGGCGTCGAAATAATTCGTCGCTTGTTGAACCGCAAGGTGCTTCGCTCTATACGTGGAACCCTGTTAGCGGTGCCAATCGTCAACGTGCACGGCTTTCTTAACCAGTCGCGCTACCTGCCGGATCGGCGCGACCTCAATCGCTCATTTCCTGGCAGTCAAAAAGGATCCATCGCCGCACGTCTCGCCAACCTGTTTATCAAGCAAGTG
>Ga0316190_10002529_pt1 | contig 13269 bp, 6 predicted proteins | sample Eddworburrow2_MG_FD_204929 | JGI IMG/M metagenome (GOLD analysis project Ga0316190, IMG submission 204929) | Coastal sediment microbial communities from Maine, United States - Eddy worm burrow 2 | ecosystem: Environmental > Aquatic > Marine > Coastal > Sediment | place: USA: Maine | collected... | reverse complement strand
TCGGCACCGAATTCGTAGACATCGTCGAACCAGCAGGCGCGCGGCCCGTCAGGACCCGTGTCTGCAATGCTGAACCAGCTCGTGTCCCCTTCCGTCGGACCGACACCAGCGAATTCAAGCTGCCAATTGCCCTGGAGCGGGGGGAGCGGCTCTTCAGCCACGCACTCGTCTCCAATGCACGCGGCACTGCCGTCCGTCGATGCGATAACGGCCTGGCCGAGTTCACCGCTGACATCCTGGTAGGTAATCGAAAAGGTGACGTCGCCGACCGGGTCCGTGTCGGTTATTTCACGCACGGCATTCCACGAGGCGATTTTGCCCGACACTTGCGCCTGGACGTTGTTGATGAAGACGACAGGCGTCATCAGCGCTTCACTGGCTTCGAAGTCGATCCTGACGGACTGACCCGGCGCGACAACACCATCAGGCTGGACGGTGACCGTCGTAAGCACAGGTGGCACGCCGTCTTTACCCGGTTCCGGAAGATTGTTGTCCGTTACGGTGTCGTTACTGTCGCACGCGGACAGCAGTAGCAGGCCGGCCATGGCCAGAACTGCACCCAGGCTACCGGTATTGTTTCCGGGTCGCCCGCGGTTTGAGTTGAAGATTTGCCGTTGCATTACGCCCCCCAAAATTTGTCTATTGGTGCTTGGCTAAGAAAAAACTGCTTATCTGACTGGTCCATCGGTGGTCACGGAGAACGGTCAGTTTCCGAAGAAATAGCGGAGACCGAGTTCCCAACGAGGACCAAGCTGAATAGCCCTTAGCACCTGCCTTTCATTAAGGCTATAAATGTGTTGCGTCTCGTTCGTGACATTGATCCCAGCAAGATACGTCGTGATGTTGTCGCCGATGTGATAGGTGACGTTCAGATCCAACTGCCCATACGCCCTTGTATTCTGGGGATTGGTCGTCGTGCCCTGGTCCTGGCCAACACCGCCAAGGAAGTTGTCACGCCAGTTGTAGGCAAGACGAACCTGCAAGCTTTCGCCATCGTAGTAACCGATAAAGTTTGCCGAATCACTGAGTCCATTCAGGACGAACTGTCCTTCGAGAGAGTTGAAGGGATCATATGCAACGTCGGCATCAACGATCGTCGCATTGACAATGAAACCGAATCCGGAGTCACCAAGGGCGTGCTGAAGATTCAACTCCCAACCATCGACCTTTGCGGTTTCCTGGTTTACGGGCTGGGCCAGGTCAAAGACGATCGACGGGTCACCCTCGACGCTGACAATCGTGTCACCGTCGACTGCCGGATTGTCCTGGTAATTGTCCAGGATGTACCGACCGACCGCCGTGTAGTTGTTCGGATCGATGCCGCTCTCGGCAACCGCCTGGTCCCAGAGCGCACCGCCAACGATGTTGGGAATCTCGAACAGCGTGTCCGACGAACGGCCGGTGCCGATGAAGTTATCCACATTCTTGTCGAAATAGCCGATCGACAGGTAGCTGCCGTCTGCGTAGTACCACTCGAATGAGAAATCGAAGTTCTCCGACTGAATCGGAACAAGGTTCGGGTTACCCGCAGAGGCCTGCGGCCTCGTATTGGGGAAGAACTGTGTGCCATCCGGGATCAATCCACCCTTGATGTCATTGTAGTTGGGGCGGGTAATCGTTTCGCTGAGTGACAGGCGGAAGACGATGTTCTCCCAGGGCTCGATATCGATGTCGAGATTGGGCAGCGTTACATCGTAATTGCCGTTCACGTCCGTGAAGCCCTGAACCGGATTGCCGTCCTCATCCAGCGCTTCCGTGATGTTCAGCTCGTTACCCGCGTTTACCCACGAAGACCCGTCATAGATCGTGTTCAATGCGGCAGAGGTTATGTCCGTCTCTTCGTAGCGAACGCCGAGTCGGACATTGGTTGGCATACTGAAGACGTCGCCGGCCCAGGAATACTGGAGATAGATCGCGTCGGTTACCTCCTTGGTCCGCTGGTCATTTTCCCAGGCGGTGGAGGCGCAATAGCCGGTGCCGCAGTCACCCACGTCAGCGTAATCGAGACCATTCTGCGCGTACCACTGCTCGCCCCGGGCCTGGAGATCAGCGAGGCTGGCCGTGAAAAACTCCCTCTGCAGGTTAGGATCGTCGTGACCGGACAGTTCGTCGAACTGGTTTTCGATGGTTGAGCGAACCACGATATCCGAGATGAACCCGGGCTCGGTCAGGCCGCCCCAGTTGTCGAGCTGGACATTACTCGTTGCCGATCGGTTGTTGACTTCTGTCCTTTGCACACCGAAATCAATAGAGGACTGGTCCGTAAAGTCGAACGACCCGGCAATCTTGGCCTGCTCGAGGTCCATCTGGGCGATCTCGTTGCTGAAGACGCTGCCGGTGATGAGCATGTCGTCCGCGTACAACGGGCGATTTTCTTCGCCCCCGGAGTTCAGGTTGTTTGAAAAGACCGGCAATGCATAACCGGTGATAAAACTCTGGCCCACCTTGTTGAAGGTTGCCATCGAAATCAGCGCGCTCGTGCCGTTCGGGCTGTTGGCCCCTCTCTCGGCCGTCGAGTCATGATAGTCGAATTCGAGCATCAACCGATCGCTGAGCCACCACTCGAAATTGAAACCAATGGATTCGGTCAGGTTCGTCGAGCCGTCTTGACCCGTGCCCATCGCGAAGTCATTGAAATCATTGGTCTCGGTGTAGATGATCGGGCTGGCGATCGGCCCCTCGGTCCATCGACTGGATTGAGACAGGGCCGCCGTATTGGAGAACCAGGCGGAGAGATCGCTGTAGGAACGTTCCAGGTCGTATTCGGCCCGGAGGTAATCCACCGTTGTCGTGATGTTCTCTGTCGGTGCCCACTGCAGCACGAGCTGGGCATTGGTCCGTTCCTGTGAGTATTCTGCCAGGTTGTAGGCAACCGACTGCGGAATCGAGTAATTCTCGTCGGGTGAGGTCGGGCGGCCGATATTGTTTTCATCATTCGGGACCCTGACGTTGACCGTGCCATCCGGCAACGTGTCATCCCCCGGCCGCGTATACCAGCCGTTGACGATGCCCGAGTTAACACCGTTGTTCCTCTCCTGAAGGCTACCCGTGATGGCGATGCCGACCGTGTCGTCGAGGAATTGGCCGATGTAGATGCCCGAGATCTCAGGGGTTACCGAATCGCCGGTGCGGGTCGATGTGTCCGCAACGAGCCTGCCCGCGAGACTGAATGTCGGCTCGCCCGTCAGCGGCCTGGGTGTCGAGATATTGATGGTGGAGCCGACACCGCCCGACGGCACATTGGCCTGGCCTGTCTTGTAAACCTGGACGCCTGCTACGGCCTCCGATGCCAGGTCGGCGAAGTTGAATGAGCGGTTGATGCCATTGTGGGTCGGCATCTGGCGGCCATTGATCGTCACCAGGTTGTACTCGGGGCCAAAGCCACGCACGGTCACCTGGCTACCCTCACCGCGCGTTCGATCGATCGACACGCCGGTGATGCGCTGCAACGACTCTGCCAGGTTCGGATCCGGGAACTTGCCGATATCTTCAGCAGAAATCGCGTCCACGACGCCCGTCGAACTGCGCTTGACGTCCATGGAACGCGTCAAGCTACCGCGGATACCCGTCGTGACAATTTCCTCGATGACATCATCACCTTCCTGCGCCATGCCCGGTGACGCAACCGCTGCGCCCAGTGCCAGCGCAACTCCCGCGGCCAAAGGTGTCTTGTGGAAGGATGGCTTGTGCATTGGAACCCCCTAAATGGTTTGCAGTTGTTGGCTGCATTGTGGAGCGGCGCGTTATGGATGCCGTTCCGTGTTCGAAACTGAAAACTTCCCTGACAGCGCCCCCTCTCAAAAATATGACAACGCTGTCAGAATGCATTTATAATCCATGCTGACAGCGCTGTCAACACTAATAAATATCAAACAGCTGCTGTACCTTCAAGGCGTTAACTCTCTGATATGTCTTGAAAACTTGTTGTTGTTCGGGGTAACGAGAAGCTGTCCGTGGAAATAGATTTGTCTGTACCTGAGCGAATTCGCCGTGCCCGGGAGGCGCGGATTTCCGGCTGTTTGCCCGGAAAACCGGTCGAGGTTCTCTCGTTTAGCCAGGGCTGCGAGGGTCTTGTGTCCTTCCTTCCAGCGCCGGCTTTCGCTGCAGTGGTTTGCGCTGGCCTGCTGGGCGTTGCAGGCGCCCCGGTCACGGCAGAGCCGACACACTACGAAGACCGTAACCGGTATCTCGCTCCACGGTCCGCGGAAGCGCTGGTCATCGATGGCTTAGCGGACGAGGCCGTATGGCAGGCCGCCGAGTGGCATGAGATCGACCACCTGTGGCTGGGACCAGAATATTCCGCCGAGGACTTCAGCGGCCGCTTCAAGGTCGCGTGGCGCGAACAGCGGCTCTACGTCCTGGTGGAGGTCGTCGACGACATCCTGTTCGACAGCCACCGCGACCCGCTCGTGCAGTACTGGGACGACGACTGCGTCGAGATCTTCATCGACGAGGATTACTCCGGCGGCGACCATCAGTACAACCACAATGCCTTCGCCTACCACATGTCTCTCGACAACCAGGCGATCGACATCGGCACCGACGAGCGGCCGCACAACTACTCGCATCACGTCGAAAGCCGCTGGAAACAGACAGGCGACAGGGTCGTGTGGGAGTTTGCCATCGACATACACACCGACGACTACGTCGACGGTGCCGACGATAACGCACCGGCCGCTCTCTACGCCGGCAAGGTGATGGGGCTCATGCTCGCATACTGCGATAACGACGGCAGTGAGTTACGAGAGAATTTCGTGGGATCGGAGTCGGTGCCCGAGGGGCCGAAAGACCGCGGCTGGATTGACGCCGGTCTGTTCGGTGAACTGCAACTCGTGGATACGGAATAGCAATATGGAACGAGCAGTAAGCGCAGGCTACACGGCCGGAGAGTCTGTCTCCGGGGAATTCGTGACGTTCGGGGAAGAGCGCTACTACGCCATACGGAATGTCGACAAGATGGCGCCCTTCTTCATCAGTGTCATTTCGAGCGCCGATCACTGGCTGTTCGTTTCGTCCACCGGCGGACTGACCGCCGGCCGGGTTTCTCCCGAAACGGCTCTTTTCCCCTACATTCCGGTAGACAGGGTTCACGAAAGCTTCCCGCACACCGGCCCCAGGACCGTGCTGCGGGTGTCGGCCGACGGGCGGCCCCGACGCTGGGAACCGTTCGACCGCGATTGCGACGGGCGCTTCGAGGTCAGCCGCCACCTGTACAAGAACACGCTCGGCAACAAGCTCTGCTTCGAGGAGGTCAATCACGACCTGAACCTCACTTTCCGCTACACGTGGATGACGAGCGACCAGTTCGGCTTCGTACGCCACTGCGAGCTCGTAAACAACGGCCGGCAGCGCGCCCGCGTCGACGTGCTCGACGGTCTGCAAAACCTGCTTCCCGCCGGTACGCCGCAGCTGGCGCAGACGACAGCAAGCAACCTGGTGGACGCCTACAAGTGGACGGAACTCGATGAAGCGACCGGTCTGGGCGTCTACACGCTGTATTCCGGGATATCGGACAGGGCCGAACCTTGCGAGTCGCTCAGGGCGAACACCGTGTTTGCCACCGGCCTCGAAGGACACCGCGTGTTGCTGTCGTCGGACCAGCTGCAGGCGTTTCGCGAGGGCGCGGAAGTGGCGCAGGAAACGCAGAAACGCGGAATACGTGGCGCGTTCTTCGTGAAGGCCTCTCTCGAACTGCCGCCCGGCCAGTCGCAGCATTGGCAGATCGTCGCCGACGTGGAACAGTCCCAATCCCGTGTCGTCGAGCTGCGCAACAAGCTGCGAGAACGCTCCGGCATCGAGGTCGCAATTGCAGCGTCGGTCGACCGCGGCGATGACGAACTCGCCCGCATTATGGCTGCCGGCGACGGTTTCCAGGTCTCCGGAGAGGAGGCCGTTACGACGCATCACTATGCGAACGTGCTGTTCAACACCCTGCGTGGCGGCATTTTCGACGATGGGTACAACGTGTCTGCGCGCGACTTTTCGCAGACGGTCCGGCATTTCAACCGGAACGTGCATGCTCGTAACCAATCACTTCTCGACAGCCTGCCGGATACGCTGAACTTCAACCAGCTCGTGTCCCTGGTTCACACTCAGGGCGATCCGCAGCTCGAACGGCTCTGCTACGAATATCTTCCGATTACCTTTGGACGGCGCCACGGCGACCCGAGCCGCCCGTGGAACCGTTTCGCTATCAGGCTTAAAGACAAATCCGGCGACAGGCTGCTCTCTTACGAAGGCAACTGGCGAGACATCTTCCAGAACTGGGAAGCGCTGACCTTCAGCTACCCGGAGTTCATCGAAAACGTGGTTGCGAAGTTCGTCAACGCCTCGACGATGGACGGCTACAACCCCTATCGCATCACCAAGCAAGGCATCGACTGGGAGGTCGAGGATCCGGACGACCCATGGAGTTACATCGGCTACTGGGGCGACCACCAGATCATCTACCTGCAAAAGTTGCTCGAACTGTCGGAGCACTTCCATCCGACCCGGCTCGCGCAGCTGCTGCACCAGCCTGTCTTCAGTTACGCCAATGTTCCATACCGCATCAAGTCTCTGGAGGCGTTGCTCGAAGACCCCAAGAACACGGTTGATTACGACCCCGCGCTCGCCGAACGCATCGATCATCGGGTTGCCGAAATTGGCGCGGATGGCAAGCTGGTCCTCGACGACCACGGCGAAGTCTACCGGGTAACCCTGCTCGAGAAGCTGCTCGTGCCGCTGCTCGCCAAACTCGGCAATTTCGTGCTCGGTGGCGGAATCTGGCTGAACACCCAGCGCCCCGAATGGAACGATGCGAACAACGCCCTGGTCGGCCACGGCCTCAGCATGGTGACCCTGTATTACATGCGGCGTTACGTGCGGTTCCTGCAAAAGCTCATTCCACCGGAAGCGAAGCCGGTTGAGCTGTCACGCGAAGTCAGCGAGTGGCTCGGCGATACGGGATCTGCGCTGGAGAGTGTGCGGCCATTGCTCTCGACGGAACCAACGAGCCCGGAGCAACGGTTCGAGACGCTTCAGGAGCTGGGACTGGCCGCGAGCGATTACCGGCAGACCGTCTACCGGCAGAAGGGCTTCTCCGGCAAGGTGAAACAATCGCCGGAGGCGATCCTGCGGATGCTCGATGATGCGCTCGCCGCCATCGATCACAGTATCAGCGTGAACCGGCGCAAGGACGGACTGTACAACGCCTACAACCTGTTGCGCCTGGAGCCCGCCACCGCTCAGGTCGATACGCTTTACCCGATGCTCGAGGGCCAGGTCGCCGCACTGAGTTCGGGCGCCATCGCACCCACGGAAGCGTGCATGCTTCTCGACGCTCTTGTCGAAAGCGACATTTATCGGCCTGACCAGCACTCGTTCATGCTATACCCCGACAGGAAACTTCCCGGCTTTTTCGACAAGAACCGTATCGATGAACAAGCCGTGCTGGCCATTTCGCTGCTGGCCGACATGGTGGCCAGCGGCGACGAACGCATCGTCTCTCGGGACGTCGAGGGCAGCTACCGCTTCAACGCGGACTTCAGCAACGCCGGCGAACTCGAGAAATGTCTCGACATGCTCGAGCCCGAATACGGCAAGGCACTTGAGTCCGCTCGCCCCGAACTGTTACGGCTTTACGAGAGGGTCTTCAACCACAGGTCGTTCACCGGACGGTCCGGCGGGATGTTCGGTTTCGAAGGCCTTGGCTGTATCTACTGGCACATGGTGTCGAAGCTCCTGCTTGCCATTCAGGAGAACTTTTTTGCGGCGAGCGAGGCTGGTGCCGACGAGGTGACCTGCTCGAAACTCGCCTCGCTCTACTACAACGTTCGCGATGGCATCGGGTTCAACAAAACACCGTCAGAATACGGCGCCTTCCCGATGGACCCATACTCCCATACGCCGAAGCATGCCGGCGCCCAGCAGCCGGGCATGACCGGCCAGGTCAAGGAAGAGGTCTTGTCGCGCTTCGGTGAGCTGGGAGTGCGTGTGCAGAACGGGACAGTGCGCTTCGAGCCCGGGCTCCTGAGGCCGCTCGAATTTTCTGCTGAGCCCCGTTCGTTCCGTTACGTCGACGTAAACGGCGACTGGCAGCAGCTGGAACTGCCTGCAGCGTCACTCGCGTTTACGTGGTGCCAGGTGCCGGTGGTCTACCGTCTCGACGAAACAGTCAAACCCTCATTGTCGTTGAACTACGAGTACGGGAAGACTGAAAAACTCGCGGCGCTGTCGCTGCCGGAGTCGGCCAGCGCGGAGCTGTTCCAGCGCAGCGGGCGCATCCGGCAAATCACCGTGACCCTGAGACCCGAAAGTCTCTATAGGGTTTGACAGCGCTGTCAGAACAGAGTGTAATTCTTTTTCAATGGGGGGTTCAGTGAGCAGTGTCGCTTACGAAGGCGGAGTTTGATGCCCAAGGTCACGATCGACGATGTTGCCGAGCTTGCTGGCGTTTCGATAAAGACCGTATCCCGCGTCGTCAATCGTGAGCCGAACGTCCGCGAGGAAACGCGGGAAAAAGTCGAAAAAGCCATCACCAGGCTCAACTACCAGCCGAACAAGGCCGCCCGCAACCTCGCCAGTCATCTTTCGCATCTCATCGGGTTGATCTACGACGACCCAAGCTATTATGAAGTTCCCAGCGCCGGCTACGTCATCCGGATGCAACAGGGTGCCCTGAGCGCTTGTCACGCAAGTAACTACGAGTTGCTCATACATCCCTGCCAGTACCGAAGGCGGGACATCGGCAAGGAAATCAAGACGCTGATCGAGCGGGCACGCCCGGACGGCATCGTGCTCGCGGCGCCGCTGTCAAACATGCCCAAGATCGTACGTGCGATCGAGGCGACCGGCACTCCTCTCGTCAGGCTGTCGCCGGGCATGGCCAACGGCAAGCAACTCTCGGTCGTAACCAACGACCGGGAAATCAGCGCCGAGATGACTCGTTATCTCGCCTCACTGGGCCACACGCGGATCGCGTTCATAACCGGTCACCCGAGTGCCAAGGCGGTCGGCAATCGCTATCTTGGTTATCGAGACGGCCTGGAACAAAGCGGCCTGAAATTTTCGGAGCAACTGGTCGCGGCGGGCGACAATTCGATCGGCTCCGGCGAGGAGTGCGCGATACAGCTGCTCGAACGCAAGAACCGCCCCACGGCGATTTTTGCGGCGAACGACGATATGGCAGCCGGCGTCATTCGCGTGGCTGACAGGCTCGGTATCAAGGTACCCGATGAACTCTCCGTCGCGGGCTTTGACGATATCGCGCTCGCCCGCCAGGTTTACCCGGCGCTTACGACCATACACCAGCCGCTCTCGGCAATGTCGGAACAAGCTGCCATGTCGTTGATTGCCTCGGTTCGTGGCAAACGGCCGCTGCTGGGGACCGAGATCGTGCCCGCGACGCTACAGATCAGGGATTCCACGGGCCCGGCGCCGCACTGATCCTGTCGCTACTCGCAAGCGGGGATCAGGGCTCGCCTGAGTAGACCCTCACGTAGTCCACTTCCATCGTTACCGGAAATTCGGTGGCCGAGTTCGGTGCGCCCGGGAAATTTCCTCCGACAGCGACGTTGAAGAGAACGTAGAACCTCTCGTCGAACGGCGCCGGGAACGGTACCCCTGTCGTGAACCAGGAATTCTGCGTCGAGTAAAGAATGTCGTCGACGTACCAGCGCATTTCGGTAGCGTCCCATTCAAACGCGTACGTATGGAAATCCGTGGTCGCGTCTGTCGGCACCAGGTAGTCGTTGCTCGACAACCGGTTCGCCGGGGATTCGCCGCCATAGTGAATCGTGCCGAAAATGGTATTGCCGCCGGTACCGCCCAGGTTGACGGCTTCTACGATGTCGATTTCCCCGGATGCGGCCCACGTACCGTAGACATCATCCTGGGGCAGCATCCAGAATGCCGGCCAGATGCCCTGGCCTCCCGGAAAGCGTATACGTGCCTCGATGCGTCCGTATTTGAAGGCGAATCGATCGCGGGTATTCAGGCGTGCCGACGTGTAGTTCTTGCCGCCCGCGGACTCCTCGCGGGCGGTTATCACGAGCATGCCGTCCCGGAGCTCGGCGCTGTCCGCCAGGTACCACTGCAGCTCGTTGTTGCCCCAGCCCGGGATGCCGTACTGGCTGCCGTCGCCGTTCTCGAAGAACCAGACCTCGGGATCGAGCTGCCCGGCATCGAATTCATCGCCCCAGACCAGCGTCAGCGTATCGCCGGGCGACACTGCGAAGTTGTCCGCCACCGTCAGTGTCGGATCCGAGATATTTACGTTGCCCGTCGGAGTGGGAGGCGGCGGCGGTGGGGGTGCAGGACTCGCGACAGGCGGCGAGCTCCCGCCACCGCCACAGGCGCCAACGGAAATCGCCGTCAGCAACAAGAATGCGACTCGCAGGAAACCCGTATGCCGTTCGTTCACAGGATCGACCTCGATAATTATCCCGGACAGGCGCACTATTTAAGTCAATCATGACAGCGCTGTCAACACGCTCTCCCCGTTAGCGCTTTCGGGCAGAATCACAACGATTATCTGCGGGGGTTATCCCTGCAATTTACCTCGAACGACTACGGCGTCATGCCTGAAGCCTGACGATCTCTGAACACGAGCTTCGGCGTCCTGTCGACGAAGAACAGGCCCCAGTGCTTCTCGGCGCCGTGAGGATCGTTCTCGTCGCCCTTCCACGGCTCGTCGAAGGCCTCGAACCAGAACAGGGTCGTGTTAGTTTTCTCGGCCCAGGCCTTCATCTCCCTGTAATAGTGCAACTGGTCGGTCTCGTTCGCACGCTTGCCGAACTCCGTCGCGGTGGTCGCCCAGCCTGCCTCGAGAATTGCGATCGGCTTGTCCGGCAGCGCCGCACGAACGCCTTCGATGTTCTCGATGGTGTATTCGAGCGCTTCGTCGATCGATTTGTCTTCCCATACCGGGTATGTGTGCACACCGATGAAATCGAGCTCGGCAGCGAGCAACGCACCGTCACGTATCCACCACTCGTAGTTGTCGGCAACCGTGACGGGCTGCCCGACCGCCCCCTTGACCTGCCGCACGTAGTCGATCACTTGCGCGAGCGGCACCATGTGATCGTTCCAGTCGACCAGTGCTTCGTTGCCCACGTTCACCGCGACGACGATGTCGGCGTATTCATTTGCCAGTTCGATACCGCGATCGATTTCCTGCTTGTTCTTCACCTTGTTGGCCGCGAGTTTTGCGTCAGGTATCGGCTCGTCCAGCCAGGGACAGCCTTCGTGGTTGCTGATTTCCGCGTCGAGCCAGATCCCGAGCAGCACCTTCATGGGGATATCGTGCTCCCGGATGAGCCTGAGCGTTGCCGCGGTGTTCTCGCCCGAGTCGTACATACGAATCAGACTGAACCCGTGGTCGACCAGGATTTCGAGATCCTCGAGGATCTCGGCATCGCTCGGGTTCACGGCGCCGTCGCCGCGGTCCGGGTGCTGCCCCTCCCTGAAACCCGAATAGCCTACAGCGAGCGTCTCTCCCGCGACCAGGTCTTCGGCGGATTGCCGGTACGCCGCAGCAGGTTCGTTACCCTCCACGAGGAACGGGATATTTGCGTGTGCGGCATGGTCATTGCCGTCATGGGCATAAGCGAAGAGCCTGTACTTGCCGGGCGGCGGCGCAGTGATCGTAGTGCGCGCAGCCGTGCTGTCCGACAGGACTCCCTCCAGGTTCGGCAATCGCTCTTCGCGGTCGCCGCCTGCCTTCTGCGACTTGCTCTCCGGCTTGACCTCCCAGCGATACGTCAACGGGTCACCCTCGGGGTCCACGACGTCGAAGACCGCGTCATAGGTGCCGCCGGCCGTGAGCACGACACTCTCCTTGTAGCTCTTCCCGTCGAGGTGGATCGCTTCGACACCCGGCGTCCGGTTTGCAGGCCACTCGCCCGTCCAGATGCGATGCATGGCGTCCGCGGCCTCGGTCAGCTCGCCGCGCTCGGTGAGCAACCCGAACCAGGTCGGCGTGCGCTCCTGCTTTTGGCCCCAGAAGAACACGTACGAGCCGATCAACTGGCCTTCGAATGTCGCAAGCACGTCGTTATGGGCCCGCAGGAACACGTCGGCTTTCTCCGAACCCGTCAGCTCGGCCGGCGTTCCCCACGATGTGGTCTCCATCTCCCAGTAACCGATCGTGCCCCACTCGGTCATCATGAAGGGCTCGTCAAAGCCCGTTGCGGCAACCAGGTCGGGAAGGCCGAACAGGCTGCCGTACATCTGGAAACTGATGAAGTCGATGGCCGGCGCCCGCGCCTGGATCTCGGCGATGACGTCCGGCTTGAATCCGGAAATAGGCGTCGTCACCGGGTGGTTGGGATCCAGTTCATGGATCATTTCCGCAACGTCGTTGACGGCGTCCCAGACGCTCGGGTTGGTATAGCTGTGGTTGAGCTCGTTGCCCGCCAGCCAGAACAGCAGGGCGGGGTGATCCCGGTATTTGAGTACCTCTTCCCGGAGAGGCTCAAGTTGCGCGGCAACGGCGTCCGGATCGTCGTAATCGAAGCCGTGACGCTCGGCCTTCATCGACAGTCCCAGCGCGACAGTCACCCCATTGGCGTGAGCCGTATCCAGCAGTTCTTTTATGTCCTGGTGGTGGTTGTCGGTGTTCCACGTCCTGATGGAGTTACCGCCATGCCCGGCAAACCGCTCGATGTCGTTCCTGGACATGCCCGCACCTTTCACGGTGTAAGGCTCGCCCCCGCGCATCAGCACGTAGCCGTCCGCCGTCGTCGCGATTTCGACCTTGATCGGGGACTCCGCATCGTCTGCCCCGGGAGAACATGCAGTCATCAGGATAATTACCGGTAAAGCTATCAGGAATCTCATGTCAGTCTTTGATGAGGATTGTTTCGAGTTCTTCAAGCGAGCGCCCCTTGGTCTCCGGCAGGATGCGCATGACGAAGACGAGCCCGACCACGGCAAACAGCCCGTAGATCAGGAATGTCCCCGCATTGCCCAGCGTCTCGAGCTGCCAGGGAAATATAAAAGTGACCAGGAACGCGACGCCCGAGTTAATCAGCCCGACGAATGATATGGCAACGCCGCGCACGCGATTGGGGAACAGCTCCGAGAACAGGACCCACATGATGGGCCCGATGGATACCGCGAAACTCGCGACGAAGCCGAGAATTGCCATCAGGATGAGCGTTGGGTTCATCGTGATGGCACTACTGACGATATCGGATTCGAACTGCTTGTAGGTGCCCTCCCCGATGGCACCGAACAGGGCCTCGCGAAATTCCGTATCGCTTTCGTAGGTCGTATTTACGACCAGCG
>Ga0316190_10002528_pt1 | contig 13271 bp, 9 predicted proteins | sample Eddworburrow2_MG_FD_204929 | JGI IMG/M metagenome (GOLD analysis project Ga0316190, IMG submission 204929) | Coastal sediment microbial communities from Maine, United States - Eddy worm burrow 2 | ecosystem: Environmental > Aquatic > Marine > Coastal > Sediment | place: USA: Maine | collected... | reverse complement strand
AATAGGCTGCAAAGGTAACAAGCATCAGTAAAAGAGCAAGTATCCATTCTCTTGCTATCAGTTTTAAAATCATTTTCATGGTGATTAGCATATCAGATATATTTGATCCCTACAATAAATATGGTGGATAAAAAAAAGTTGGTTTAAATGGCCATCAAATGTTAATATGATCAATATTGAAAAATTAATTTAAAGGATGATATTTATGAGACAATTTACTGTATTTACAGGGATAATTACTGCTTTCTTGTTATTGACAGGGTTCCAGCAGTCTGGTGGAACATCTGCCGGTCATGGCGGGCTTGAGGTTGCCGGTCATGATGGAATTGTTGTTGAGATGATTGCCGTTGAAGGCTATACCTATGTGGAGATTGAATCTGGTGATGAAAGTACATGGATTGCGGCTCCCGGTTTTAAGGTAGAAAAGGGTGACAGGGTCCTGGCATCGAAGGGTATCAGGATGTTGGACTTTACCAGTAGGGTTTTAGGTCGTACATTTCCTGTTATCTGGTTTGTGGGAACAGTTGAGGTTGTGGGTGAAGATAAGGTAGCCGTTGAGCCAAAAAGTGATTTAAAGAAGAAAAAGGTCGACAATGTGAAATCTCCCGTTGTGGGGAGCATCAAGAAGGCCGACGGTGGTTACTCGCTGGAAGAGATATTTGATCAAAAGAAAGTGCTGTCCGGTAAAAAAATTAAGCTAAGGGCTAAGGTTGTCAAGTCTTCCGGCAATATTATGGGTAAACAGTGGTATCATGTGCAGGACGGAACGGGTGCCTATGGTGCGCTTGACCTGATTGTTACGACCATTGATAAGGTTGAAGCAGGTAAAATTGTTCTTGTAACAGGTACCCTTGGTCTTGACAGGGATTTTGGTAGCGGCTATCGCTATGATGTTATTCTTGAAGAAGCATCACTTAATGTTGAATAAGGGAAGGGCTGGTTCGCAGCCAGCCCTTTTTACATAAAAGATCTTTTTTTATGGGTCGCCATTTTTTTGTCATACCTGGCAGCCTGAAAGAAGGTTTGTGACTTTTCCGGTTCAATCCCTTCCTTTTTGCACCAATCTTCATATCTTTCAATGGCAGCAATTCCCCAGAGTTCACTGGCGTTAGCATCAAGTGCACCGGCAATTTTTAAAACCATCTCCTTGTTGGGAGCTTTTAGTTTTCCCTGTTCCGTTTGAGTAATGTATTGACCTGTTGTTCCCACCATTTTACCCAATTCCAATGCCGTTATTCCCCTGGCTGTACGAATAACTCTCAAGTATTCGCCAAACTGCATGTAAGTAACCTCCTTACTGATTTTGGGATAGTTTAAATGAAAATATATCTAATGTCTATAGATTCTTTATCATGATTGACATAGTAGCCTGTGGGACTTAGGGGAAGGTAGCTTAAATTAAATGAGACGAATATTGGATATTTTTCTCAAAATTAATTTAATAATCCGGCCAAAGGTCTTTTTCGTAGCAGATTCGGTCCAAGTCTGACAGGTCCTGGAAAGCGGATGTTTAATCGAGTTTATCTGTATGGATCTAAATTTACTATAAAGACAACTAATTACTTTAGAAGCGACATATATTGCTAAATATGCGTCATATATTGCTATTTTTGAATTTTAACTTGAAATGGAATACTTCTTTTGCTATGTAAATTATAACGACAAGGTGTGGGGGGAAGCTATGTGTGTTAATAATCATTTTGATTGTATACTATCTAAAAGTGATAACCAATTACTTTTGCAGTTGATATATGAAAGTCTTTCGTGCACAAAATTTAATCATCTAAAGGTACTTTTTGAAAAGCTTAAAAATATAACTCCCTTTGAAAGTGCTGTTGCTATACTAGCTGAATTTGATCCTATCGGTAATTTAATATCAGACAGTGTAATAAATGTTAATTACCCTGATGAATGGATAAAGATATATAAAAACAGGAAATTTTATACAATTGATCCTATTTTAATTGAACTTTTTTCATCTTTAGAATTTCAATACTGGCCAAATGCTTATAAGAAACATCGGGCCGCCAGGGAATTTATTTCTCTTGCAAGTGATTTTGGACTGAATGAAGGGTACTCATATGGATTAAAAGATATTAAGAGCCCCCATAATACCATTTTTTCATTTGCCGGGGAAAGTGTGGAGGAAAATAAACGAACGGAATATATTTTGTTAAATGTTATCCCCCATTTTCATAATGCTGTCATACGCATTTTGACTAATGAGCTAGTGAAAAGTTGTAAAGTTTCTTTAAGAGAGAAAGAAGTTTTAAAGTGGGTGAGGCAGGGTAAATCATCCTGGGACATTTCACAAATTCTGGGTATCAGTGAGCGAACTGTAAATTTTCATTCAAGCAATGCGATGCTTAAGCTAAATGCAGTGACTAGAGCCCAGGCTGTTGGAAATGCAATGAGCCTCGGTTTGATTGATATTGACTAAACCAATCAAGCATTTCTGGCTTTTTGCTTATATTAAGTGTTTTGAATTCTTCCCAGTCAAAAATGACGGCTACCGCTTTTATTTTATCTGGCATTATTGTTGGATTACCTATCAATCTGCACGGAAAACCTCCTCTTAACATTATTTTGTATAGTTTGACTTCGATTACTGCATAAAGATATCTGACATAATTTTGTTTACACCAGATATAAATGCCTTTATATAAAAGCATGGATAGGCTGTGCATACCAAAATTACTCAATATTTTTTTGTTTCTTGCCTCTTTTGCAATACATAATCTTGAAATCTCCGCAGTATCATAATCTTTTCTAATTTTATAGTTCTCTCTTACCAGATTAGAAAATTCATTTTCTATCATGAAAGTATCTTTATGCAGAATTAGCCTGATAAAAGCATGCAATTTATTCTCAACATTAAAAGCGCCCAAAAAAATGGCTTTCTTATCATACAGATCACTCTCAATTCTGTCCTTTGAGTTTGGTACCCACTTTAATTCTTCATGAAATATAAGATGTCTCAGGTGAAATGCCTGTAATATTTCATCCCTTTTTGTCAGAACTCTTACTTGGTATGGCCCCTCCCAACAGGGTAGGGGTGCCGTCATATAATTGTATTCAGCCATCATGTCTCCTAAAGAGTGATAATGTTAAAAAAAACAATAGATAGTAGATAAGCAGTGAGAAATCACCTGTTAGAAATGACAGGTGATTTTTTGTAGGCTAATTTATTATTCTCTGCTCCCAAGGAGACATTGATGAAAAGAGTTAATAGAACATTTGGCAATTGGATATTAAAATATCGTTGGTGGATACTGTTGGTAACAGTATTTGCTGTATTAATAGCTTCTAGTGGAGGGCGATTTCTTCGTTTTAATAACGACTCCAGAATATATTTTAGTAGTGAGAATCCACAATTACAGGCGCTGGAGTTTCTGGAAAATACTTATACGAAGAATAGCAATGTTTTTTTTGCCATTGCTCCCAAAAGTGGCAAGGTCTTTGAGAAGGAAACCCTTAAAGCATTAACAGAATTAACTGACTCATCATGGAAAATACCCTATTCAGGCAGGGTTGATTCCATTTCAAACTTCCAGCATACCAAGGCAGTGGGAGATGATTTGGTAGTTAAAGATCTGATTCAAAGCCCTGCAACATTGTCTTCTTCCGATATAAGAGAAATAAAAGAAATAGCCCTTACGGAGCAGTTACTGGTTAATAAACTTATTTCTCAATCTGGTGATGTAGCCGGAATAAACGTTACTATAATTGAACCTGAAAAGCATGCTGCCATATCACTTGAGATTACGGCCTTCGCCCGTAAAATTGCAGATGACTTTAGAAAAAAATATCCAAATATAGATCTCCATCTGACGGGAAGCATAATGATAGATACTGCTTTCGGTGAGGCGAGCAAGAACGATATGCTCACGTTGATTCCCCTAATGTATTTAATCCTCATCATCATAATGTTAATCCTGTTGCGCTCTTTAATGGGAACGCTTGCCGCTTTAATTGTGATTATAATTTCCATGGTTACTTCCGTTGGTTTGGCAGGGTGGTTCGGAATCAGTATGAATCCAACAGCGGCTAATGCACCTATTATCATTCTTACACTTGCTGTTGCTGATAGCATACACATCATACTTACGACTATTCATCAAATGCGCCTCGGTGAAACTAAATATAAGGCAATAGAAGAATCAATAAGAATCAACTTTCAACCTGTCTTCTTAACAAGCGTTACTACGTTAATCGGCTTTTTATCTTTAAATTTTTCGGAATCTCCTCCTTTCAGGGATATGGGGAATATTGTAGCTATTGGTGTCGTAAGTGCATTTTTGTATTCCATTTTATTTCTGCCCTCTTTATTGGCGGTGCTCCCTCTCAATATAAAAGGTAAAAAGCAGCTTTCACGCAATGGTTTTGATAGATTTTCAATCTTCATTATTAATCGCAGGAATCAACTTTTTTGGAGCATGCTTTTTGTCGTGTTCTTTCTGACATTAGGGGCGTTTAGAAATGAGCTTAATGATAACTTTATTAAATATTTTGATAAGTCTCATGATTTTCGGCAGGCCACTGATTTTCTGGAAAATAATTTGACAGGTTTCGACATAATAGAATACTCGCTCGATGCTGGTGAACCTGGTGGAATTAATAATCCTGACTACTTAAGGACGGTAGAGAAATTTTCAAGTTGGTATCGTGAACAGCCTAAAGCTGTTCACGTTTATTCGATTTCCACCATTATGAAACGTTTAAATAAAAATATGCATAATGATGATGACGCATATTTTCGAATTCCCCGGCAACGCGAACTTGCAGCACAATACCTCCTTCTTTATGAGATGTCTTTACCCTTTGGTCTTGATCTTAACAACTATATTAATGTTGATAAATCCGCTACTCGTTTTGTTGTAACCTTGAAGAACATGTCAGCTAAAGAGTTACGAGATATGGATAAAAAAGCACGTTTTTGGCTCAGGAAAAATGCTCCTGAAGAGATGTTCACTTATGGTTCCGGTCTCTCAATTATGTATGCCCATTTATCTGAACGTAATATTAGAAGCATGCTTGGGTCTTCAATTGGATCTTTGTTATTAATTTCAGCCATACTTATTCTGGCTTTTCGCAGTTTTAAATTTGGATTAGTAAGCCTCATTCCCAATCTTCTTCCCGTTTTTATGACCTTTGGTTTATGGGGACTCACAGTTGGTGAGATTGGTCTCTCCGCTTCAATAAAGTTTTCATGCGCTATAGGTATTATTGTTGATGACACTATCCACTTTATAAGCAAATACTTACGCGCGAGACGTGAGTTGGGATTGGATCCTCACGAGGCTACAAGGTATGCCTTTAATACCGTGGGTGTGGCTCTTTTGGTAACAACCATAATATTAGTCTCCGGTTTTGCTGTACTTGCTTTTTCAGGATTCAAACTAACGTCGGACCTGGGCCTCATGATAGCAGTTACACTGACTGTTGCCCTGGTTCTGGATTTCTTGTTTTTACCTGTATTAATGATGAAAGTTGAGGAGGAAGAAATTGAAACGATTAATGATAGTCTCCATATTGATACTAATCTTGTTACCGATGAGGTCAGTAGCCAAAACTAGCGAAGCAAAGGGACTTGAAATAGCAAAAGAAATAGAAATGCGGGGTAATGGATATATTGATTACACTGCCTCGTTACTTATGGTTCTTCAAAATAAACATGGCAATATTAGTTCTCGTAATATTCGTGTTCATACTCTGGAGGTTGAAGGTGACGGTGATAAGAACCTTATTATATTCGATCGCCCCAAGGATCTGAGAGGAACCGCTTTTTTGACCTTCACCTATAAAACTGATGATGATGATCAATGGTTATATTTACCGGCATTGAAAAGAGTCAAGAGAATCAGTTCCCGAAACAAATCCGGTTCATTTATGGGAAGCGAATTTGCCTATGAGGATATTGCAAGTCAAGAGTTAGAAAAGTATGAGTATTTATGGGTACGTGATGAAGTATACGATGGAGAGGATTGCTTTGTCATTGAACGATATCCTGTGGATAAAAAAAATACAGGATATACGCGGTTACTAACATGGGTAGACAAAAGTAACTATAGGATACAGAAAGTTGAATATTTTGACAGGAAAGAAACACTTTTAAAAACACTAACGATGAATAAATACAATGTATACCTTAACCGATTCTGGAGGTCTCACGAAATGGTTATGGTTAATCATCAAAATGGAAAAATGACCAGGCTTGAGTGGTCAGATTTTAAGTTTCAAGGGGGACTACAGAGTCATGATTTCAATAAAAGCAGTCTTAAAAGGATAAGATAAATGAAAATGGTAAAAAGTGTGGGAATACTATCATGAAGACTTTCATCTTTCCAGGTCAGGGCTCACAGAGTAAAGGTATGGGGGAATCTCTTTTTGATCGCTTTGATGATTTGATAGAAAAAGCTAATCAGATATTAGGCTATTCACTTAAGGATATTTGCCTGGGGAATAAACATCAATTATTGAATCAAACGGAATATACCCAACCCCTTTTGTATACAGTTAACGCATTGTCTTATCTAAAGATAATGGAGGACGGAGGAGAGAAGCCCGATTACTTAGCTGGACATAGCCTGGGAGAATATAATGCGCTATTTGCAGCAGGCGTATTTGATTTTGAAACGGGTTTAAGGTTAGTAAAGAAAAGAGGCGAATTAATGGCGCAGGTATCTGGTGGAAGCATGGCTGCAGTCATCGGTTTGAATGTAGATAAAGTTGAGGCCATATTAAGGGAAAATAATTTAGGTGCTATTGATATAGCAAACTTCAATTCTCCCTCACAAATTGTTATTTCCGGATTAAAGTCTGATATGGACCATGCGAAATCAATTTTTGAGATTGAAAAAGCACAAATGTTTATTCCTCTGAAAGTTAGTGGAGCATTTCATTCTCGTTATATGAAAGAGGTAAAGAGTAAATATCAAACATTTCTGAATGAATTTGAGACTTCAGACCTTGCTATCCCGGTAATTTCCAATGTAAAAGCCAGACCTTATAAGCAATTGGAAATTAAAAAGAATTTAATTCAGCAGATTGATCATCCGGTCAGATGGACTGAAAGTATTCAATATTTGCTGCGCCATGGGAAAATGGAATTTGAAGAAGTCGGTCCTGGAAGGATTCTAACGAATTTAATCAGGACAATAAAAAAAGATTTTATTCCTCAAGTTGTTGAGAATAGCGTCTCGGTAAAATCAGATATTGAAAGAAAATACCAAAAAAATAAAACCAGCAAAATATCAACTCAGAATGACGCAGTTAAGAAGATAAATAAAGTTGAAAATTCTCCTGAGATTAATTCTGAGCTTCTGGGAGATGAAGAATTTAAAAAAGATTATAAACTAAAATACGCCTATGTCAGTGGTTCCATGTACCGTGGAATAGCTTCTGAAGAGCTTGTAATCAGAATGAGTAATGCAGGTTTTCTTGGATGCTTTGGTACGGGTGGCTTAACACTAAAAAGGATTGAAGAGGCCATTTTAACAATTGAGAAACAGATAAACAGAGATAATTTCTATGGAATGAACTTACTATTTAATCCAAATAACCCGGTTCTGGAAGATAAAAGTGTCGATTTATTTTTGAAATATGGAGTTCGTTGTATTGAAGCTTCTGCTTACGTATCAATATCGTCACCCTTGGTAAGGTACAGGTTGAAGGGTTTAAAATCGGGTCCAAAAGGGAATGTAAACATCTCTAACCGGATAATTGGGAAAATATCCAGACCAGAGGTAGCCAAAGTTTTTTTGAGTCCCCCTCCAGAGAAGATTGTTGAAGACTTGTTGAGGGAGAGACTGGTTACAGCCGAAGAGGCCGAACTTTCAAAAAAAATTCCAATGGCAGATGATATATGCGTAGAAGCAGATTCAGCCGGTCATACGGACCGTGGAATCCCTTATGTTCTAATGCCAGTCATGTGCAGTCTAAGGGATGAAATTACAGAAATGTATGGTTATAAGAGAAGGATTCGAGTGGGTGCGGCAGGCGGTATCGGTACACCTCAGGCTGCAGCTGCTGCATTCATGCTGGGAGCTGATTTCATTGTCACAGGTTCTGTTAATCAATGTACTGTTGAGGCGGGAACCAGCGATCTTGTTAAAGATTTATTACAACAAATGAATGTACAGGATACTGACTATGCTCCTGCCGGAGATATTTTTGAAATGGGAGCAAAGGTACAAATTTTAAAAAAGGGATTATTTTATCCGGCAAGATCGAACAAGCTTTACGATTTATATCGACAACACAAATCATTGGATGAACTTGATGATTTAACACGTGCTCAAATACAGGAGAAATATTTCAAATGTTCATTTGAAAAAATATTCGAAGATCTCAAAGAATATTATTCTCCAGAGGCAATTTCAAAGGCAGAAAATAACTCACGCCATAAAATGGCAATGATCTTTAAATGGTATATCAATCGGTCCAGTCAGTGGGCACTGGACGGCGTTAAAGATAGAAAAATTGATTTTCAAATCCAATGTGGTCCTGCTTTAGGGGCTTTTAATCAATGGGTCAAGGGAACAGAGCTGGAAAGCTGGAGAAATCGGCATGTTGATGAAATTGGAGTAATGATAATGAAAGAGACTGCGAAACTGCTTAGTGATAATAGTAAAAACTGGATACATTAAAAAATATTAATTATACGTTCTAAAACCTGAATCTTACTGAATAAACTTATGGAATCTATCATTGACGATGTTGGCCACACTGCCTTTTTAATAGCTCAGTGGCGCGCTGAAGAAACGGAGACCTTATCTCCTCTGTATTATGATCATATTGCAAATATATTTCTATCAGATAAATCACACCATATGGCTCTAAACATAAATGATGTTTCTCCTTCAACAAAATATCTTGTCAATTATCGAACGAAATTCTTTGATGATTCTTTCTCTGCAAGAATAAAAAGAGGATTTAAGCAAATCGTTATTTTAGGGGCAGGCCTTGATTCCAGATCATTGCGATTGGGAGAGGAATCCGTAAAAGTTTATGAAATTGACAAAGAAGAAGTCCTTTCCTTTAAGAGCAGTAAAATTAAGGCACATGGATATCATGAAAAAAGCTTATATATTCCAATTGATTATGTAGGTTCTGATTTTATTTCCTGTCTCAAGGAATATGGTTTTGACTGCTCAGAAAAGACATATTTTATATGGGAGGGGAACTCAATGTATTTAGAGGAAGGTCATATAACATCAATTTTAAACAATATGAAAAAGCATGTTGCTCATTTTGAGATTTCTTTCGATTACCTCTCTGAAAAGTTAATAAAAGGAAGGACCAAGGATATAAAAGCTGAAAACGTTGTGCATGCTTTTTCAACGATGAATGCTCATTGGATAACGGGATTCGATAAAATAAATAGCTTAGCTGAAAAGGTTGATTTATCAATTATGGAAGACTTTTTAATTACTGATTTAATAAGACAGCATCAACCTGATCAAAATATTGACTTATCCCTATTTGAGGATTATTCGATTTGTACTCTTTCTAATAACAAATAGGGTAGGGTGAATTCTTTTATAGTTGTCCAATATATTAAAAGAGGAAGAACACAATATGAACAATATTAAGAGCCTGAATAAAAATGATATAGCAATCATCGGTATGTCGGGAAGATTTCCCGGTTCAGACAATATTGAGGAATTTTGGGAACATTTAAAATCGGGGAAAGGCTCAATTAAGGAGATTTCTAAAGATAGGTGGGATTTTGAGTCAATCTATAAGTCAGGTCAGGACATTTCTGCCGGGAAAAGTTATAGCAAATGGGGGGGGCTCTTAGAAAATATTGATAAATTTGATGCTAAATTTTTCAATATTTTTCCTAACGAAGCTGAGAAAATTGATCCACAACAACGGATAGCATTGGAAGAATCATGGAAGACATTTGAAGATGCAGGCTATGCGGCAGATCAATTGTCAGGCAGGAATATAGGTGTTTTTGTTGCGGCCAGAACAGGAGATTACCATGATCATGCATTGGGAAATTATGAAGACATTGATGTCAATACAATAATAGGTAATGACACGTCCATTTTATCAGGTCGAATTTCATATTTTCTGGACTTATCAGGTCCCAGCTTCTCCATAAACAGTGGGTGCTCATCTGCCGGTTCAGCAATACACCTGGCTTGTCAAAGTTTACTTAAAAATGAGAGCGAAATGGCATTGACTGGTGGACTTAACATCATGTCAACACCACAAAGGTTTTTATTCCATAGTCAAACGGGATTAATGTCTAATGATGGGAAATCGAGAGTTTTTGATGACTCAGCCAATGGATTTGTATTGGGGGAAGCTGCAGGTTTTTTATTACTGAAGAAATTGAAAAGTGCCATTAAAGATAATGACAATATTTATGGGGTCATCAAATCAACTGGAATTAGACAAGGTGGAAATGCAAAAGGTCTCACAATTCCAAACTGTGAGGCTCTCTCTGACTTAATCAAGACTGTTAATGGCAGTCTTAAAATCAATCCCGGTTCAATTAATTATTATGAGGCTCACTGTACCGGTACAAGAAAGGGAGATGCGGCAGAACTTAATTCAATTATTGAAGCATTCAAGTTAGAAACTGACCAACATAATTATTGTGCCCTGGGCTCTGTTAAATCAAATATTGGCTATACTTTGACTGCATCCGTCATTCCAGGGATTATGAAAATATTGTTGGCTATGAAATATAGGACCATTCCACCGACAATTAATGTTAAGAAAAAAAATTCTCTTGTTGACTTTGACCATAGTCCTTTCTACTTACCTGAAAAATCTAAAAAGTGGGCTACAAAAAAGGATTTACCCAGAAGGGCAGCCCTTAGCTCTCTGTCATACAGCGGGACAAACTTCTATATGGTATTAGAAGAAGCTCCTCATATCGCACAACAAAGTAGTAAGAGGAATAGAGATCAATATTATCTAATTCCTTATTCTGCAAAAACTGAAGACGCCTTGCTGAGAGAATTAAGTCTAACGCTTAGATGGTTAAAGCTAAATAAGAAAAGTATAGAGATAGGTGATTATGCTTATACTCTTAGTATTGGGCGGGTTCATTTTGATTTTAGAGCAGTTTTTGTTGTGAAAAGTTTTGAAGATTTAATGGATAAGCTAACCTTATTTCTTAACAATACCTCTAAGTCTAAAAAAAATAAAGAGACAGTTGCAGTGAGTGCTTGATACGTCTGAAATAAGATATTAATTGAAGTGCACAGCAATATAAATATTCCCAGTGGTTCTTAGATTAACCGGTTAGAAGGAGAAAGTGATAAAAAATGAGTGATTCACAAAAGGTAAATCTATTAAATTTAGCAGAAAAATATGAGAAGAGGTTGAATATAGATTGGAACAAAATCTATATCAAGAATAATTACAAAAAGATTTCATTACCCACATATCAGTTTGAGAGTTTGAAATGTTGGGACAAACCCAGAAATTATATTAATAAAAAATCAACCTCTCCGCAACAAATAGTGGAATATGAACGCGAAAAGAGTGTTCTATCCAGACAAGAGAATAACACGCCATTAAATACTGACAAATCTTCAACAATAATCATTTTTTCAAGAAGAGATGATCTGTACATAGAACTATTAGACGCATGTAATAAAGTAAAAGAGAAGTCTTCTGTCGTCATCCTGGTAAAACCCGGGACTTCATTCAGACAACTGGGAGACAATATCTTCCAAATCCGTCCTGCGCACTATTTGGATTACAAGGACCTTTTTAGGGCCTTAAATTTCCACCTTGCAAACCCAACTACTATTTTAAATTTCTGGAATCATGATTGTGAAAAGCTAGATCTATTTTGTCATAACAATATTTATCAACAGTTAAAAGACCTTAGAACAAATTTACATACCGGTATTAACTCAATAGATTTAATGGTCAAGGCACTTTTGGCAGGGAACAATGTAAAGGATAGAGATGTCCATCTGCTGAATTTTTTATATGATTCAAAGGATGAGTTCCAATTTCAAAATTTAATAACTAACAATTTCACTGATAATATCGACTTATTGCATAAACAAATCAGGATTAAAAACATTCAGATTGAGCAACGGTTTTTAGATGTTGGTAAATTATTAAGGCTTGTAAATTTTGAAGCTAATTTCCCTGATTCAAAACATGAGAAGAGAATTTTCTATCATTGGAATCAGGGTAAAAGTGATTTTGAACGAATATTACCTGCCATTAAAGAAGAATCATCTACGGAAAGAAAGATTAGCATTGTAGAAAATAGTACATATCTTATTGTTAATGATACGCAATGTATAGGTGCATATTTAGCCATTACTATGGTTGAAAAGTACAATTGTAAGGTTATTTTGTTCGGAGAGAATTTTCATGATCATGAAATTGATAAAAAAATCCGGTCCCTCAACTCTACCGGTTTAAAATTAATGTTTTTCCCAGGTGCCATATGCAGTCATAAGAATATGGAAACTAATTTTGGAAAAATAAGTTTATATGCCGATGAAATCAGGGGTGTAATCCATCTTCTAAATAAAAACATTAAACAGGATTATCAACAAAGTGTAATCGGAATTACTCTAATGGATTATTTTACCAAAGATTTACCACTGGATTTTTACCTCTTTATTTCCAGCTCCCTTGAGGAAAATGAATATGAAATTCAGAGGAGCAGTAATATATCGGATTATTTTATCCGTAGCTATAGTGATTTACGAAACTCTAAAAATATTGAAAGACCCGGGAAGACGTACTTTCGTCAGTGGGTCTTATCTAACAGTGAAGAAAATATGTCTTCAATAATTAGCTCTATGACTGAATCAATCTTTACAGCTAGTGAAACAATTGTTAAGCGGGGAAAGAAGACGAATATTTTAAAAAATGAGAATACCGATGAACTGGTAAATCAACTCCTTGAAAAAGACATTGTAAAACTTATTTCTGAAACATTAAAAGTCGATGTAAACGACATAGACACGGATGCTCATATTGAAGTATTTGGATTCAATTCTATAAATATATTAGGGATAGTTAATCAGATTAATTCAAAGTTTGATATTAACCTAATGCCCATAACATTTTTTGAATATCAATCCCTGGGTGACTTCATCCAATTTCTTTCCAGAGAATTTCTGGATGATTTTATTAAGACATATCAATTAAATAAGCATAATTCTATATATAGCGAGGTAAGCGGTAGTAAATATTTTGACAAAGAATCAAAAGAAAGTAAGAACCTTCCCAAATCAACCACCCCACCGCAAGCAGAGGGGAATGCACCCGAT
>Ga0316190_10002527_pt1 | contig 13272 bp, 17 predicted proteins | sample Eddworburrow2_MG_FD_204929 | JGI IMG/M metagenome (GOLD analysis project Ga0316190, IMG submission 204929) | Coastal sediment microbial communities from Maine, United States - Eddy worm burrow 2 | ecosystem: Environmental > Aquatic > Marine > Coastal > Sediment | place: USA: Maine | collected... | reverse complement strand
CGTTCCTGCTTTATAACCCTAGACCCTGATGATAAAGTCATCGTTGTGCTCGATTGGTCGTCTCAAGAGCCTCGCTTCGCTGCTCATTTATCTCAGGATGAACTGCTCATCAGGATATTTAGAGAAGGAAGAGATATTTACATAGCTACGGCATTGCATGCCTATGGGGAAGAAATTACTAAGGACACAAAAGAAGGTAAAGCACGTAGAAATGAACTGAAAGCTGTCGTTTTGGGTGAGTTCTATGGGAAAACTCCTTATGGATTATCTCAAGACTTAGACATATCTAAAGAAGAAGCACAGAAAATGTTTGATCTATTTGATGATGCCTTTCATGGATATGCTGGTTGGGCAGATAAAATGCGCAGAAATAGAAAAAGGGAATATGTCTTAACTGCCATGCGCCGTAAGATTTGGACAACTCCGTATGCAAGTAACTGGGATCAAATTCGTGTAAATTACCCCATTCAAGGATCAGCTAGTGATGCTATGAAGATTGGTGCATATAAAACTGTGATTGAATGGAACAAACGTAATGGATTGAAGGGAATTGGTGATTGGCAATCTCCATTACGGTTGGTAGTGCATGACGAAATCGTATCGGAAGTAGATAAAGAAGATGAAGTTGATTTCATCGAAATGCAATCAAGAGTATTAGTTGAAGTAGCTGAAAGTATTCATAAAGGCATCCCCGCTGCTGTAGAAGTGTACAGTGGAAATTCTTGGGCAGCCAAATAATAAGGAGAAATAAAGTGACAGAGAGAATCTATATAGTTGAATATCATGCAGGTGGTGATGGTACTTCAAGAAAGCCTTTAGGCGAGTATGCCCCTCACTTTTATAGCTTTGAAACAGAAGATGGTCAAAAGTTAGTTCTGAAAAAGAAAGTAATGGAGTCCTGTGGGACTTGTATGAGAATTCACAACTGTGAATTCTCTGCTGGTAAAAATGATTATTGTCATGAATATGTAAAGGAGCAATAAAATGAATACCGATCCAGAAATGATTAATAAAGTGTACCAAACGCTCATCCAAAAGAGATTTGAATTGACATCCGCTGCAATTATCTTGGCTGATGTTACCGATGAATTGAAGAAGAAAGAAGCTACAATTATCTCTGTGGGAGTTGAGGGTAAAAATGCAGAAGAGCGAAAAGCAAACCTTCTCATTCTCACTGATCTAGAGTCTGCTGCTGTAGATAAAGCAAATGCAGAACTCGTAAATGCGCACTATGAATTTGAAGTAGCACAGGATGAAGTTTCCCGTGTGCGTTTGCTTATGCGATATGATGAATTAGCAAATAAGGAAGAAGCAAAATGAACTATGAAATTACTATCCCACCAACTGCTAATGAACTTGCTAATTTGTTATATGAGTATGCTCATGATTGGGAAGCTGCATTGCAGTTTATAGCGACTGTAGCAAAAACACAAGGCAAGATAGTCAATGTAAATGTGGTATCTAAACTGGTTGCTAAGAAATTCAAGGAGAACTGATGACTAGTTGCTGTGATAAACCCACTGTAACAACGCTAGGGCGTAAATCTAGCAATATCCTTGTCGTAGGGTATGCTCCTAGTCTAGCACGCCCCAAGAGCGGTTGGGGCAAGTCCACTCTCTCATTATTCGGCAACTCCACCTATCCTTTTCGCAAGGAAATAGAGCGAGCAGGATTAGAGTGGCACGATCTCCGAATTATTACCGTATGGCAACATGAAGAGACAAAGGAACGAAAGAAGAAAGGAGAAATCACTCAATCTGAGATATGCTTACAGCATGGATATGAGAATGTAATCAAAGAAGCCGAAGGGAAGGATGCAATTTTATTAGTAGGAGCAAAGACATTCAATCTTTTCTCCGAATATAATGTGTCAGATACTTGTGGCTTGTTTGTAAATAGCACGGTGCTATCTTGTGACATAATCATGCCCTTGCTTTCTCCTGGCATCATGTTCAGTAAAGGAGTCGGAGAGACCAGGCTCGCTTTATCTAAATTTGTCATCCGACTTGAAAAAGAAGGAATTATTTGACTCATGCAGCTAGAGAGCTACACGGAGAGTATGCAAATCCGAACTTCCCTAACGAAAAGGAGACTTCGTAATGAATGAAATAAAATTGATACATGGCGATTGCCTTGATGAGATGCCGAAGTTGGAAGCTGGAAGCATTGACCTAGTTCTCGCTGATATTCCTTATGGCACTACTCAATGCAGATGGGATTCAATTATACCTTTCACCTGGCACATTTTAGAAAAAGGGAAAGTTTTATATATTGCGGATGCTCTTATTAGTGGGTTTAGTAAAGAGCATTTTGAAGAAAATAAGCAACCTGGAATGTGGGAGTCACTAAACAGGATCATAAAGAAGAGAGGTGCAATCGTTTTGTTTGGCAGTGAGCCATTTTCTAGCACACTGAGAATGAGTAACATCAAAGATTATAAGTATGATTGGATATGGAATAAAGTGCAAAAGAGTAATTTCTTGAACGCAAAAAGACAGCCTTTAAGAAAGCATGAGCTTATTTCTGTCTTTTACAGGAAGCAATGCACGTATAATTTCATAAAAACAAAAGGGCACGTAAAAAAAGAAGTCCTAAACATACAAAGAGTGTCAGTTGATTTATATAACGACCAGTACGGAGTGTCTAACTATTCGTCTACGGAGCGATACCCTGCATCAATTCTACGATTTCCAAAGGATACACAAAAAAGTAGCCTTCATCCTACTCAAAAGCCAGTGGCTCTCATGGAATACCTAATCCGCACCTACACAGACGAAGGCGAAACTGTTTTAGATTTCACGATGGGAAGTGGCACAACGGGCGTTGGTTGCAAGAATACTGGGCGCAACTTCATCGGTATCGAGAAAGACCCTGATTATTTCAAGATTGCAGAAGAGAGACTAGCCTTATCCAAATTTGTAAATCGACTTAAAGAGGAACACCTTTTATGACAACGACACTCACTCGGCAGCCGTCTATGTTCATAGATGGAAAGAAAATCACAGAAGAAGATGTATTTCTCGCACTGGATGATGTTTTAGATAATCTAAAGAGTACTGGAAATCTAGGCGTGATGGATACCGCCATCCGCTCATTTATGTCCATGCAGTCCATCTCCGGCAAAGGACTAGCAAAGCTATGGTGGGGTCTTTATCAGTGGTGGATTAGCGAGAATGAAGAAGGGCATGATGATTTCTTTGATTATATGGAGGGCACTCATCAAGTCAAACGCCGTAAAGCATCTCAGTATATTACTCTATGGGATAACTACGAGCATGATAGAATTCCAGTAGAGTATCGCAATAAACCACTCAAGAATCAATTTCCAGTTTCTCGCGCAATTCGCCAAGGATATGAAATTGACGATAAAACATGGAATAAACTTTTACTTGCTACGAATAATCCAGAAGTATTGGAGATTGTCCGAGAAGTGAAAAATCAAGAGCCTCGCAAGTCGTCTTTGCAGATTGAAGTGCAGAGAGACGGAACGATTTATGCGTGGACTAATAATGGGAGAGAGTTTATTGGATATTTGAATATCGCAGAGCGAGATAACGAAATTATTAATAAAGCAATTACGAGAATTATAGACCGAGCAGGTCTAAAGGAGAAGTAAGATATGCCTGTTAATTTCATCGGGGATTTCCTTGAGACTAATTGGATTGAAACTGGATTTTATTCATTGGATCGCGCACTCAGAACCGCACCCCGTAAGGATGGTAGTTTTGATTTCGGTTATCCTTTGAACTCATCCGCAGAAGTATTTGCACAAACTGGAGTAGGCAAAACGGCTTTCTGTTTATCACTGGCAGCAATCATTGCCAGTAAGCTCGAATCATCAATCGTGTTCGTAGACTTAGAAGGGCAATCTAAGGACACGACGAGTGAGACATTGGAGCGCAATGGATTCACTGGAGATGTACATATTGGAGTGCGCGACAAGGGTAAAAAGAAGAAAACTAAAAAGGGCGCACGATCTACCGAAGAAGTGATGCAGTTTCTGCTGGATAATTTTCGTACTACATCGGACGTGGCAGTATATGATAGTCTATCATCCAGCACATCCAATCAGGAACTAGAAGGGCAATTGGGTGATGCCAATATGGGCAAGGCAGCAAAACTCATAGGAGATTTCGTAGCAAAGTACACTGCGATTATCTTAGAGAGTGAAAAAGACAAAGTGATCTTCTTGGCTAATGGAGTGCGCCCTAATATGGGATTTGTAGGAAATCACACTCCTGGTGGCAAAAAGAAAGAAGAACTTGCTCATCTTCGATTTGAACTTAAGCGAGTGCGAGGGGAATTCAATTTTGATGAGCTAGGTGGGCTGATCGAAGGTAAAGTCAAAAAGAATAGATACGGATACACAGGCAAGACTTTCCATGTATTCTTTGTGGCTGGAAAAGGACTGCATCGTGGATTATCCGCAATGTTTGATTGCGTTCTCCAAGGCAAGGCCGAATTGAAACGTAAATCTATCTACATTGAAGATCAGAGTTATGGAAGAATTAGAGATATTATCAAAAACAAACTCGATGATGAAGAGCTATTCACACCATTCTATGAATTGGTAAAGGAGAAGAAAGAATGAATTACTTAGAGAAGTTTCAAGAGACATGGGGCGTTCCTGCCACGTCTAACTTTACGCTTGCCTATTTACAAGGCAAGCTAAAAGGCAGAGATATTGCAATTCAAGGCAATTTTATGCGAGGCGAAAAACTATCATCTCAAGTTTATATGAAGAGTCATGACGGTGAGTGGGAATTCATTGGATTGGCTGATGAAATTCTAGGGGCATTATTAGCTTCGGCAGATAATAACGTATTAGACGAAATACCTACAGGAGATGAAGAATGATTATAGGTATTGACCCTGGCTCTACTGGCGCAATTGCTGTCCTTTCCAATGCTGGTCTGTTTGTTAGCTTACATGACATCCCAAATAAGAAAGTAAAAGTAGGCAAAAAGTACCGCACGGTTATTGATGCAGTAGAATTGTCCAGATTAGCCAAAAGGATATTATCCACTTCTAATGATGTGATAATTGAGAAAGTATCAGCCATGCCAGGACAAGGAGTAACATCAGTGTTCGGGTTTGGACACTCTTTTGGGCTGCTGGAAGGGGTATTTACTTATGCAAATGCGGGTATTCCAGTGAAATTAGTTACTCCGCAAAAATGGAAGAAACACTTCGATCTTCTGAAAAAGGATAAGGACGAATCACGTAAACTTGCCTTAGCGTTATACCCTAACCTAGCTCACGAGCTTCGATTGAAAAAGTACCACAATCGTGCCGAAGCATTACTATTAGCACGGTGGTATTTTGAAACCAAACTAAAAGGACTCTAATCTGATTCTAATAATAAGATCAGCAGCTCGTGGTAGTATATTTATACTAAATAACTAATGCAACGCTCCTGTCTACATTGGCAGGGGCGCGGATGGATAGGAGAAAGAAATGGAAATTATAAAGAAAGGTAAAGTACCAGGGCCAGAAAAAATCAACCAAACTTGTTCAAACTGCGACACTGAGTTTTTATTTGAGCTACAAGAATCCAAATTAGCTCAAAGCATCGGAGCAGGTGCGAAGCGACCATTTAGACGGAGTATCGATTGTCCATTGTGCAAAAAAACTATAGTGTTTTTCGCGTAGGTTTGGATGTGCGAACATTGGTACTTATATCACCGCTGATATAAGTACCAATGCAAAAAATAACCTTCCTTCACAGACAAATAAAGAGCCTCTCATAGTCGAGATGCTCTTTGTGTAGCGGACTTCCTATCTTATTTGTTTACATCTTCCCATGCCTTCAAGATGCTTGCCAGCGCAGTAGCAATTGCCACTATCATCACTTGAACATCAGGCGAGAGTTCAAGCTCTAAGAGCGAATAAAGCACACCCGCAAGAATCGTAAGATTCTTTGTGCTTGTTAGATAAATCAAAATTTTGTCTAGCGCATATCTCCAATTGAATTTCATTTGTAACTCCTTTTCTAAGGTAAGAATACGATAACCATAAACACAATGAATCCCACGACGAGCAGTGCGATTATTATGTTCCATAGAATACGCCACGCTTTCATTGTAAGTATACCAAAGCTCCAGCAATTATGACAACTAAAAAGAATCCTATTCCTATTGCCTTTAGCGGAGGCTTTATTATTTCCCAAACAACTTTATCAAACGCCTGCCTCCACTCGTGCATTTTTTCAATATCATTTGTATTTCTCGACACATCATCTTTTATCTTTGATATGCTTAGTTTGTTTTGTTCGACATCCTTCACGACCTGCTCACCTTTTTCTGCGTGCCTAGCAAAGTCAAGTGTAAGACCTGAAATGGCTTCCATCTCAACTTTTTGATTTTGCTTTATTTCCCTTATAGAATCGAGGATCATATCTAAGGTCGTTTCATCCATGTTAGCTCCGTTTCTTTATCGGACTGTACTTAGTCCCGCTTTCAATGCGCACCAAGTCAAGGCACTTTTTAGTTGCATGTGATTTCCAGAATTCAATTTTACCATTTAGACCAAACAGAAGGAATGGTGTGCCTGTGCGATTGTTCTGTGCATCCCTTATTTGTGGGAAATGCTTTGCGCTCTCAACTCCATCCCACCGATCATTGATGCGATAGCATTGAGTCGTTGTTGCCCATTGAATAAGATAGGGCTTATTTTCAAGAACCCATTCTAATGTAGGAGCAGGTTTTGTTGGATCAAATGCTTCAACAAAATAAGTAGAATCCGTTTCGCCTATAATGCGTAAAATGTTGCCACCAAAGGCAAGCTCTTTGAATTGCATAGGGCCTTTACCATAGGGATCATTGAGATTTCTTCCGCTTGGGAAATTTATATACCCATTTTCGGCAGCATGTTTATCTGTTATCGCTCTTGTGTCGGCTGTAAAACTTTCCCAGGCTTCTTTGCGTACTTCTTCGCTCATCTCTGGAGAGAAGAAAGTGAATACATCATACAGAAGCCACTGCCAATCCTCAGGAATAGCATTGAAGCGGTCAAATCTTCCCTTGCCAGTATCGGGCAAATCTCCATTATTTTTTCTTTCGTCTGGCTCTGGATTCGTTGGCGCAGATCGTGGCTGGTCTTTCCAATATTTACTCATCTCTTTTATTCTCCCAATCGTGACAAATGTACGCAAAGTCACCTTCATCTGGCACGACAAAATCAAATATTGCCACATTATCAGGCGATTGCTCATCTTGTGATAACTCAATCATTGTTGTCCCATTATATTCTGCCGCTGCCCATGCAGAGAACTTTACCCAATGATTATCGTCAGTATCGTACATCTCTTCTTCAATAGGAATTACAGAGCCGTTATTCCAGAACTCACCGACAATAAATCCGCTCGTGTTAGGAGCATCTCTAAATCGTAGATCATCAATAATGACTTTTCCAGTTACAGGCTTCTCTACTTGAGTCGCTGCCATAGCTTCTAAGTCTTTTCGTAATACATAAACCCCATATAAATCCCACGGCTTGCCAGTTGTTTCCCATGATGTCCATAGTGTTTTGTAATTTTCGCCATCAAAGTTATTTTTCTTTACTGGCTGAATTGGAATTCGTACCCACTTAGCATCTAAGTTCAATCTCTGCGCTTCTGTAGTCCAGTTAGGAACTAAATTACCGCCGTGATTTCTATACTCGACATGCGGAGATGTGAAGATGGCAGATTCATGCAACGGATAAAACTGTAATTCATTTGCATCTTCTTCATCTGGAGTTCTACGACATAACAAGAAATCCGTTGATTCTGAAAATAACGTCCATTCCTTCTTTTCAGTTTCTTCTGGCGGGTTGTTAGGATCATAATCTACAGGAGCAGCATCACCGAGCCCAAAACGAGTATTGAACTCTTCTAACGTACCATTGTAGTAATTCAAATCAATACCTAATGATTCAACGCCATAAGCAAGACCATCTCCATGTTCAGTGTACTGCCAGAAAGTCCACTCGTGATAGTCCCAAGGAAGAGGAACGAGAGGCTCTACTGCCTTATAACGAGCAATCCAGAGTCCATATTGATGAAAGTACTCTAATTGCGCTGGAGTTGTTTTTTCTATTACATTGTCTTTCCAGTAGTAATAGCCAGTATAGATAATAATTTCCTTACCAGGCATCAATTTCTTTAGCTCTTCAAGAAAAGCGTAAAATTTAGACCAGCCCGCATACGCCCCGCCATAACTCTCTTCAAAATCTGCGAAGAGCGGAAGTTCGCCCAAGTCATCGCCTAAAGCCTTAGACCATAGCAAAGCCTGACTTTGCGGCGTGCTGCGGCTATCATAAAACCAATAAGAGCCGCGCGGGATACCTGCATCTTTCGCAGCCTTCCAGTTTGTCATAAAGTCGGGGTCAAGCCAAGTATTTTGACCTGCCCGAATAATCACGAAGTCTGAATTTTCATTCATCTTCGCAAAGTCAATCCCTTGCGGGGTGGCATTATCGTCTTGATAAAAAGAACAATCTGGCCCATGTGCTTTTGTCATTTCTTCACCTCTACAATTTTTGGAACGATAACATCAAACCACGCTCCGGTATCTTGGCTTTGTCTTTTTTCAATAACATAGACAATATCAAAGCCATATTTTTCTGTTAGCTTTTTTAGTATCTCGTTTCGCTCGTCTTGATACTTATTTGCTCGTTCCTGTAAATCAGCCATCTCTTATCCTTTACAATTCATGTGGAATTGCGGCTTCTCTTGCTATTCGTTGCGCTTCCGTTGACACCCATGTGTCAGCGGCGTTTATAGCAACCTGTGTGAAATGATTATACAACATATCTAGCTTTTCTTGATTAGACAGATCGTCAAACGTGCGCGGTTCTTCTTCTGTGCCATGATCTCCAAAGCCTTTGCTAAAAAGATATGCCGCCGCATCAGACACGACTCTTTCAACATTCTCCGCGCTAGACCGCCATTCCATTCTTATGATTATGTCACCGTTTACAACTTCAAATTCTGCTGCCATTGTATCTCCTTATTTACTCGCTTCCTGTCTGCTTCCTATTGTGTTCAGCGGAACGTGAAAATCTAACGCTACCATGTAAACATCATTGTCGTAAGTGTCTGCTGCGTCAGAACCGTCTCTAGTCAATGAGCAGATTAAAACAGAACTTATACCGCCTTGATCTGCTCCCGCCGCGCTAATTGTCGCAGCTATTTCTGCCACTTGATGGTTATCTATCTCCGCTGGTGATGCAATAGTCGCAGATACGCTTGTCTCTGTCGGGAATTGTCCTGTAATATTTGCCCACGAGTAAGTCAAAGTCCATCTTGTATTTCCGGAATTTCCATCTGGATATGCAAGATGAATGTGAAACTCTATATCTTCATTTACTTTATATTTGTGCGTAATTTGGGCTATAAAAGTTATTTCATTGTTTTGGGCTTTATCAAAACCAAGCACCTTCCCTCCCTTGTATGATACCCAATCAGGAGCAGACGCACCGAAACCAACAGCCCCAAGAGATACTTGTTGATCGTCCCAAACCTCGGTATCTAACTCAAGCGTTTTAGCCGCTCCCGTTGTAATGTGTAAATCACTTGCCGCTACTTCGTTTATTTTAATGTAGCCATCTGTTCCGTCATAGTAAACTGACATGTCTTGCCCTGCGCCAAAATAAGCCTTTGCGCTATCAGCAATTCCAACGATCAGATTTTGAGAAACAGTTGCTACGGCGTTTATCCGTAGCGTCTGACTTGCAGGGGTTGAAGCCATTACGCCGTAGAGAAGTGCGTTTGTTGACTCTGTGGCTATGTCTGCCCTTGACCTGTTGTCAAGAATAAATAAATCTTGATTTGTAGTTTGTTTACTACCTGCACCATATCCAATAAAAATACAATCATCACCAGTAGTTAGTGCCTGTCCGCTGGATGTTCCAAGCAAAACACATCTGTCGTATGACTTAGTAGAAGCGCCCAATCCAGCCAAATAACCAATAACCACGTTGCTATGTCCATTCACGCTCCAGAACATACTGGATGCTCCAATTGAAACATTATTACTTCCTGTCGTGTTTCTTGAAAGAACATTTTGACCGATTGCAATATTTCTATCTCCTGTGGTAGATGCGGTTAACGCGCCAGAACCAATACCAACGCTTCCATTTACCCCTGTGGCTAAGGTTAAAACATTAACTCCAATAGCGGTATTATCTCCACCACTAACATTGTTTACAAGTGAGTTTCCACCAAGCACCATGTTGTTGTTGCCATTTTCTGTTTTTATTCCCGCGGCATCTCCAAAAAATAGATTGTTATTGCCTGTTGTTAAGCTAGAACCTGCGAGGTATCCAATAGTTGTATTCTGTATTCCTGTTGATGCAGTGTTTCCAGCTCCATCACCAATAAATGTGTTTCTTATGCTTGTTCCTGCGTTACTAAATAAGACTCCTCTTTCATCTGCCCCTGAAAGAACATTACCGTTGCTGTCTCTTATCTCAAACCCGTTCTCTAATTGAGCAGAGTCTAGCTTTAAATATAGTTGCACTTCATTAGAAGAGCCTTCTATTCCAAGCCCTGCCGTGATTGGGCCATTGCTCGCGTCTAACTTTAAATATAATGGATTTCCATCTCCGCCAAGACTAGAAAACTGTCTCATGTCATACACATCTGACCATAAATAGCTACTCGTCCCACTTGTCAGTCTAATCGCTGCAAGAGGTAGATTAGTAGAAGTCCCCGTGAGTGTAGGTAGGTATTGAACAATATCGGCAGGATCGGTTATTTCTACATCAAAATAAGTATCCCCTAAAATATAGCCTGGATTGCCTGTATCTGTATCACAGTAGATGAGCAACATGACCGCAGTATCGTCTGTAGGAGAGTATCCATAGAGACTTGGCGTTCCTGTCCCACCAAACGAGTGAAATGTACCATCGGATCGCATATAAGTAGCACGATTAATGTAAACACTATCCGCTCCCCACGTTCCTGTCGGAGCGACGCTCAATGGAATAAATTGCCGTGAGTCCAAGAAAATAGGATCAGCACCTCCACCTTCTGTGAACATGTGCTGTGGGGCATGATCTACAGGAAAAGATGTGTGACTTCCCCAATCACCAACAACTTTTGTGTCCAATCCTGTTACCGTATAACTCACACCATCAAATGCAAGTAATACCGACGTTCCATACCCCGACGTGGCCGGTACTTTAGTATTCTTTGCTTGAATTAATTCACTGGGATTATCAAAAATCTTGACGTAGACATAGCCATTTCTGGTAGGCACGTTCACTATAGGTCTGCCATCAATCATCACGCCTAGTGTACCAAAAAGCTCCTGCTTTTTAGTCTCTAGACTGCCCTTTAATCCACGAAGGCTATTTGCTAAAGTCATAGATTAGCCTCCCATGTATTTGATATTGTAAGTCTCATAAGTTCCGCTCATTAGCTGGCCAAGATTACCTGTCTTATCTTCAAAGAAACTGAAATCGTTATCTGTATAATACACTAAACTATCTCCGCTGATAAGCCATCCAGGGACATCACCGCAATTTTCTACTGCGCGACCTGCCGTACCTGTCCACCCATAAAGTGCTGCATCTCCCCAATTTCTTCCTTTATCATAGGAATATTCAAGATCGCCATCGCCATTGAAGGTCAATAGTTTAGTCCCATCATAGGATACTCCAACGGACGTAAACCAATCAGTAACTCCTCCTGCATATGGAGTAGTGCCCGTGACCGTGAAGAAGTTATCACCATTATCTTCCGTGATTTGCAGAGGCACAGCTTTCCATGCTAACGCCGCTGTCCCACCTCTCCCGCCTTTAGCCATCATCACCGATGTAGCTGCTCCAGTACTTCCGTCTAGCAGTGCGGCATACTCCAAACTTGTAGCCGATGCAGGGTATCTCAATATTATCTTAGAGAATGCAGACCACGCTACTAGCCATTTACTGTCCCCAAAAACTCCCATACCAATTTGCTTTCCAATATTTTCTTCTGATCGGTAAGTCAATGTCAGCCCATCAGCGGCCGATCCCTTGAATACTTGGTACTCATAAAACTGACTCCCAAATCTCTGCGAGATGATATATAGTATCTCATCAGGATCTTCCCTATTGACTATAAGGGCAAGAGGTACAGCAGTCGTGAATGATCCAAAAGCAGGAAGGCGATAAGCATCAAAAAAATCATTATCAGCTAATATTTCCCAAGGCTCACCAGGGAAAGGAGATGTCCATATCTCATTCAATCCCTGTGCAAGTAAGAATCCTCTTCCAGATTCATGCGACAAGTCCATAAAAGCGTATACATTATCTCGTATGTTTATAAACTCCAGACCATCATTCCATGATGCCCAAACTACAGGAGTTGCGGTAATATCTTCTGTGTACCAAAATCCCTTTCCCTTTATATGCGTAGCCACGACCCCACTGAGCGGTATTGCCGGATCAGGAGTAATGATTTCTGGAATTGTGAATGGAGGGAACGGAGGGAATGGAGGAAGAGGTGGGACTTCGTATCCAGGAGGTATTTCGGGAACTTCAATTGTCTCTCCCCTAAATCCGTTTCGTATCTGCGTTAGATTGATTCTAGATAATAAATGCTGATCCTTCGCATTGTATGAAAATCCCATTGTAGAAATAAAGAAGGGATCATCTGTAAGAATTATATCCTTGTTAGTGTCACCTTCTTCTATAATGACAGAGACTCGCTGAATGGGTGCAATATCAAGATTACGATAACTTCCAGCTAATTGCACAGACATATCCCTAATGGGAGTGTTCTTATTAGCAAATAAATTACCAACCAGGTCATTCAAGCCCGACTGAGACTCTAATATTAAGCCCTGAAATCTCTCAACTCCGCCACGGTATGCTGGGGCTATTCCAGGAGCAGCAGCAATCAGTGGTACAGAACTAGATGTACCAGACCCATACTGAATGTCAGTCCATGCAATTCCGCCTATCTCCATATAAGATATATCATCAGAGATTCTCTCAATGACATTTGGAGAATTCATCCAATCACGTTTACTGAGAGAAAGGCACTCATCGTAGTAGGATTCTGGAAGCAAGACTGCACCAGGGATAGGTTCTGCCCATAGCTTACCCTGTCGGTCAGATACTAACTCCCCTCTTATCCCCGATAACAAGAACTGAGAAATGGCATCATATAGACTCTCTCTATTTGTGTCGAAATACTGATGTGGTAAATCCTTTCCAAGATATTGAAAGTCAGTTGTCTTTAGCACGGTGGTATGCCATCGCAGGAAATGATAAATGGCTCGTGGAACAGTAAGCTGCTTCAAC
>Ga0316190_10002526_pt1 | contig 13273 bp, 8 predicted proteins | sample Eddworburrow2_MG_FD_204929 | JGI IMG/M metagenome (GOLD analysis project Ga0316190, IMG submission 204929) | Coastal sediment microbial communities from Maine, United States - Eddy worm burrow 2 | ecosystem: Environmental > Aquatic > Marine > Coastal > Sediment | place: USA: Maine | collected... | reverse complement strand
ACCTTTAAAAAACTGTGGATCGACGAAGGGAAATGGAAAGACCCCGGTCACCAACTTCTTGATATACGTATGGAGTCCGAATTTCTCCAGGGCCACATCCCTGGAGCCATCCGTTTGGATACAGGTCTCGATTTCTGGTATCTCCCAGGGCTGGCACCGGATCAGAAAGCCACCTACTACCTCCAGTGTAAAAGCGGCGCCCCGGCAGACGGTGGTATTCGGGGAGCACTCGTTGCCAGGCACATGAGAATGATGGGATATACCGGCGAAATTTACAACCTCACCGACGGGTTCAGAGGTTGGCTGGAACTCGGTTACCCGGTCATCAACCGTCACGGCCAGTTCACGCTGGTTCCGGGGACCTTCCAGAAACCCGACCCTTATTATTCAAAGGATAAATATCCAAAAACATTGAAGTTTTCCCCACAACCATAGCGGAAAATGTAGTAATAATTAACCGTGCGGTGGCGACGATTTAGAGCGCTGACCCACCTTAATCCATAAAACCCCGTGGTAGAACCATTCTTTCCTTTTAGTGGAGGGTTCATCACGGGGTTTTTTTTGGCACGCAAATTGTATGAACTATTGTAAAATCCATCGGATATAATATACTATCCGCATTATGAAAAAAATCGATCAAAAGGAAGGAAAAGAACAGAATGGCTAAAAATCTAACAACAATCGTAAAATCATCCAAACACGAGGTCCGTATCTGCCGCGATACGGGCATGTCCATCATCGGCGAACGGATCAACCCCACCGGCAGGAACAGTCTGCAAACTGAGCTCAAAGCCGGAAAATTTGATATGGTCCGAAAGGACGCCATCGACCAATTACAGGCAGGCGCAGCCATCCTTGACATTAATTCCGGTCTCCCCAGAGCCGACGAACCCACACTCTTGGTACAAATGATCCAGGCGGTCCGGGAAGCTGCCGACGATCCCCCCATCTGTATCGACACGCCCAACCCGAAAGCTTTGGAAGCGGCTCTGAGTTATTACTGTAAAGACGGCGCCAAGCCTCTGGTAAACTCCGTGACTGCAGAAACCGAAAGTTTGAAAACTATACTCCCCATGATCAAAGAATATGGAGCGGCTGTTATCGGATTGTGCAGCGGTGACTCCGGCATCCCGGAAACCGCTGAAGATCGGCTGAGAAACACGGATTTAATTATGGACGCGGCAGCCAAAATCGGTATACCGGCAGAGGATATCATTATCGACTGCCTGGTCTTGACCCTGGGTGCAAAATGGGAAGCAGGAAAGATCGCCCTGGATGCCATTGCCATGATTGTAGAAAAATATGGTGTTAACATTACCATGGGTGCAAGCAATATATCCTTTGGACTGCCGGACAGAGAGAATCTCACCTCATTTTTTATGGCCGTCGCAACATACGTCGGATTGTCCTGCCCCATCTGCAACCCGTTGAAGACTCAAGAGGTGATCAGTCTTCAGGCCGCGGATCTGATTATGGCCAGAGATTCCCACGGTATGAAATGGATAAAGGGGTTCAGAGCTCGACAGAGTGGATAAAGGCCGGCAAGGGAATGGAATGAAAAACCATGGAAAAGGCCACCATTATTTTCCAGCCATCGGGGCACAGAGGCAAGATTCCTAAAGGAAAAAACGTTCTCGATGCTGCTCGAGAGCTCGGAGAGAATATTGAATCGCTATGCGGTGGAAAGGGGTCATGCGGAAAGTGCAAGGTGCTGATTGCCGAAGGGCACTATCCAAAATACGGCGTAACTTCTCACCGTAAAAACCTTTCCCAGTGGCAAAAAACCGAAGCGAATTTTATTAACTCGACGCAGAAAAAAGAAGGATTGCGTCTGGCCTGCTGTGCTGCTATCAAAGATGACGCCCTGGTTTTCGTTCCGGAAGAGTCCAGGGCTTCCAAACAGATCGTCTCCAAGCGTCCCCGCCTGCTTCCCGTTGATTTCGATCCGGTTGTAAAAAAATACGATTTAATCATGGAGCCGCCATCGTCGGGTGACGCCCGAGGGGATTTGGAACGCATCTTGGGTGCGCTGAACGTGCAATACGGTCTAAAAGATCTCGGCTGCGATATCGACAGCCTTTACACCTGCGATATCGATGTGCTAAGGCATCTCCCCGTTCGGCTCCGGGAGCAGAATTGGCATGTCACCGTCAGTATCTGGATGGACCGGGAAATCATTCGCATCCTCCCCGGAAGCGTGACGGACACGTTCGGCATTGCCATGGACATCGGGACCACTACCGTTGTCGCTTCTTTGGTGCATTTGAATTTTGCGCGAATCCTCGACACCCAATATATTATGAATCCCCAGGTTAAGTACGGGGAGGACGTAATTTCCCGCATCAATTACCACCTCCAAAATAAAGAGGGGCTCCGGCAGATGAGTAAGGACATGGACGAAGCCCTCAACCGTATGATCGAAGCGCTGTTGCGATCCACATGGCCGGAGGATACTCATTGGACCGAAACGGCAAAAGCCAACGATTACCCTGACGCCCAAAAGCAGTGGGAAAAAACAGACGGCGAATTCCTATGTCTGGTTCCTGAAGATATTGAGGATGCCGTTATCGTCTGCAACACCATCATGCATCATATCCTGCTGCAGCTGGATCCCCGATATGTTGCACTTTCACCGTTCCCGCCGGTTGTTCAAAAAAGCCTGAATATCAAGGCCAGAAATCTTGGCATCAACATATGCCCATCGGCCTATGCCCATATTCTTCCCAATGAGGCGGGATTTGTGGGGGCCGACAATGTTGCCGTTCTAATTGCCGAAACCCCTTATAAAAGCGATCAAATTCAGTTGATTATCGACATCGGCACCAACGGCGAACTGGTTCTGGGGAACAGAGAACGCCTTCTGTCCACGTCCTGCGCCACAGGTCCGGCCTTTGAAGGGGCTGAAATCAATTGCGGAATGCGCGCCGCACCCGGTGCCATCGAACGTATCGCCGTCGATCCTGAAACCCATGAGGTGACGTATAAGGTTGTGGGAAATGACGCCTGGTCTAATTATGTGAATACCGGCGAGCTAAAAACCCGCGGCATCTGCGGCTCGGGAATTATGGACATACTGGCCGAGTTTTACCGAACGGGGATCATCGACAAAAGCGGCGCTTTCCAAAAGCAGCAAAAATCGTCCCGCTATCGGGTCAGCCCTGAGACCCGGCTGAAGGAATTTGTAATCGCCTGGGCCGATGAAACGGCCATCGGCAGGGATATCACTATCACCCAAAAGGATATTCGTCATATCCAGCTTGCCAAGGCGGCCATTTATGCCGGATGCAAACTGCTCATGCGGGAGTGGGGAACGGATCGCGTTGATGTGGTCAAAATCGCCGGTGGTTTCGGACTCCACATGGATCCCGTTAAGACGCTGATCATGGGAATGATTCCCGACTGTAATCCTGAACAGATCGTCCCCGTAGGAAATGCCGCCGGAACCGGCGCCCTTATCACCCTGTTGAGCAGAGAAAAACGTTCCGAATCCGACTGGGTTGCCCGAATGGTGGAATATGTCGATCTGGCGTCATTGCCGGGGTTTAAAGATGAGTTCGTTAAAGCGCTCCATATCCCTCACAAGAAAGATTCTTTTCCCCATCTGAAGCCGATTGTATCGCCAAAAATTCTTTTCCAAGAATAAAAAACCTTCAGGATCGATTAAATCCAATCAGGATGGTTCCAAGGTCTCGATCTTCGGTGCTCCAGTCGAACCACTCCTTGAGATAGATGTCCACCGAACCGATGGGAGAGGCCGAAAGAACGTCCCGGATCTCTGTGATCCCTTCGATTTCAGGGAAAGGAAGCCCCCCAATGACAAAGACCGGGACTTGGCCGCGAGTCGCTTTCATTCTGTCAAAATATAATACAAAGTTTTTTTTGAGAATCTTAATGTTATCCTGTTTGACAAGCTCCCGCAAACGTTCGGGATCTGTCACCTCTTCCCCGATGACGACATCTCCGGCAACCCAGAAAAGGGATGGCGATGTGGCGTGTCTGAACGCATTATTGTTCAGCACCACACATACGAATTCTCTATCAAGGACTTTTATAACGCCTTCATTATAATAGCCGCCGCTTCCAGAAAGCACCTTGCTATGGGCTCTATTCTCGATGTCAGCGACTCTGGTCCGGGCCTCCCGATCCAGCCACTTCACATCCAGGATTCCTTTTGTAATTCGCAGTATCGGTTCGACGGTTTCGATGGTATGACGCATGTTTTCATCCGGACAAACGCTTATTTTCGGCTTTGTTCAATCCCCTTCAACAAATATTGATCTTCGGGTTTTAAAATAATTTTACCATTGTTGTCCCTGGCGATTTTATCAAGGATTTGATCGATGAGACCCTGTTCAACCCTTTCTTTGGATAGAAGCGCCGCCAGTTGAAGGGCGCACCAATTCTTTTCATATTCATCCTTGCCCTGAAAAATTCCGTGCTGAAGCAACGTTATAATTCCATCCAGCGGATAGGGAACCATCCAGTTTCTGAAATTGTCAATATGTGCCAGAAGCGGTTCAGCTTTGATGCGAAACGACGCGTATTCAAGTCCCACGATTCCCCACTCTTTTTCAGTTTCGGGGTACGTTGCAATAAATGCCACCAGATCATCTCTAAATTCAGAGAGCAGATCTTTCGACAGCGGATAGAGTTCAGGATTGCTCAAGTACGCTCTATGAAGCAACGCCTTGGTTATGGGCAGCAGGGTATCATATTCGATTCTGGATCTTGTGGATTCGATGAGAGAATAGAACGCCTCCTTGGTATCCGGAGCAATGGTCCAGTTTTCACACTGCTTATAAAACAGATACTCGTCGATGTATGGGGTGGTTTCCGAGGTTAAAAAGTGTTTCAACGGCATGTTCTTTCCAAAAAAGAAATCTTTTCCGGCCAGGTAATGGAGTTTGGGAAAATTGAGAGTTTGAACCCCCGAATCCGAAAAACGGTCGAAAATGTATGACGTGGTCCAGCGCTCCTTGATAAGAAGGGTTCCCAGTGTTGCCACGTTGATTTCCTGAAGGGATTGTTTCACGCGGTCATTGGTTTGGAGTGTTGCTTCGGCGGCCAACAAATTCCGGCAGGATATGGGCTGGTTAGAAGCCATTATCAGCAGATCCGAGCCGCCAAGAAAAATATGGGCGTATTTAAATTCCTGCCGGACGGTGTTAAGAGCCATTTCAATCATGTCCGGGCTGGCGATGATGGTATGAACCCACTGCATCAAAACCCCGTTATCGGCAAGGTGGTTTTTAACCAGACGATAAAATTCCTGGGTGAAAAGGGAATCGACGCCGGTAACCCATGGATTGCTGGGTTCGGAGATGACGATGTCCCATTTTTTATGGCTCCGTCCGATAATACGAAATGCATCTCCAAGGTGTATTTTGACCCTAGGGTCCTTCTGAACATCGTGAGTAAACTCATGAAAAAAGGGCAGTGCCTCCACCACCGATGGTGAAATTTCCGCAACGTCGATACTTTTAACATCCGGGTATAGGGTGAGTTCACCGGCGGTGACGCCGGTCCCGAGGCCGACCACCATCACGTTGGATCTCTTATCCGCCAGCAGGGCCGGGATGTGGGCAAGGAGTTTTATGGTATAAATGTCACCGATGGTGGAGGAGTCGGATTTACCGTTGACGAACAAGGCCATGGACTTTTTGTCGAACAGCGGAAATGTATGGGTGTCTTGCGTTACCGCTACCGTAGCGGTGGGACCGTCATTGTAATATTTTAATTCGAATCCCTCATGAATTTTTTCGAAAAAACGGTCGGAATCGGTGAAAGAAAACGGCAAAGGCTCCCGAAGGCGAAATGTACCGGTGGTGAAATTTTTTTGATGGTAGAAATCGGAAGACAATCCCATAAAGCCGATGACGACGAACAATACCGCGGTTGGGGCGACGTATTTTTTAGACAGCTGCCACCCGGCCAGCCCCGCCGATACGGCTGCTAATAACGTCGCCGTCAAAAATACGCCCCGGTTGTTAAAAAGGTAGTACAGAACGATTCCGCCGATCAGGCTTCCCATAAGATTGCCGGCGGTATTCCACGACAGGAGCATACCCGAATGCCTGCCGGTGCTGGTCAAATCCCGTTTCAATTCATGAAAAATTATCGGAACGGTAGCACCCATAAGTCCTACGGGTAGAATCAAAATAGACGCCAGCCCTAAAAACACATAAATATAATAGCCCCAAAAACCGGAAATGTTCGACTGAAACGATATCCGTATCAGATGGGCCCAGTAGGGCCATTGATCCAGCGTGATAAAAATTATCAGCAAAAATATCGATATAAAAATCTGATTGACATACAACAGCCATCTTGAAATTTGTTTAAGTCCGCCCACGGCAAAACTTCCCACAGCGATGGAGAGTATAAAAACCGATACGATGATGGAAAAGGAATACGAGGAACTCCCCAGAGAAAGGTTGGTGATCCGAATCAAGACATTTTCCAAGCTCATGACATAGAAACCGCTCAGAAAGGCAATGGAATACAGGAGGACAGGGGGGAACCTGCCGACGTCTGAAGAACCTTCGGGCGTCATTTCCTCGATGTATTCTTTGGATTCTTCGGCGTGTTCGTTTCGCGTAAGGAACTTCGGCAAGATCAAAAAAAAGAAAAACGCACCCAGGTTCAGATATGAAGTCTTGACCATGGTCGCCGGCAGGCCGTGGTTGGGAATCAGATAAAATCCCGCCAAAAGTGCTCCCATAAACGCTCCGGCGGTATTGACAGCATACACCAGCGCATGGACCCTGGTGGCTTCTCCAATGTTTTTTGATATGCCGCGGGTCAGAAAGGGGATTGTGCCACCCATACAGACGGTGGGTATGCCCATGAGCAAAGCGGAACAGAGTATTCCCTGGCCGATGATCATGATCGGCGGAGAAAAACTCCAATATTTTGTCAAAAAATCTACGCCGTTGAAGAAATGGGGAAACAGGAAGCACCACACCCCGATGATTCCTTCCAGGAGCGCATACCCCATAAAGTGTCTTTTAATTCTGGTGGTCAATTTCCCGCACAGATAATATCCGAAGGATAAGCCTCCCAGGAAAGTGGCCAGTATGATTGCTGTGGCCATACTGTCGCTCCCCAGAAGTCTGCTCAGATATTTCTGCCAGGTTACCTGGTAAATTAAACCGGCGCCACCGGTCAAGAATATGAAAAAATATATGCAAAACGATACGAGTGTTTTTGGCATGATACTCCCTGCGATAGTTTTATAAGCTTCATACTGTCACGGTTCCTGAATGTCAACCGTTCACAAACGATGCCGAATATGGCGCGAACTTTGCCGGCATATGTTTTTTGCCCGACTCGAAACGCGCCGTTGGGAGACGTTGAACCGGTCTTTTCCATCCGTTCCGTTGGGCAGACACGGGCACCCACAATGTTTCAATCTCTTTTATTGCAATATTTGGGCCAGCAACATACAATAAGATGTCGTGATTTTTCCCAATTACAAAATGAATAAGACCCGTTCCAGCATTTTATTAATTGCCGTGTTATTGGGCGTTGGGATGTTTCTCATCGGGTGTAGGGCCGCATCTTTGCCACCGCCGGCGCTGAATCATATCCCAGAAAATCATCTCTTCACTCAGTTTATTGAAAAAAATCTCGGTACCGACTGGTACGGAATTTATCTGCAGAAACACAAGGTCGGTTATCTGAAAAGCAGGGCTGTCCGTAAAAGCGGCCCCCATGGAACCATCTATAAAATTCAACTATCAGGAACCGTCCAGATTTCCTCCCACGCTGAAATCGATGAGACAAACATAGAGTCCACTGCGGCATTCAGCGCACAACCGCCCTTTTCTTTGGTACGCTTCACCAATAGAACGATTCATGAAGATGATTTTTCTGAAGTCGAAATTGTTCGCACTTCAGAAGGCTATCAAGCCGGAATTACTCGAGGCATACAAAAGGAATCCCGCTTTATGGGTTCGCTGGATTACACCCTTAAAGACTATACTGCCGTACAAAGATGGATAACCCGGAATCCCGATGTCGGTGACGCCATCGAATATCCACAGCTCGTCTTGGAGACACTCACATTGGAAATGAACACATCCCGCATCATGGGGATTCATGAAGCCTTTTATGCCGGAGTTAAGACAACCTTTTACGACGTGCTCACAACAGACACCCATGGGCTCGAAATCCAAGAAGTATTTGGTGTTGATGGAAGGGCCTTTCGCATGGTCTTGGGAGGGCTGTTTGAATGCCGACTCGAGCCCCAAGCGCTGGCAACCCGGATAGACAAAACCATCGATTTGTTCCTCAGAAATACGGTTTTCATCGATAGGCCATTGGGTGATTCCGGAACGGTGACGCTTTTAAATCTCTCCCTGGACAATACCTCGGGAACGCTTCTCGGCAATGCCCCGGGTCAGTCTGTTACACGGAACCGACCCGATGGATCCATTGGGATAATCCTAAACTCCAATGGGATTCCTCACGTCAAGGCCACCGGGGAAGATATCAAAAATAGCCTAGCGGCCACAATCGATATCCCCGCAAACCATCCCGCAGTCATCGGTTTGACTCGAAATGCAGTGGATGGTGCTGACACCGCTTCTGAAAAAGTGAGCCGATTGGTGGAATTCGTCCAACAGTATATCGATGACGATTATACGGCCAACCCGTTGACCCTGATGGATATTATCGAAAAAAAGAAAGGCGACTGCAGTGAACATGCCAAATTGTTTACAGCAATGGCGCGGGCATCGGGAATTCCCTGCCGTACCGTCGGTGGATTGGTATACCTTGGTGACGATTATCAGGCCTTCGGTCTCCATGCCTGGAATGAGGTGGTCCTAAGGGGGATGTGGGTGCCGGTGGATCCCACCTGGGGACAAAACTCCATCGACGCAACCCACATCCGCTTTCCGGTGGAAATGTCCAGGGAATGGCAGGTCATGGCCGCAATTCCGGAAATGAAGATAGCGATTCTGCACGTGGAACATCAAAGATGAAACCCTCTGCACCATGCGGCAGGGTATTGAAAATCATCATAAATCGTACATGTTCAGAGGGCGCGCTCCCTCGTGTAACGATATTGGCGGAGTGAAACAGGGGAGCGCGCCCTCTGAACATGTACCATAAATCAGTCTTTTACACAGGCTTTCATTCGAGCAAGAAATCCATCGGGTTCGATATTCCATCCCACAAACGCCAGGCGTGTTTCAGATGTCCCTTCCCAAGGTGCCCGTTGAGTTTTCCCGCCCACTGAATTGATCATCAGGGTCCGGTGGCCAAAATTCACCACCCCTTTCAGACGAAAAAGCTCCCAGGGCATTTCCTCGACAAACCGGTTAAATGCAGTTTCATCCAGCGGAGAAGATTCTGAAAAAGAAAAGGTCACAAAGTTCGTGTCTGCATATATTTTTTCTTGATGGCGGCCGGTTCCGGTTTTGCTGTCGAAATAGGGAAAAATTCCAGGGTCATCACGTTGAACTTCACGGGAATTCCCGTGAGATGGATTCTTTCCCCTATCCAAGGTCCCGGGTTTGAGCCACACAACGTCCGGTTCAATCCCGCACTTCACTGCAGGAATCACCTGTGAGCCGGGTATCACTTCGTGAATCTCTTTTAGATATCGAGGGATTTCATCTTTTTCAAGAAGATCTGTCTTGTTCAAAATAATGGTGTCGGCCTGGTTCAGCTGGCGGAAGAAAAGCGTTCCGAAAACATCCCGAACCGTCCAGCATTCTGCGTCCATCACCGTAAGGGTCTTATACAGTTCGACTTGGTGTTTAAAGTCGGCATCTGCAATCACCCTTGAGACTGACTCCGGGTCCGCGACCCCGGTGGCTTCGATCATAATATACCGCGGCTGGAACCGTTCTAATATTTCTTCAATGGATTCCTGTAAATCATCGCTCATGGAACAGCAAATACAGCCGCTGGTGAGTTCCACAATGTCCGTGCCCAAATTCTTGACCAGCATGCCGTCGATGCCCACCTCGCCGATTTCGTTCATAATGATGACGGTGTCCGACATGTCCATGTCAAAGGACATGATGTGTTTCAAAAGGGTGGTCTTCCCGGACCCCAAAAAACCCGACAGGAGAATGATTTTGGTTTTTTTATTCATATAAATTCCCAATGACCTCGGATGATTTTACAAGCCGTCTAAAAAATATTTCTATTGCCCAATTGCGGTGTTGCGAGCCTCTTCAAAATGCTCACATACTCCCTATATGCTCCGCTTTTTAATTGGCTCGCGTCTTTTCCTTGGACGCAATCTGAATTTTTTGATGGCTTATAGCATATGGATCGTACAAAAAAACAGCTTAAATTGATATCATAAACATCAAAGAGATCAAGACCGTTCTAAAGTTTATTACCATATTGACATTCTTTGTCGTTTTCGTATTATAGAAAAAATTTCAAAAAGCGATAGAAAACCCAACAGCTCTCTAAAGGGAGGGGAAATATGAAAAAAGAAGTCTATAGCCTTTGTTATATGTGTTCGGTCCGCTGTCCTATTAAAGTCACCGTGGAAAACGACCAGGTGAAATTTTTGGAAGGGAATCCCCATGTTTCCGGAATGGAGGGCAGTATCTGTGCGAGAGGGGCTGCGGGCATCGGTCTCCTCAACGATTATCAGCGGGTTCAACATCCGATGATCCGAACCGGACCCCGAGGCTCGGGTCAATGGAAAAAAGCCACCTGGAATGAAGCCTTTGATTTCATCGGTGAAAGGATGAATGAAATCATCGACAAAAATGGTGGACAGAGTGTGGCCTTTGGAGAACGCGTACAGCTCACAACGCCCATCGCCAAAACCCTCATGCGGGCCATTGGGTCTCCCAACCATTTTACCCATGATGCCCTTTGCAGAGGCTCGGTAAGAACCGCCACCAACTCTCTTTTCGGGTACACGGTTACACAATTGAGTCCGGATTACAAGAACACCAACCACCTTGTTCTATATGGACGAAATTTTTTTGAGGCGATAGAGGTCAAAGGCGTCAGAAATCTTGTGGAAGGCATGGAAAAAGGTGCCAAGATTACCTATATTGATCCACGGGTAACTGTAACGGCCACCAAGGCTCACCGATATTGGATGATTCGTCCAGGTACCGATTTGGCCCTGAATTACGGGCTCATTCATGTCATTTTAAAGGAAAGACTGTATGATATGGAATATGTGGATCGCTGGGTCACAGGTCTTAAAGAGCTTCAGTCCTTTATCCAACCGTATACACCGGACTGGGCCGAAAAGGAAACCGGCATCCCCTCACAAGAGATTACAGCTTTTGCCCGTGAACTGAGTCGGGATAAGCCTGCGGTTATCTTTCATTATGGCTATCGCTGTGCCAGCCACACCAACGAAATATACATGCGGCGTTCCATTGGTATTTTGAATGCTTTAATGGGCAGCATGGAGACAAAAGGCGGCTATTTCATCAAAAAAGGGCCCGGCGAGGTGGGAGAAAAAAAAGCGCGTAAACTCACTGATCAAAAATTGCCCGAGGTCGATATCATTCGTTTCGATAAAGTGGGAACACCTGATTTCCCCTTGCCTGAACTCAAGTTCGGGGTTGCCCAGATGCTCCCCTATGCCATTCTGAACGAAGACCCCTATCCCATCAAGGCCCTAATCAATCATCGTTTCGATACCCTGCTGTCCATTCCGGATACCACTCTGACAAAAAAAGCGTTTGACAAGCTGGATCTTATTGTTGCCATTGAAATCAATTACAGTGATACCGCTTGGTACTCGGATGTGATCCTACCGGAATCCATATACCTGGAGCGACTCGATCCCGTTCATCAGACCGACGGTCTCATACCTCAGATGTATCTTCAGGTGCCGGCGGTCCAACCGCGTTACGACACCCTTGAAGGTGCCCTGATTCTCAAACAAATCGCCGAGCGACTCGGCGTCGGAGAGCATTTCTCCTATGAAACAATGGAGGACCTGGTCCGGTGGGAGTTGGAACCCACCGGTTTCACCTTGGAAGACTTTGAAGCCAAAGGATTTGTATCCTATACGGATCAACAGATTATCTGGGACCGAAAAGACAATATCAAATTCAAGACACCCTCCGGCAAAATTGAATTTGTCTCATCCATGATGGAAGACGCCGACATCCAATCATTCCCGGAATATGAGCCAATGCCTTCTCCCCCAAACGGTCAGTTCCGGCTGGTCACAGGACGATGTGCACTGCACACCCATATTTCTACCCAAAACAATCCGTATCTGAATGAGATCGTTCAAGAGAACGTTCTTTGGATCAATACAGAAAAGGCAACAGAACTCCATATCGATAACGGTGCATGGGTAGAAGTCTCTTCAAAGTACGGTTCCGGAAAAATCAAAACCTTTGTGACCGACCTGATCCATCCGGAAGCGGTCTTTTTGCTCCATGGCTTCGGCCATCAAGCCACCATGGCCGCACGCTCTTTTAATAAGGGGCTGGCAGACAGTATTTTACAAGAGAATATCAGCGATATGATTGGGGGCAGTCCTGCCCTGCATCACACCTTTGTAAGTGTCAAACCGGTCTAAATGGAAATCCTTTCGTAAAAAATGGAGGAACATAATGAGCAACTACTATCTGTACCAGGACAAAAAACGATGCATCGGATGTTACAGTTGCACCATCGCCTGCAAGACCAATAAAAATATTTTGGTGGGACCGAAGCCCACCGACATCATTCCCGTAGGACCCAAGCTGATCGATGGCGTCCCCCGGGCTTCCTATGTTTTCATGCCGTGCTTTCACTGTGAAAATCCCTGGTGTGTCACCGCCTGTCCCACAGGGGCCATGCAGAAGCGTCCCAGCGACGGCATCGTGGTTGTAGCGACCGATCTTTGTGTCGGGTGTAAGAGTTGCATGTCCGCATGTCCATGGGGGACCCCCCAGTGGAATTCTGAAACCGGCAAGGTGGTTAAATGCGATTATTGCCTGGATCGGGTGAACGAAGGACTGAGCCCAGCCTGTGTCACGGTGTGCACCACCCAGTGCCTACATTTTGGAAAGGCCGAAGAAATGACCGACATCAGAAGGGAACGTTACGCCAGGACCGTTGCAGAACTGTAAAAGCTTACCAAGATGTACAACTCAAATTTCTCGATGGTCTGATTTCTTCAAAAGATATTAGAAGATTTTGGGCCGACAATTCTCGGATCATTGCAGCGGTTAGTAAGCGAAGATTTTACCGACAAGGTTCTTTGCCTCGATTTTTCTGGCGCAAACCGGACAGATATTGCCCGAATATTTGATCTTTTTATTGCCATTCAAAC
>Ga0316190_10002525_pt1 | contig 13274 bp, 8 predicted proteins | sample Eddworburrow2_MG_FD_204929 | JGI IMG/M metagenome (GOLD analysis project Ga0316190, IMG submission 204929) | Coastal sediment microbial communities from Maine, United States - Eddy worm burrow 2 | ecosystem: Environmental > Aquatic > Marine > Coastal > Sediment | place: USA: Maine | collected... | reverse complement strand
TCGTTGGACAATTGAAATCAGCTGGTTCTAAAGCGGTTGTTGTAACGGGAATTGATGATAAAGATGCACAATTAGTTGCATTGGCCATAAATAAAGCGATCCAGAGTGAAGTTGTAAATGTAACTTCCCCTAAATATACAAGAAGTGGAAGTAACGACAAGGTTTTGCGATTACTAACTAATATGAAAGATGGCAAAGTGGGTGCATTAATAATGTATAATACTAATCCTGTTTATACATTATCTAATGGGGCGGAATTTGCTGAATCATTGAAAAATGTAAAACTTTCTGTAGTTTTCTCGACGGTTGACGATGAAACGGCATCTGCATCTCAATATGTAGCAGCTACGCCTCATTATTTAGAATCGTGGGGTGATGTCAAAATTAAAAAAGGTGAATTTGGATTAATGCAGCCTACTATTAATCCTTTATTTAGTACACGTCAATTTCAAGATACTTTATTAAAATGGATTGGTAGCAGTCAGTCATATTATGATTATTTAAAAGCACATTGGAGTTCAAACATTTTAAACGGAACTTCATGGAATCAGGCATTGCATGACGGAATGGCTTTTAGGTCGACTATAACCAACGAAGCTACTAGTAATGAAGTAGATGTAGCTGGTGCAGTATCTGCATTGACATCTTTAAAAGGTTCAGATCTGGAGTTAGCTTTATATACCAAGGTTGGTTTGGGTAATGGTCAAATGGCGAATAACCCTTGGTTACAAGAATTACCTGATCCGATTACCAGGACTTCATGGGATAATTATTTGCTTGTATCTAGAGTAGACGCTGAAGCAAATGGATTAAAGAACTGGACAGTCTCAAATGGAGCTTTAAATGGCGATATGGTGAATGTTACTGTTAATGGAATTACTGTTAAAAATGTTCCTGTATACATACAACCTGGACAGACCCCTGGTAGTGTGGGTCTTGCATTAGGATATGGTAGAAAATCAATTTCTCAAAATGAAATGGAAGTTGGTGTTAATGCTTACCCTTTATATCAAGATTTTAAAGCTTATCAAGCTGTAAGCATAGAAAAAGTTGCAGGAGTACATGAGTTTGCTTGTGTACAGTTACAACATACTATTATGGGTAGAGAGGATGAAATAACCAAAGAAACTACTTTGGCTGAATTCGTTTCTAAACCAAAAGAAGAGTGGAATTCTAAGCCACATGTATTACTTGATCATCAAAGTGTAGGTGCAGATAAAGTGGATTTATGGGAAAAATTTGATGATACTATTGGCACAAAATTTAATCTATCGATAGATCTAGCAACTTGTATTGGTTGCGCAGCTTGTGTAATTGCATGTCATGCTGAAAATAACGTACCTGTTGTTGGAAAGAGCGAAATACGTAAGAGTAGAGATATGCATTGGTTACGTATTGATAGATATTACTCTTCGGATATGACTGTGGAAAGAGGAAAAGAAGAAGATATTTATGGAAGTGGAGAATTTTTTAATGCTCAGATTGACCCTTCAGATGATCCTGAAGTGACCTTCCAACCAGTAATGTGTCAACATTGTAATCATGCACCTTGCGAAACTGTTTGTCCTGTTGCGGCAACCTCTCATGGTCGCCAAGGTCAAAACCAAATGGCTTATAACAGATGTGTGGGTACTCGTTATTGTGCAAATAACTGTCCGTATAGAGTACGTAGATTTAACTGGTTTAAATATTTTGATAATGATGAGTTTGATTATAACATGAACAATGACTTAGGTAGAATGGTACTTAACCCTGATGTGGTTGTACGTTCTCGTGGAGTTATGGAAAAATGTTCTATGTGTATTCAAATGACTCAAGCTACTATATTGAAAGCTAAAAAAGAAGGAAGACCCGTGAAAGATGGAGAATTCCAAACAGCATGTTCTAATGCATGTAGTACTGGAGCAATGGTATTTGGAGATGTTAATGATAGTGAAAGTAGGGTAGCACATATTAAAGAAGATGATAGAACATTCCATCTACTTGAATTTGTAGGTACACAACCAAATGTGTTTTATCAATTAGATGTTAGAAATACAAACGAAGCATAATAATAACAAAGAATACAATATAGATTATGGGTCATTACGAAGCGCCTATTAGAGAACCAATCATAATTGGAGATAAAAATTACCACGATATTAGTGTTGATGTTGCAGCTCCTATTGAAGGTAAAGCAAATAAACTATGGTATATTGCTTTTACAATTTCGTTACTAGCTTTCCTTTGGGGGGTTGGCGCAATTATTTATACTATTGGTACTGGTATAGGTGTTTGGGGTTTGAATAATAAAATTAACTGGGCTTGGGATATCACTAATTTTGTATGGTGGATTGGAATCGGTCATGCCGGAACATTGATTTCTGCAGTGCTCTTATTATTCCGTCAAAAATGGAGAATGGGTATCAACCGCTCAGCCGAAGCCATGACAATTTTTGCTGTTTTTCAAGCAGGTCTTTTTCCTTTAATCCACATGGGTAGAATTTGGGATGGTTTTTATGTATTGCCAATACCAAATCAATTAGGATCTCTTTGGGTAAATTTTAACTCACCATTATTATGGGATGTGTTTGCAATTTCCACCTATTTGTCGGTGTCACTGGTATTCTGGTGGACAGGTCTTTTGCCTGACTTTGCCATGATAAGGGATAGAGCTACAAAACCATTTCAAAAGAAGATATATAGTCTGGTAAGTTTTGGTTGGAGTGGTAGAGCTAAAGATTGGCAACGTTTTGAAGAAGTTTCACTAGTATTAGCTGGTTTAGCAACACCATTAGTTCTTTCGGTACATACCATTGTATCATTTGACTTTGCTACTTCTGTTATTCCGGGCTGGCATAGTACCGTTTATCCTCCTTACTTTGTTGCGGGTGCCGTATTCTCTGGGTTTGCAATGGTACAGACATTATTATTGATAATGCGTAAAGTAAGTAATCTTGAATCCTATATTACTCGTGTTCATATTGAAAATATGAATAAAGTGATTTTAGTTACCGGAGGCATTGTTGCTGTAGCCTATTTGTCCGAGTTTTTTGTTGGTTGGTATACAGGTAGTAGCTATGAAGATTTCGTTTATTTATCAGTTGGTGCTGCAACTGGGCCATACTGGTGGGCATTTTGGGCGCTTATTATTTGTAATGGTGTAATCCCTCAGTTACTATGGATCAAAAAAATTAGAACCAATTATATCTGGACATTTATTATTGCTATTTTTATTAATATAGGGATGTGGTTTGAACGTTTTGATATAATCGTAATCAACTTAAGTAGAGGTCATTTACCTTCCACATGGACGCAATTTTCACCAACATTTGTTGATATAGGAATTTTCTTAGGAACCCTAGGGTTCTTCTTTGTATTGTTTTTATTATATGCTAGAACGTTTCCTGTAATCGCACAAGCTGAAGTAAAATCCATCTTAAAGTCTTCAGGAAACAATTATAAAAGAGAGCGGGATAATCCGAGTGCGGTAAAACAAGAGAAAAAACAATCCAAAAAAGAAGTAAAGAAAAGTAAACCATCTATTGGAGCTGATCAAGAGGCCAAAACGAATACTCTATTAGAAAGTTTAGGAACCTTTGATATAAAAACCCAACAACCTGATGATCTTAAAAAGGTTAAAGGTATTGGGCCTGTAATGGAAAAAACATTAAATCAAATTGGTATTTATAGTTTTAACCAGGTGAGTAAAATGACTAAAAATGAATATGACTTGTTAGATTCTATTACTGGCTCTTTCCCGGGAAGGGCACAAAGGGATGATTGGGCAGGTCAAGCTAATAAACTTAAATCATAATTATGAGTTCACAAGTAATACATGCTTTGTATGATGATGATGATGTGCTTTTAAAGGCCGTTAAAGACGTTCGGGAGGCGCACCATCATATAGAAGAGGTGTTTACACCTTTTCCTGTTCATGGATTGGAAAAAGCTATGGGAATTGCTCCAACGCGTATGGCTATAACTGGATTTATGTTTGGACTGACTGGTTTAGGCTTTGCATTTTGGTTTTTGAATTATATTATGATACAAGATTGGCCACAAAACATTGGAGGTAAACCCAGTTTTAGTTTTGCTGAAAATATGCCAGCCTTTGTACCGATATTATTTGAGATGACTGTATTTTTTTCAGCGCACTTGATGGTCATTACTTTTTATATGCGTAGCAAAATATGGCCTTTTAGAAAGGCAGAAAATCCTGATCCTAGAACAACCGATGATAAATTTTTAATGGAAGTAGCAGTTGATGGTAATGAAAAGGAAATCAAATCATTGTTAGAAAGAACAGGAGCAATTGAGATCACATTAAAAGAAAAGCATTAGTTTTTATGAAATGAGCCAGAACAAAATTTCGATATTCACCGAAATATTTATTATGGTAAATTCCATCTGACAAATAAATAATAATTAAAAAGCCACAGATGAAAAGCTTTATAAAAATATCCGCGATACTAGTTTTGCTTATTATGCTAGCATCCTGTACCAATAATAGAAAAAGACAAGTTCAGTATATGGGTGATACTGATATGTATGTACCAGTAGCTTATGAGACCTATTCTGCCAACCCCTTATTAAAAAATGGGATGTCAGCACAATTACCGGTTGAAGGTTCAATAGCGAGAGGTAAAGTACCTTATGATTACCCAAATAATGAAGAAGGCTATCTATTGGCTAAAGATTCATTGAGGTCATCTCTAGAAGTTAATAAGAAAAATTTAGAGCAAGGAAAATATTTATACGGTATTTATTGTGCTACATGTCATGGGTTAAAAGGTGACGGTCAAGGAGATTTGGTTAAAAATGAAAAATTTTTAGGAGTCCCTAATTACAAAGATAGAGAGATAACCGAAGGTAGTATTTACCACGTTATCATGTATGGTAGAAATCTAATGGGTTCACATGCCTCTCAATTAAGGGCTGAAGAACGTTGGCAAGTAACACAGCATGTTGAACAGTTGAGAAACGAATTGTTAAAATAAACGATTACACGGAATAACAAAAGATATGTATACATTTTCAAGTAAATTAAAAACCTTTTCGATTGCATTAATAATTATTGGTGCATTGGGTATTGGTTATGGGTTTTTTACTGCACCACAAACAACAGATGATGTAAAAGAGATGATGCAACATGGTGAAGATACGCATGGTGAAACTCCTGATAATGCTACCGCAGATCATGAAGTAAGTAATGAGCATGCTGTAGAAGCTGACGCACAGAACGAACATGGAAGTGAAGAAGCACATTTAGAACATGCCTTAATGCAAGCACAAAATAGACCTTGGGCAGCAGTTTATATATCTATGATTTTCTTTTTATTAATTGCTGTTTGTATATTGGTTTTTTATGCGGTTCAACGAGCGGCCTCAGCAGGCTGGTCTCCTGTTTTATTTAGAGTTATGGAAGCTTTATCAGCCTATATTTTACCGGGATCAATATTGGTTCTTCTATTTTTAGTGTATTCATCAGTTATGCATGGTAATCATATGTTTGCCTGGGTATATACAAGTATTGACCCTACCGCAGAAAATTATGATTTTGCCATGGAAACGAAGGATTGGTGGTTAAATGTACCGGGATGGCTAATACGATCTGTAATTTATGTTTTAATTTGGGTTGGTTTTAGATACTTTATGGTGAAAAATTCAAGGGCTCAAGACGAGGCTACCGATTTAAAACACTACAAGCGAAATTTTACATTGTCAGTAGTATTTATAGTAATATTTTTAGTTTCAGAATTATTTATGGCCTTTGACTGGTTAATGTCAATAGATCATCACTGGTTTAGCCAATTATATCCATTTTATGTATTTGCCAGTATGTTTGTGTCTGCCATTACGGTAATAGCATTGGTAACAATTTATTTGAAATCAAGGGGATATTTACCTAAAGTAAATGATAGCCATATTCATGATCTAGCTAAATATATGTTTGGATTTAGTATATTTTGGACGTATTTATGGTTTGATCAATTTATGCTGCAATGGTATGCTAATATCCCTGAAGAAGTAGTTTATTTTATGCCTAGATTGTTGGGTACATACCAACCAATATTTATCGGAATGTTAGTGATGAATTTTGTATTCCCTATATTAATGTTAATGAATAGTGATTATAAAAGAGTCCCATGGTTTGTAGTGCTAACCGGACTTGTCATTTTAACAGGTCATTATATAGACATTTTTATAATGGTATCACCAGGTACTGTTGGAAATGATTGGCATTTTGGAATTCCAGAAATAGGAGCATTACTTTTCTTTTTAGGCTTATTTATTTTTGTTTCGTTTTCAGCCTTAACTAAAGCTCCGTTGCATGCAAAAGGAAATCCATTTATGAAAGAAAGTGAAATTTATCATTATTAAATTTAATTACTAATATTAGTATCGAGTTATTGAAAAAGAATCTGTCTGATGGACAGGCAGATAGATTTATTTTTTATATTTTTTTATTCAAAATATATTTAATATTTTGCCGCCCAAAATCACAAACTAAAATTATCATTTTCCACATATGAAAGCATTATTTTTTATTATAATTTTTGTAGCCATAGCGGTTGCTTGTTGGCAATTTGTTAAACTGTTGGGCTTAACTAAAGTTGAAAATCAAACAGCTACAGAAAAAGAAAATAATATCAACGGATGGTTGATGCTAGGATTAATGGGTTTCATTTATTGCTTAATGATCCTCAGTTTGTATGGTACTAAAGATATATTATTACCTCAATTATCTGCATCTGCTGAAGGTAAACACATAGATATATTGTTCAAAATAACGATGACACTAATTTTAATAGTGCAATTTGTATTACAGTTTATCATTTTTTATTTTACGTTTAAATATCGCGGAATTAAAGGTAGAAAGGCCTTATTCTTTGCCGACAGCCATAAATTAGAATTGGTTTGGACCATCACACCAGCAATTGTATTGGCAGGATTAATTATATATGGGCTATGGACTTGGAATGAAGTTATGGACGTTTCTGATGCTGAAAATCCGTTGATTGTTGAATTATATGCAAAACAATTTCAATGGGAAGCTCGTTACGCAGGTTCAGATAACGAATTAGGTAACGCCAATGTTCGATTTATTAAAGGTGCGAATACGATGGGTGTTGACTTTTCTGATAAAAATGCTTCAGATGATATTCCTTTAATGGTAAGTGAGGGTAAATTCGTTAAAGAATTACATTTACCAAAAGGTAGAAAAGTAATTTTCAAAATGCGTTCTCAAGATGTATTGCACTCAGCCTATATGCCACATTTTAGAGCACAAATGAACTGTGTGCCGGGTATGGTAACTCAAATGGGTTTTACTCCTACAGTTACAACGGCTGAAATGAGGTTAAATAAAGATACTCAGTCTAAGTTTCAACGAATTAATGAGATCAGAGTTGAAAAAGGTGAAGAAGAAGTAGAGTTCGATTACTTATTATTATGTAATAAGATATGTGGGTCATCTCACTATAATATGCAATTAAAAATTGTTGTCGATGAAGAAGCTGAATTTAACCAATGGTTAGCTGGTCAGAAAACATTTGCTCAATTAAAATAATTAAAATAAAATAAATAATTTACGATATGTCAGATCATCACCATAAAGAAACTTTTGTAACGAAGTATGTCTTTAGTCAAGATCATAAAATGATTGCGAAGCAATACTTAATTACTGGTATTGTAATGGGAATTATAGGAGTTTTTATGTCTATGTTATTTCGCTTACAATTAGCATTTCCTGAGCAATCTTTTAGTATTATCGAGGCATTTTTGGGCAGATCAGGTGAAGGTGGTGTTATGACACCAGACATGTACCTATCACTGGTTACCATTCATGGTACCATCATGGTATTTTTTGTATTAACTGCCGGCTTAAGTGGTACGTTTAGTAATTTATTAATTCCACTGCAAATCGGAGCCAGGGATATGGCATCAGGGTTTTTAAACATGATCTCATATTGGTTATTTTTCCTTTCAAGTGTGGTAATGGTAATATCACTTTTTGTTGAAACTGGCCCAGCTTCAGCGGGCTGGACCATTTATCCACCATTGAGTGCGTTACCACAAGCAATGTCAGGATCTGGATTAGGAATGACGTTGTGGTTGGTTTCTATGGCTATTTTTATTGCCTCTTCATTAATGGGTGCCTTAAATTATATAGTTACCGTATTAAATTTAAGAACATTAGGAATGAAGATGACAAGATTACCATTGACCATTTGGGCATTCTTTGTCACCGCTATTATTGGTGTAGTATCATTTCCAGTTCTATTATCGGCTGCGTTGCTATTGATTTTTGATAGAAGTTTTGGTACTTCTTTTTTCTTGTCGGATATATTCATCTCTGGAGAAGTATTGCATTATAAAGGTGGTTCCCCGATTTTATTTGAACATTTATTTTGGTTTTTAGGACACCCTGAAGTCTATATAGTTTTACTACCTGCTTTGGGTATTAGCTCAGAGGTCATTGCTACAAACTCCAGAAAACCAATTTTTGGTTATAGAGCAATGGTTATGTCAATTATTGCAATTGCATTTTTATCCACTATAGTGTGGGGGCATCATATGTTTGTTACCGGAATGAATCCGTTTCTAGGGTCTGTATTTACTTTCACAACCTTATTGATCGCTATCCCTTCTGCAGTTAAAGGATTCAACTATATAACGACCTTATGGAAAGGGAATTTGCAATTAAACCCTGCCATGTTATTTTCTATTGGTTTAGTATCTACCTTTATAACAGGTGGATTAACAGGGCTTGTATTAGGGGATAGTGCATTAGATATAAATGTACACGACACTTATTTTGTGGTGGCCCACTTCCATTTAGTGATGGGTATTTCTGCCATTTTCGGAATGTTTGCCGGAGTGTATCATTGGTTCCCAAAGTTATTTGGTAGAATGATGAATAAAGATTTAGGTTATCTTCATTTCTGGATAACCGCCATTACCGCCTATGGCGTATTTTTCCCGATGCATTTTATTGGCTTAGCGGGCTTACCGAGAAGATATTATAGCAATACGGCATTTCCAATATTTGATGATCTCTTACAGGTTAATGTTGTAATGACAGTTTTTGCAATCATTGGAGGATTGGCGCAGATAATATTCTTAGCAAACTTCTTTTTCAGTATCTATAAAGGAAAGAAAGCTTCTCAAAATCCTTGGAATTCGAACACATTAGAATGGACTACCCCCGTAGAACATATGCACGGTAACTGGCCAGGAGAAATTCCAGCCGTACACCGTTGGGCATATGATTATAGTAAGACTGATGAAAAGGGCGATCTTTGGGGTGGAAAAGACTTCACGTCGCAAATTGTTCCGATAAGGGATGGTGAAGAAGAGTTTTAGCAAAACATAGATATAGTATGATTAAACAGCCTCAATTATTGAGGCTGTTTTTATTTTATTATATTTGAGTCAATTAAAATAATCCATTTATATCTCTTGAAAAAAACCTTAATAATATTGGCTGTTATACTTGTATTGTTGCTTCTTAGCGGATTCATATTTACAAATAGTTTGAAACCAACCTATAATGGTAAACTATCATTAACATCATTAAAAAATGAAGTTGAAGTGTATTATGATGCTTATGGTGTGCCACATATTTATGCCCAAAATGAAATTGATGCTCGTAGAACATTAGGCTATGTGCATGCTCAAGATAGGCTTTGGCAAATGGAGTTAATAAGACGTATTGCTGCAGGAAGATTATCTGAAATGTTCGGAGAAAAATTAATCAAAACAGATAAATTCTTCTCAGGATTAGGCATTGAAGAAGCCAGTGAAGAAACAATTCAGCAACTCGATAAAAATTCTGAGGCTTATCAGTTAGCTATCTCTTATCTAGATGGCATTAATCAGTATATCAAAAACGGATCGACACCTATTGAATTTTATTTATTAGGTATAGAAAAAGAAGCTTATACTTTAAAAGATATGTATAATGTCTTCGGTTATATGTCATTCAGTTTTGCTATTGCTCATAAAACCGATCCGCTTTTAACTGAGATAAAGGAAAAGTTAGGAATAGAATATTTAAAAGAACTAAATATTCCTATAAATGAAAATACAGCTATTATTAAGAATGAAAAGAATCCAGTTCTTGAAAGCCGGTTTGCCGAAGCTGTAAATGAAATATTTGAGCAATTACCTATATCGCCATTTATAGGAAGTAATAGTTGGGTTATAGGTGCTGATAAAACCAAAAATGGAAAAGTAATATTTGCCAATGATCCGCATATTGGCTTTGCACAACCTTCCGTCTGGTATGAATCCCATATTAAAACTCCAAATTATGAAATATATGGGTATAACTTGGCATTAACACCATTCCCGCTATTAGGGCATAATCGAAAATATGCCTATGGCTTAACCATGTTTGAAAATGACGATGTTGATTTTTATTTTGAAGAGAACAATCCGGAAAATGACAAAGAATATAAAACTCTTACCGGATTTGAACCTTATAATATTATAAAAAAAGAGATACAGGTTAAAGATGCTAAATCTATAAGCTACGATGTTAAAGTGAGTCAGCATGGGCCTGTAATGAATGATATTATTGAACACATCAATGATGAACGTCCCATGGCAATGGATTGGATCTATACAAAATTTCCAAACGAAATGTTAGATGCTTCGTATACAATGTCACACGCTGGTTCTCTGAACGAATTTAGGCATGGCGCATCTATGATCCATGCTCCGGGCTTAAACGTTATGTATGGAGATGCCGATGATAATATTGCATGGTTTGCCTCAGCAAAATTGTATAAATTCAAGAACGACATTAACTCCAAGCTTATCCTCAACGGAAAAGGTAAAGACGATCAAAAAGAATATTTAGAATTTTCCGAAAATCCACAAGCCATTAATCCATCATGGAATTATGTGTATTCAGCCAATAACCAACCAGATTCGATTTCAGGAATATTGTACCCTGGCTATTATCTACCTGAGGACAGGGCAAAACGTATTGTAAATCTGTTAGAAGCCAAAAATGATTTTTCTAAGGAAGATGTAATGCAAATGATAAACGATGTGACAAGCCAGATCACTCCATTGGTTGTGCAAGAAGTATTAGAAAGCATCACAATGATTCAATTTTCTGATAATGAAAAACTTGCCATGTATATCTTGCAAAATTGGGACGGTAACTATAATTCAGAAAGTATAGCCCCTACGATTTATAACCGGTTTTTATATGAGTTTTTAGTGAATACTTATAAAGACGAAATGGGAAGAGCCTTTGATCAGTTTATAAATACACCAGTCCAAAAAAAGAATGTGGCTGTACAAATGGCTAAAACAAGCTCTGTTTGGTGGGATGATGTAAATACTCCTAATATTAAAGAGATAAGACAAGATATTTTAGCTAGATCAATAAAAAATGCAATTTCATTTTTAGAAACTCAGCTGGGTAATGATTTAGAAAATTGGACATGGAATAAAGTTCACACTGTTGAATATAAACATTCAATTGGTGAAGTACCCTCCTTACGAAAATATTTTAATGTTGGCCCTTTTGAAGTAATGGGAGGTAACGAAGTTATTAATAATCAACTTTTCAAATTAGATAGTACAGGTTACTATAAAGTGCATTCCGGACCATCTACACGTCGAGTAATTGATTTTTCAGATGTTGAAAAGAGTGTAAGTATTTTACCAACCGGGCAGTCAGGTAATCCATTAAGTGATCATTATAAAGATCAGGCTGAAAAATATAACAAAGGCGAATTTGTTCCCATGTTATTGAATCATAATGAGATAAAGAAATCCAATAATAAAGTAATTTTTACACCTACAAATTAACAAGAAGTAAATTTTAATAATAGATAATGGCCGTTGGAAACAATTAAAATGAAAATGAATTACGAAGAAAAATATATTAATTATAAAGTTCGCCTGGTCTTTGACAATCATAAAAAAACATCATCAACCCAACAGAATCACATATTGTTCCCAAACTACCCATTCCTGTTCGACTTCAGGAATATGGTATAGGTATTTTCAATGTTGCCTTAACCAAATCAGCCTTAAAGAAAGCCCTAAAGAAACAGTATATTACAGTTAATGATGTTATTGCTACTTCGGCTACTTTTATTAACGGTGGTGAAACCATTAGGTTATCAATTCCGGAAAAAGTCAGTCCTAAGAAAAAACTGGTCTTTCCACTTAAAGTTTTATTTGAAGACGACCACTTAGCACTGATTCATAAACCTGCTGGTATATTGGTGAGCGGAAATAGTTTTAAAACCATTGCCAATGCCTTAGTTCAAAACATCAAACGAAGTAATCTTCCTGATGCCACAAAACCACAACCCGTGCACCGATTAGATTATGCAACCACGGGTATTTTATTGGTGGGAAAAACGAGCAGTAGTATTCGTGCTTTAAATAAAATATTTGAAGACAAAAAGGTTATTAAAACCTACTATGCCATTACAATTGGTGAAATGGACTTTCGAGGAAAAATCACCTCAAAAATTGATGGCAAGAAATCACAATCCAATTATACATTAAGTGATTCTGTTCCTTCAAAAAAGTTTGGTAAACTCAACTTGATACAATTAAAACCTCAAACAGGGAGAAGGCACCAATTGCGTAAGCATTTGGCCGAAATCGGAAATCCAATATTGGGAGATAAAGAATATGGAATTCAAAACTTTATTTTAAAAGGTAAAGGATTGTATTTACACGCCTATTCTTTAAAATTTATACATCCATTTACGAATGAAAAAATTCACTTAAAAGATGAATTGCCTGAAAAGTTTAAAAAAATATTTATAAAAATAAAATAGATAAAACGATTACCAACATTGTATATACTTCATCCTTACTTTGTACTTCAATTTAAAATTATATCTTTAAACGGCTAATTCCATTAGAAGCCAATTTCTTCAAAAATGTCAACAACGGGATTATTGCCTAAATATTAACGTTAATTTATTAATAATTAAAATCGATATAAATGTCTAAACAACTGAATGAAAAAATTAAAAAACATTGCGAGAACCCTCCTGCAAAGTATGATGATCTAAAAGTTTTATTTTTAAACTGCACTCTAAATAGAACTCCGGTCTTATCACATACTGAAGGACTCATCAAAGTCGCTCAGAAAATATTTGAATCTAATGGAGCAAGTACAAAAATAATACGCCCCGTAGATTATGACTTACCCGCAGGATTAGGTTTGGATATGTCTAAAACCCCGGAATGGGATAAAGATGATTGGCCTCTGATTCAAAAAGAAGTGGATGATTGCGATATTT
>Ga0316190_10002524_pt1 | contig 13277 bp, 12 predicted proteins | sample Eddworburrow2_MG_FD_204929 | JGI IMG/M metagenome (GOLD analysis project Ga0316190, IMG submission 204929) | Coastal sediment microbial communities from Maine, United States - Eddy worm burrow 2 | ecosystem: Environmental > Aquatic > Marine > Coastal > Sediment | place: USA: Maine | collected... | reverse complement strand
CGGATTCGCGGCTTGGGTTTGTACAGGGCCGCTGGGGTCACCTGAACGGCGAGGAGAGCTTTGTCACCCGGCTGCAGTCGATCGGCATTAACGGTCACTTCATGGTCGAACAGTCGGCCCGTAACTTCAATGGCCTTTTTATGAACTTCAACGGCACGGCCGGCATCTTCAGAAAGACGGCCGTACTGGAGGCCGGCAACTGGCAAGACGACACTCTGACCGAGGACATGGACCTGTCGTACCGAATTCAACTTGCCGGCTGGCGCTGCCGCTACCTGGTGGACCTGGTGGCACCGGCTGAAATCCCAAGCAACGTCAATGCCTTCAAGGGCCAGCAGTTTCGATGGGCCAAGGGGTCTATACAGACGGCCAAAAAGCTGCTACCCCGCATCTTGCAGGCCGACATCAGCGGTTTCGCCAAATTTCAAGCCTTCATGCACCTGACCCACTACCTGATTCACCCCTTGATGCTCTTCCTGGCGGTGATGGCCCTGCCGGTGCTCCTCAGCGGTCAACCGCGATTGCCGGCGGTGCTCTTTTTCGCGTTCGGCAGTCTGCTCGTCTTGAGCTGCAGCGGTCCATCGCGTCTTTATGTAGTGGCCGAGCATGCCCTCGACAAATCAAGACTGAAAACCCTTTTGTTGATGCCGCTGATGATCTGTTTCGGCTGCGGCCTGGCGGTCAACAACTCGCGGGCCGTACTGGAAGCGCTGATCGGCAAAAAAAGCGCCTTCATCAGAACGCCCAAGAAAGGCTTTTCCAGAACGAAACGCTACTTGCCGGCGCGCAGCAGCCTCTACCTGACGGAAATAGGGGTGGGGTTGTGGTGCCTGGCCGGGATGGCCGTATACTTTGCCGCCGATCTCTACCTCGTCGGTCACTTCCTGTTCCTGTATGCAGCCGGCTACCTCTCCATCGGCATCCTCTCCTGGCGGCACGGCGTCAATCCGTCATGAGACGTTTTGTCTTCATCGGCAGCTGCTTGGCATGGATGGCAGCCATGGCCGCTATGGCTGCCCTGGGGCCGCTCGGTCGATATCCGCTGGTTTCAGGTGTTTTATACTGCGCGGCTTATTGGTTTCTCATTCTGATGGTGCAGTGGTTCCCCGACGCCATCGCACCGATGACGGCATTGGGTGTTGTCTTTTTGCTGGCAATAGCCGCTCGATCTTTGTTTATAGCTTATCCGGTCGGAAACGACGTCTACCGTTACGTCTGGGAGGGTTACATCCAGAAATTCGGGGTGAACCCTTACCGTCTGGCACCCGACAACCCGGCCTTGGCAGAATTCGCGCGCACCGGGCTCCAGACGGTATGGGAAAACATAAACCACAAAAACTTTTCGGCCGTCTACCCGCCGTTGTCGCTGCTACTCTTCAAATTCCTTGCCGCTGTCAAGCCTAATCCTGTTTTTTTCAAGCTCTGTTTCATTGGCTTCGACCTGGGTGTCATCGTGGTATTGGCCCTGATCTGCCGGCTCCGACGTGTGCCCCTTTCCCGGCTGCTGTTGTACGCGGCCAATCCGCTGGTGATCGTTTACACTGTCGGGGAAGGTCACCTCGATGTTGTGCAGGTTTTTTTTCTTTGCCTGGGTTTATACATCCTGTTCAGAGGCCATGCTGCGGCGGCGTTTTTTATGATCGGCCTCTCTGTCATGACAAAGTATCTGGCCGTCATCGCTTTGCCATTTTTAATCACGCGGCGGAATTGGAAGGCCTCACTCGCCTGCCTGCTCCCGGCCTGTCTGTTTCTGTTTTACAAAGACGCCGGTTGGCATGTGTTCCATTCCCTGGAACGGTTCGGGTTGAACCTGCACTACAACGATTCGCTCATGTTCTTATTACGGCTCATTCTGCCTGAAGCGCTGGCGGTGACGGCTGCCGGACTGCTGCTGGTCGGAATGCTGGCCTGGATTTTTCTCGTGGTACCCGAAAAGTTGCAGAGCGTTTATCTGGCCATTGGTGCCGCGCTGCTCTGCCTGCCGACGTTGCATCCCTGGTACCTGATCATGATGGCACCGTTTCTGGTCTATTACCCGTCGGCCGCCTGGATCTATCTGCAGGCGGCCGCGGCCCTGACCTTCCCGGTGCTGGCAGCGGAGCTGGCGACCGGCATCTTTCAAGAAATTCAATGGATCAAGCTCATCGAATACGGCCCCTTTTTCGGCCTCTTGATCTACGGTATTTTCCGAGATGGATTTCTTTTTCGTGACAGCGCTTATACCATACCGCGCACGTTGTCGGTCATCGTTCCCACCCTGAACGAGGCCGACAAGCTGACGCGCTGCATCACCTCGTTGAAAGAACGCCGAAACGTGTCGGAGATCATCGTGGCCGACGGCGGCTCGACGGACGACACGGTAAAATTGGCTCTGGACTTGGAGGTAACGGTCGTCTGCGGCCCGAAGGGCAGGGGCGTGCAGATCCGAAATGGGTCCGAAGCGGCTAACGGCGACCTGTTGATGGTGTTGCATGCCGACTGTGTTCTGCGCCCGGGCATGTTGGCGGCTGTCTTCGAACACCTGCGCTTCGATCCTCACGCACCGGGAGGCGCCATCGGCATGCGCTTCGAGGAGGAAACCGCGAGCGCACGTATAATTTCCGCCTTGAACAACCTGCGGACGCGGTTCACCGGCATCGCCTTCGGCGATCAGGCCCAGTTTGTACGCAGACCCGTGCTTCAAACCGCCGGTGGGTTTCCGGACTTGATGCTGATGGAGGATGTGGAGTTGTCGCTGCGGTTGAAGGAACAGGGACGACCGGTTTTCATAGGAGATGGTGTCAGGGTGTCGAGCCGGCGTTGGCAGGGACGCGGCTTCAGCGCCAAGATTGCGCTGGTCTTAAAGCTCGTCGTGCGGTTTTTGGTGGAACGCCGATTAGAGGAGGGCGCCCGATCAGGCCGCGATTACTACTCATCCTACTATAGGCTTTAAGATAAGGCTTTTGGACTGCGTTATCGGTCGTCGAGGTATGGAATATACCGCTATTACAAGCGGTTCCACTCGATTGGTGACTGAGATAGAAGCTTGACATATATTATAATGTGCATTCGTATGAAACCAAAAAAAAGGAGGGGGTAATGATGGAGACAACAGCAAAAACAAAGCGAATCACAATATTAGGGACTCCAGAGTTTAAGGATTTCTTGACTCGGGAGGCAAAACAAGAAGGTCTGAGTTTATCAGAACTCGTTCGGCAACGTTGCGAAAGTAAACCACAAAACCAAGATGAGGAATTGTTGGCGGCGCTTGCTAAAGAGGTTAGTGCGGCGTCTGCCAGGGCTAAGTTATCGTTGGAAAAAGGGGTGGCTGATGCGGAAAGGGTGCTGGCTGAAATAAGGAGGGATGTTTGAGCACATTAAAAGATGTCATGGCGGCAATGAAAGATGTTTTGTTGTTAACCGATAAAGTTGATCGCGCAGGATCGGTACTTTCCGAAATAGCCCATGAGATACGCGATCACGACCGGCGATTAGTTCGACTGGAAACAATAGTTGAAATTGCAAGAAACCAGCCTCAGATGACCCAGTAAAGATTTTTTTATTTATCTCGCATCGGAACTTTGATTATCTCCCCTTCGGCCAAACATTCATTTTGTTGTATAGCATTATTGGCTTACATAGCTACAGAAATGCGCCCCCGCAGACCCTTGCTGCGGCGTGCTTTTGGTTTAACGGTAACTTTCACATCTTGACCAAGTATCGTTAAAAATTCCATCAAGCGGCCCACAGATACCGAAAGGGGGCGACAGCGCATAAGCGCTGAGATTTGTGGTTGTGTAGTTCCGAGCAACTTAGCAGCTTCTGTCTGGGTTAGCCCTTGAGCTGTCAAAAGCTTATATATTTGAACTGTTAACTTAGCTTTAACGAGTTCTTGCTCTGAATTTGGGAACCATAGGTCGGCAAAAACGTTTCCGCTACTTTTTTCATATTTAATTGTCATGCTACCTATCCTTGTGCTTACTGACGAAGTGTATTTCCGCCTGTTTAAATCGGTCTTTGATCAAGTCTATTACATGTTTTGGCGTCTCGATCCTACGTTTCGCCTTTTTTTGGAACACGTGCAATACATAGACTTTTGTGGTGAAACGCACGGTATAAACAGCTCTATATGTATCCCCTATATAATCCTCAATAATTTCAAGTATACTCGCGCCATGGAATCCTTTAAGCGGTTTTGCTTCTGGTGACTTGTCTCCCAATTGTGCAAGATAGAGCCCGTAGCCAAAGATGCGTTGAACGGCACGCGGAACAGACATCATGTCTTTTCGACTTGATCCAATCCATATCAGTTCCTTGTGTAACTGGCCGCTCTTCACTATTCAATTATATATATATTTAGATAATAGTCAACGTAGAAAATAACGAATTTCATCTGCTAGTAAAATGAATTTTTATCGCTGTTGCTGAAGTCTTTCCGCGATGGCCTGAAGGGCCAGGATGTAGCCAAGGGCGCCGAGGCCGACAATGCGGCCGGTCACGATATCGGCGATCATCGATTCTCTGCGAAACGCCTCTCTCTTGTAAGTGTTGGACAAGTGGACTTCGACGACCGGAATGTCGAGTAGCAGCAATGCGTCTCGAATAGCGATGCTGGTGTGTGTATAGGCACCGGGGTTGATGATAAGGCCGGACGCCTGTCCGACCGTCTGCTGAATTTTGTCGACGATCAGACCTTCCTGGTTGGATTGAAACGATTCCAGCGACAGGGTCAGCCGCGCCGCCTCATCGGCCAGCAGCGCATCGATTTCTTTCAGTGTCTGGCGGCCGTAAACCTCTGGTTCCCTTTTACCCAGCATGTTCAGGTTGGGGCCGTGAATTACCAGGATTTGCGCCTGCCCGCCGGCTTTAGCGGCCATCATGTTTCTCCAATGATCTCTTTGAATCGTGCGATCACCTGCCGGTAATCCTTTTGTCCAAAAATAGCCGAACCGGCGACGAACACATCGGCGCCGGCCGCCGCCACCGCGGCAATGTTTTTTTCTTTGATGCCACCGTCGACCTCGATCAGTGTCGACAAACCGCGATCACCGATCATGCGGCGCAGGCGGCGGATTTTCTCTATAGAGTTGCCGATAAAGGTTTGGCCGCCGAAGCCCGGATTGACGCTCATGATCAGGACATAATCGGTATATTCGAGCACCCAGTCTAAGGCCGAAAGCGGCGTCGACGGGTTCAGGACCACACCTGCCTTGGCGCCGGCTTCCTTTATCTGCTGAACGGCGCGGTTCAGGTGAGGGCAGGTTTCCACCTGCACCGAGATCCAGTCGGCACCGGCTTCGGCGAATGCCTGGATGTAGCGGTCCGGGCTTTCGATCATCAGGTGAACATCGATGGGCAAACGGGTGATTTTTCGCACGGCCGCCACGACCAGAGGGCCAAAAGTGATGTTCGGAACGAAATGACCGTCCATCACATCCGCATGAATCCAGTCGGCGCCGGCCGCTTCCACCGCGTGAACCTCTTCGCCCAGGCGGTTGAAGTCCGCCGAGAGAATCGATGGGGCAATTAATTTTGTCATTTCAACTCCTGCTATATCTTAATTTCCGATCCAGAAATGTGCAATTTCACGCAAGTTCAAGGAAATCGTTGGGATTGCGCGGAGGCGTACTTTTGTACGCCGCACAAGCGATTCCAGACCTGTCACGCCAAGGCGTGATTGACGCCGAAATTGCGGGAAAGGGCTATTTATGGACGGAAATTACCAGTTGTCATACACTTCCGTGCGCACCAGCCGATCGTCATCATAGACCAGCAGGGTGGCGGGCTGATCTCTCGGAATGATCAGCCAGATATCCTTTCCCGGACTGACGAAATCGTCAAAGAGATCACTGGTGAGCCCGTCGCGGTTCAGCTGCACCCGTATATGGCGTTTCAGAAACCCGTTGTCAATCCTGTAATGAAAAATTCCTCCGGCGGCCGTGCCGGTCTGCTTTGCCGCGGCGCCGGCCTCTTTGCGACGATTGATCACCAGATTGACTTCATCGCCCTCACTTACGCGATAGCCGGCCGGAGGATCCTGCTCCAACACGCTGTTTTTCGATTTGCCTTTTTCAATTTGTGTTTTGATCTCGCCGTGAGGCAGGTGGTATTTTTCGATCGTCAACAGGGCATCTTCGAGCTGCAATCCGCTTAGATCCGGCATTTTGTAAGCTGCCGGCCGAGGCCCTTCGCTGACCAGCAGATCGACACAGCTGCCGCGCCGAACCGTTGCACCGGATTGGGGGGATTGGGCGATGACGGTGTCCTTATCGGTGCTGATGTCGAAAACGGTTGCAAGGCTTCCGCGGCACAGATCCTGCTCTTCGAAGATAAGCCGGGCTTGCTGGAGCGAGAGCCCCGCCAGATTGGGCATCGGAATCATTTGAGGCCCCTTCGAAAAAATGATCTTAACGTCGCGGCCTTTCTTTATTTCAGACCCGGCTTTCGGTTCCTGAAAAATGATATGGTTTTTCGGCACGTCGGAGTTGTATTCGGACCCCTTGACCTTGGTGTTAAGCCCGAGTTCGGTCAGAGATTCGAGAACGTAGACCACATCTTTATCGATAAAATCCGGCACGATGACCGTGTCTTCGCTCTTGATAATAAATGAAAGGGTGAAATAGGACGTGATGCCGGCAACACCTATAAAGATGATGCAGAGCGCCGCTATTTTTATAATCCTTCCAATCATGGCATGCGCTTGAAACGGGCGGAAAAAAAACCGTCCGAGCCGTGTCGATGCGGATAGGTTTTAAGAAAACCGTCGCGGGTGAACGGGCTGCCGACAAATCGGGGCAGATAGTCAGCGGCGTTTTCCAGCCGGTAGTCCGGGTGATTTTCCATAAATGCGTCAACGACCGCTTCGCCTTCTTCGGGTTCACTGCTGCAGACCGCATAGACCAGAACACCGCCGGGTTTGACCTGCACTGCCAGACGATCCAGAAATTCGACCTGCCGTCGACCACAGCCGCCGAGCGCGGCTTCTTCCACAGACCATTTGGCGTCCGGATTTCGACGCAACACACCGAGGCCGGAGCAGGGCGCATCGAGCAGGATGCGGTCGTACGGGCCATGATTATCAGACAAACGGCCGCTTGCCAGATCGGCGTGGCAAGGTCTGACGATCGATATCCCCAATCGCTCCATCTCGGCCGTCAACATTTTCAATTTGGCCGCATTGACGTCCAGGGCGACCACAACACCGCTATTTTGAATGCGCTGGGCAATGTGGCCGGTTTTGCCGCCCAGACCGGCGCAGGCATCCAGAATCCTTTCCCCCGGTTGCGGGTCGAGCAGGATCGTAACAAGTTGGGCGGCTTCGTCTTGGACCTGGAACCAGCCCCGCTGAAAGGCATGGAATTCCTCTATCGGTTTTTGAGGGTGGCGCAGCAGAAGGGCCTCCGGAGCCATCGATGCGGCCAGCGCGGTTCCCCCTTCGTCGGTTAGTGTCTGCAGCAGCGCCTCAGGTTGGATTTTCAGGGTATTGGCCCGCAAAGTGACCGGAGGAATTGTGTTGACGGCATCGCACAGGGCTGCCGTTTCCTCCGGACTGAATTGCTGCAGCCAGTGCCGTATGAGCCACGGGGGAAAAGACTTTGATGCTGCAAGCGCGGCAACCGGGCTTTGTTCGAGAACGGGAAATGGGACCTTCTTGTAGCCCGCCGCGGCCTTGCGCAATACGGCGTTGACAAAACGGACGACCCAGTCCGGCGCCAGCGGCTTGGCCAGTTCCACGGCCGTGTTGACCGCAGCCGAAACCGGAATGCGGTCCAGAAACATCACCTGGAAAAGTGCCATTCTAAGAACGTTCAAAATATCGGGTTGAATTTTAGTCAACGGGGTGCGGGAAAAGGCCTCGATGACAAAGTCGATCCGACCGCGCCAGCGCAGGACCCCGAAGACGAGCGTCTGCAGAAGGGCTCGGTCTCTCTGACGGGCAAGGGGGTGCTTTTGCCTGAAGTCCTCCAGGGTCACATCAAGGGTTTGTCCGCGCTGGTCTATTGCTCTCAGTATTTGCAGCGCCATGCGCCGCACGATTTGCGGGTCATCGGAAGAGGCATGGGCGGTCGGCTGTAGAGCATCCACTGGCATATCGGAGTTGGGGGTTCAGGGCTCAGAGTTCAAGGTTCAGCGTTCAAGGAAGGGCTTCAATCCTTAATAGAATGCTGATGCCTGTTGGCACTATTGAATGTCCAATCCATAAATGTGATTTTTTTCCGCTGGGCAAGGCCGTCCCGCCTATCGTTGCGGGATTTGCGGCGAGGCGTACTTTACGCACGCCGCAGCCGGAAACCTGCTACGACCGGCAGGCCAGCGGAAAAAAGGCCCTTTATGGATGGACATTAGTCGAAGATAGCCCCGGCAGGTATAGGATGACCGCGTAAAAACTCGCTGACCGTTAAACGGTTGCCCGATTCTCCCTGAATCTCCAGGACAGATAGTAGTCCATTGCCGGTGGCCACTCTCAGTTCATCGGGGAATCCCGGAACGACTGTTCCCGGAGTGACGGCCTTCCCGGCGGCCGGCAGTGCCACGGCTTTGAATATTTTGAGACGTTTATCGTCGTAAAAAGTGAACGTGCCCGGCCAGGGGTTCATGCCGCGAATCCGGTCTGAAATGACCTTGGCCGGTTGGTGCCAGTCGATCCGCCCGTCTTCTTTTTTTAGCATCGGGGCCAGGGTCGCCTGGTCGTGCATTTGAGACGTTGGTGCCAGGCGCCGGTCTGCCATCCGATCCAGCGTTTCCTCCAACACCTTGGCCCCGAGATCGGCCAAACGGTCGTGAAGAGTGGCGGCCGTGTCATCGGGCCCGATCGGTTCCGTGGCCGTTAATAGGATGTCACCGGTGTCCATTCCCTCGTCCATCATTATGGTGGTGATGCCGGTTTCTGTTTCTCCATTGATGATTGCCCAGTGAATCGGGGCCGATCCCCGGTAACGTGGCAAGAGAGACGCATGGACATTGATGCATCCCGCGGCTGGAATCTCCAAGACCGCTTTCGGCAGGATGCGCCCATAGGCAACCACAACCATCAGGTCCGGGTGGAGGCGTGAAAGCGTTTCGGTGAATTCAGCGGTTTTGATTTTTTCAGGCTGTATGACGGGAAGACCGAGCTTGAGGGCCGTTGTCTTGACGGGTGGTGGATATACGCGACGACCTCTTCCCTTGGGACGATCCGGTTGGGTGACAACTTGAACCACACGGTGTCGACTGCGGTGCAAGGTATCGAGACAGGGAACGGAAAAATCCGGTGTACCCATGAAAACGATGTCGAATGATCGGGTCATCGGATCATTTCTCACGCATTATTTTTTTCATGCGACGCTTGTAAAGTTCGCGTTTCAAGGCGCTGATACGGTCGATAAAAAGAGTGCCGTTCAAATGATCGATTTCGTGCTGGAGCACGATCGCCAGGAACCCGTCGGCTTCAAAACGAAGGGACTTACCGTCTCGATCCACTCCTTCGACAACGATCCGGGCGGCTCTTTTGACATCGGATCTAAAATCCGGGACGCTCAGACACCCCTCGTTTTCTGATATGATTTGCCCTTCGGTTTCGACGATCTTGGGATTGATAATGACCCCGTAGCCTCGATCGCTTTCCGTTGGTTTTTCGTCGTAGACCAGAACTTGCTTGTCGCTGCCGACCTGTATGGCGGCCAGTCCCACCCCGGGGGCTTCGTACATCGTCTCAACCATGTCGGCCACAAGCTTTTGAATCACCTCATCGATATTCTCGACCGGCTGGGTGGGCTGATGCAGAAATTTGTTTGGATAGGTCAGTATTTCGAGTTTTGTCATGAGCTTACCTCGTTGTGTTCCTCCGATATCATTGGGGCTGCTCGTAAACCTGCCGGATGTTCACCCCGCTGACCCAGGCCGATACAAGGCCGACCAATACGACCGGCACGATTTGAACGGCATGGTTGGCCAGCGTGTAACCGGCTGCTTCGCTCTCGGAAACGCCGAAAAGGACCATGGCAAAAACCCCGCCCGCTTCCCACAGACCCCAATAACCCGGCACGGATGGCAGGGCAATCACAAAACAGATGATCACCATCACGGCTGTAATTTCGCTCAGCGTCAAGTCGATTTGCGGACATCCGATCGAAATAATATAATACGACAGTGCCGTGAAGAACCAGACGGCGAGCGAATAAATAAAGCATATAATAATGCGTTTCGGGTCTTTGATCAATGCCATGCCGGAAGCGATGTTTTCGATAATACGGACGGCAGGGCGGCAGACTTTTTCTTTTAACCAGTCTCTGGATGACGTGGAGGCGAAAAACAGCAGTTCAGGAGCGGACAGAATAAGCCTGTTTGCCAGCTCTCTGGTTTTACCGAGAGTAACCAGAAAAAGGCCAATCACCATCAGGAAACCGATTTTCAGCATGCCGTTGAAGACGGTGACCAGGACCTCGTAATCGAGCCTGTATCCCCCGAAAGTGACATTAAAACCAGGCGCGATCCTGACGAAAGACGAAACCGCCAGAAACAGCAGTAATAAAATGATCAGGTCGAAGATCCGCTCCACCGCCACCGTGGCCAAGCCGGTCGAAACCGGCACCGCCTCTTTGCGGTTCAAAACGAGTGGGCGGGCAAACTCGCCGACCCGGCCCGGCAGAACGCAGTTGATCATGAAGCCGATCATCAGCGGGTGAAAGGCCTGCCAGAATCCAACCGGATAATTCGAGGCCAAGATGAAACGCCACCGCGCTGCCCGCAACCCAAAAGCAAAGAGGATGGCGACGACCGTGGGAAAGATCCAGACAAAATTGATTGTCGTCAGGTATTCAAGAAGTTCTTTGATCGGAACGTTGCGGAAGGCGAAATAGAGGGTCGTGACGGAAACGGCCGTACCCAGAAGCAGCGAGATACCGATTTTTTTATTCATTCGCCTTGTTCAGTTCCTTTGATGTCAACTCTGCACATGCACTGTCGTTGACAGGATGGTACGGGCTTCGATCACATCTTTTTTAATCTGCTCTGAGAGCTCCGCGATTCCGGAAAATTTGAGTTCGTTTCGAATCCGCTTGATGAAATTCACCCGGATCCTTTGGCCATAGATGTTGCGGTCGAAATCGAGAATGTAAACCTCGACGGTGAACAGGTGGTCGTCGAAGGTCGGGCTGTAACCGATGTTGGCGACTCCGTCGAACTGTTGGCCTTCGCAAACGACCGTGACGGCATAGACCCCGGTTTTTGGGCACAGTTCATCCTGCAGGATAATGTTGGCCGTGGGGAATCCCAGCAGTCGACCGCCCCGGTTGCGACCGGTTGTGACGGTTCCTCGGATCTGATAGTAGCGGCCGAGCAAAGGATGAACCTCGTCCACTTTGCCCTCGTTGACCAATTCCCGGATGCGGGTGCTGCTGATCCGTCCCTCGGGATCTCTATTGGCCCCGATCCAGTCGGCCAGAAGGAGTTTGAAGTCGAAAAGTTCGGCGAATGTTTTCAGCATGCCCACCGTGCCTTCGCGGTTGCGCCCAAAGGTGTAGTCCTTGCCGACGACGATCGCCACCATGCCGATTTTGCGGATCAGGACGTCTTCGACAAATTCACGCGGTGTCAAGGCGGCAAACCGGCGGGTGAACGGAACGACGATTAGGACATCGATATCAAGCCGCTGGATGAGCTCGATCTTTTGATCTAATATCGTGATCAACGGCGGGTGGTTGGCACCGTTTAATACACGCATCGGATGCGGCTCGAAGGTGATTGCGATCGACGTTCCGTCGATTGTATCGGCCTTTTCGACGACTTCGTGAAAGAGGGCCTGGTGCCCCAGGTGAACCCCGTCGAAATTGCCGATCGTGACCACGGCGCGCTTGAAGGGTTCGTTGATCTCGTCTAGATTTCGAATGATCTTCATACAAAATTTCGTTCTGGATTGCACAATCCGCTTGACAGGTTTTATAAAGAAGGATAAATATTCCAACTTCCAAAATAAATCAATCCTTTTAGAGATTCAAGCCGAAGTGGCGGAACTGGTAGACGCGCTAGGTTCAGGGTCTAGTCGGGGAACCCCGGTGGGAGTTCGAGTCTCCCCTTCGGCACCATAGCAATATCAGTATGTTACACAAATTTGCCCCTCATTGGAGGGGCTTTTTGTTTTTTCGTAGGCGACCACTGTGTGAATGCTTACGAAAAACACTCTTGCCTGCATTCTAAAATTGCCTCCATTAACCCTCTTTTTAGGAGGGGCCATGCGATATCCAAACAAATCTCTCTCGTTTTTTTTTCGCAAGGTTTAAGCCTTTGATTATCCCAACCAAAATTTACCTTACAGGAAAGCCGCAGCAATTTAGATCTTGTCATGCCGTCGGCAGGTTCAAGGGATAGAAGCTGGTTAACAAGGGCTTCACCCTTGACGACTCCATGATCAGGCAAGTCAAGAGGTCATTTCTAAACTCATCCTGGATCATTTTTTTATAATAAAAGAAATCAAAAAAAGTTCTGGACATTCCCCCGGGGTGTCTGTATAGTAAAAATAAAAGTTTCTCTCAGAAGAACCATCCGAGGGCTGCAAAATTTTCGAAATAAATGTAACCCGTGGCACAGCCCGGCATAAAGTGTCGGGGAAAAAAGTTCTGGACATTCCTTCGATGGGCTTGTATATTAACAATAAAAATACCTGAAGGCAGTACCTAATTCAATGTCTTCATAGGTTTTCGAGACGAATTTGGTCATTATTACCGGCCAGAAAAATACGTGGCTGATAAAAAAAGTTCTGGACATTCCTCCGGAGGGCTTGTATAGTCATAATTAAATTACCTGTAAACGGTATCTGTTCTAATGCGATCGACTCCTTCCGAAACTTTTTGTGGTCAAGCCATAGAGCAAGATCAACTAAACGAAATTGCCATGATTGTTGCCACTTTTCCTAAGCTCACCAGGACCGAGCTGGCCAATACCATTTGCGAGCTTTTCTCGTGGAAAAGGCCGACCGGGAAACTAAAAACGGTCGAGTGCCGCCAGTTTCTCGAACGTTTGGATGCCAAAGGCATTATCCAACTTCCCGCCTGTCAACCACAATACGCCAAACGAACGAAGTTCAGTGTCGGTAAGACCGAGTCATCGGACAAGCAAGCCATTCTTTCAGTGAAGCTGAGAGACTTGTCTCCCATACGATTAAGCAGAATTAAGAATTATACTGAGAGACAGCTCTGGTATGAGTACATAGACCGTTATCATTATCTGGGATATCGGTTACCCTTCGGTGCGCAGTTGCGCTATTTCATTCAATCTGGATCGACTCGGGCTCGGTTGGGGTGTCTGCAGTTTTCGAGTCCGGC
>Ga0316190_10002523_pt1 | contig 13278 bp, 10 predicted proteins | sample Eddworburrow2_MG_FD_204929 | JGI IMG/M metagenome (GOLD analysis project Ga0316190, IMG submission 204929) | Coastal sediment microbial communities from Maine, United States - Eddy worm burrow 2 | ecosystem: Environmental > Aquatic > Marine > Coastal > Sediment | place: USA: Maine | collected... | reverse complement strand
AAGTACTAGGCATCCAATTTTGAAATGTATTTCATATCAAAACTTTAGAAAAAAATATAATAATAGCAATGATATAATCCATAAATCAATATGGTATCTTTGTCAAAGTCCACAAAGTCAAAGTCCTAATATTTCTATTCTTGACGTTTTAGGAACGATAGCAACGCCAATCTTGAATAGAACAACGGAAAAAAAAGAATAAAACTATCGCCAATCATAATTCCCTGAGCGACTTGGACTATAACCCGATGCTCGCTTTTTTATAAGCTATACGTAGTTGCTCCTTTAGGAGGAATACATAGATTCGATGCTATTATTATTTCTAATCCTTCTATTTCATATCAAAATGCACATCGGGTTTGATTATAAGAATTATACTATTTTGATTTGACCAACATGTTGTTGTCACTGCGAATTTGAATAATCGGGAATTCGGTTCTTCGGTTAAGTTCCAATTCTTCCGGGCTACAATCTTTTTTGCTGGTACAATGGTTTACAGGCATACGTTTGCCAAAGCCTTTATAGGAAAGGATATGATTTTTCAAAACACCGTTTGAAATTAAATACTCATACGTTGATTTTGCCCTTTGCTCAGATAGATTGTCATTATATTCACGGCTACCCACAGGATCCGTATGTGCTTCTAACTTTATGGTCATTTCCGGGTAGGTTTTGGTCATCAGCTTCACAACTTTATCCAATTCTTTTGCGGCATCCGGTCTAATATTACTTTTGTTGAAATCGAAATAAATTTTGTTGAGATTCGCCAGGAGTTTAAGGTCAAGAACAGGTTCCAATACAATATTTTGATGCATGATTCTAGTCGTCAAGGGTGTAGTATGGGTATCTATATAAACACTTTTATGCGGATGTGTTCTTCTAACGGCATCGATTCTGTAATTACTTTTTCTATTGACGAACATTTTGTAGTGGCCAGTTGAATCGGTCATCATCTCACCAATTTTTGTTTGGGTCTTCTGATCGATAATGGATATTTGAACACTATCCAATGGTTGGTTGTTTACGCCGTCAAAGACATAACCCGCTAAGGATAAGGAAGGTGTAAAGTTGAACTCATAGATGTCATCACTTCCCATTCCACCTTCCCGGTTAGAACTTATATAACCTGTGATGCCATTTTCAAAGGCATAATAACCAAAGTCATCAGCTGAACTGTTTATTGGGTTGCCAAGATTAATGACATCAATGATCTTGTTCTCAGCATCGGATACGGTCGAGTAAATGTCCAATTGTCCAAAACCCACATGACCGTCTGATGAGAAAAACAATTGGCCTTCTGTATTAATAAAAGGGAACATTTCATTGCCCTCGGTGTTTATAATTGGTCCCATATTGATAGGAGGGCCAATTCTTCCACGCTCATGGATTTCTGAGTAATAAATATCAGTGCCACCCATTCCACCTGGTCTATCAGACGTATAATACAATCTTTTACGATCAGGAGAAACATAAGGGTGCCCTGTAGAATAATAGTCACTGTTTATACGAAGATTTCTATTTACCATCCATTCATCCTCAATTTTAATGGCACTGAAAATTTTAAGGTTTATTTCATTTTGGGCTCCATATCCCTCTTTATTGTCATAATAATTATTCCTAGTGAAATATATTACGGTATCCTTCTTGTAGTCCGTAGTGAAAATAGCTGAACTTTCATGGAATTTTGTATTAATGTTACCTTTGATTTTTTCTGGGTTGGCATTTGGATTGTCTGCCTTTATCACAAAAAGATCCAACCATGGTTCTTCGTTCCAACCATATACATTACCAGTTACTTGATCTTTCCTTGAAGAGGCAAAATAGAGGTGTTCACCTTCAGCAAAGACACCAAAATCACTTTGGGGCGAATTAAAAGATGCTGGTGCAACATCATACCTTTGCCTACTGTTGAATACTACAGAGGCTAGATTCCCGTCCTTAAGAAAGCGTCTTACACGCGAATCATTTTTATTGTATTTCTTGTATTTTTTCAACCATAATTCAGCCTCTTTTCTTTGCCCGTCACTATAGAGGGCCATGGCATATTTAAAATAATTGTCTGTAGATACATTTGTATTGTCAACAATAGCTTCAAAGTGCGGAATTGCCTTTTTGTAGTTTCTAATTAAAAGATAACACTCTGCCAACCTTTGATGGGCGTGGTCTACGTTTATGTCTTTTTCTAACATTTTTTCATATTCGCCTATGGCTTTGGCATAGGAAAATTGACCAAAGTAATAATCACCTTTTTTTTGAAATCCAAATTGCGCCATGCTTAACTGACCTAGCAGTATCATGACCAACAAAACAGTTTTTTTATAATTTATATTCATTGTTAATGGGTTTTTGTGTTCTTCATCCTAGAAATATCTTGGAGACTTAACCGGTCCTTTTGATTTGAGTTTTAATTCGTATATCAATATAACCTCATGGGTTCCCGTAGAATATGGTCTAATATCACCAGTAGGAAGATCATACGCATAACCTATCCTGAAATCTTTGGTCGCCTGATAGTCTATCAAAGCACCAAAATTAGATGCATCGTTAAATCTATAGGAAGCTCCTATCCAGAACTTTTCTGAGAAAAGAAAATTGGCGGTCATATCATAAGTAGCTGGCGCACCATTGGTAAACTTCGCGATCATTGTTGGTTTTAATTTCGTGTTTTCAGAAATATCAAATACCAATCCACCAATGGCATAATAACTATTACGTTCCAAAGCTTAAAATTCACCATCATTCAAATCGGTATTCAGTATTCTTGGTGAAGATACCCCTAAGTACCAGATGTTCGAACTATAGTAGACACCTGCTCCAAAATTTGGCGACCATTTATTGAAGCTGGTATTATTGAAGAAAGGGTCATTTGGGTCTCTAGGACTTATAGAATAATTGGTAAAACCAGCTTTTAATCCAAAAGACAATTTGGATGTTTCAGTTATTGGAACGGAGTATGAAAAGTCACCGTAAATATAATTTGTTTGCTCATCCCCTAGATTATCATTTATATAGGACAATCCCAAACCTACCCTGTCATTTCTCATAGGGGCATGCACGGATAATGTACTTGTCTGGGGATTACTTTCAATACCAGCCCATTGGTTACGGTGCAAGGCGGTAACATTAAATGTTCCTCTACTACCGGCATAAGCTGGGTTCACAGATATAGTATTGTACATATACTGTGTAAATTGGGGCAACTGTTGGGCCGAAGCTGAAGCTCCCAAGCACAAAAGTACTGCTATAATTAATTTGTTGAATTTTTTCATCTTTGGGATTTTTTATTTTGTACCTAAGTAGATATATCCTGTTGTTGGCTCAAAGTCCCTGTTGGTTACCTTGAGAATATAATAGTAAGTTCCTGTTGGAAGCATTCCCGAATTACCGTACGAGTTGTTAGGCGAACTACCATCCCAGTCGTTCATGTAATTAACACCTTCGTATACTTTTGCCCCCCATCTATTGAAAATCATTACGTCAAAAGTGAAGTCACAGTTTTCAACTCCTTTTATTTCAAAATAATCGTTTATGCCATCACCGTTCGGTGTTACCGTTTTAGATGGTTGTATGTCTTTTCTTCCACATGGTACACAATCGGTATTCACATTGATCACAAAATCAACATAGTATTTACATGTACCTTCTGTTGAACTATAGGAGATGGTGTGTTCACCAACTTCATTATCTATCGGATCAAAGAAGCTACCGTTTAAAACTGCACTGCCGATTGTTACAGTAAATACTCCATTCGTATCAAAGTCAATTGGCAAATAAGAGAATAGATCTATGGTCATATCTTCCACACAAATATTTATTGTAACAGTTTCCTTTTCAGGTTGCATTACAAAGATCAATTGTTCAAACGTTGCCATATTATCACAGGCATCCGTAACGTTCCATGTTCTAACGATCATAAAGTCCTCTGTCGTATCCGAGAATTCTTGTATTTCGTTGAAATCAACGATATAATCGCCACAACCACCCATGAAGGTTAAATTGGGGACTTCTGGAATTAATTCACCACACATAATGGTCAGTTCCTCTTCATAATCACTTGAAATTATTGGTCCGTTAGACATTACTGTTATAGTCTGTGCATGTGTTGTAGCATTACCTGCACAGTCAGTTGTATTCCAAACCCTAGTGATAACATATCCAATGGAACAATTACCATTATTGGTTGTGGTTTCATCAAATGTCACGGTTACATTCGCATCACAATTATCAAGCGCAGTTAATACCGCCGCATCTGGAATTTCATCACAAGTGACCATCATGTCCTTAGGTAAAGCCTCTACAAAAGTTGGAGCGATTGTATCTTCTATTGCGATTACTTGCGTATGAATTCGCTCGTTTCCTACACAATCTGTTATGGTCCAAGTTCTTGTAATTATATATTCAGTAGGACAACTATCCTCATCTCCCGAAATGATTTCCTCAAAAACTACACTTATGGCACATGTACTATTGGATGTGATCTCAACAGCATCAGGAATAGTTTCACAAGCTTCCAAAGTGATATCCGTAGGATAACCTTCGTTACCGTCATTATCAAGAATGTTGACAGTCATGGTGCTGTTGCTAAGTATGTTCACCAATGAAGTGGATATATTCGAAAGAACCACTTGGAAGTTTTCTGTATCCTCAATAATGATATCGTCAAAAATATCTACTGTTATCGACTGCGTATTACTATTCGTACCACCAAAGGTTAGTGTTCCACTTACGGTAGAATAATCAGCCGGATTGATAGCTGAAGCGTTAGTTGAATTGAAATCAACAGTGAATTCATCCTGTACATTGGCATTCAATGTGACATTAAGCGATACAGTTCCTACATCTTCATTTATATTAATACTAGTTACATCAAACTGTACCCCAATAGTTGAATCACCATCGTTATCGGTGATCCCACCGTTCGCCTGAGGCGTATTGATGCCTATAAGCACTGTTGAAAGGTTCGAAAGGTCGATCACATACCCTTCGGTTGCCTCTATAAGTGCATCGTCGATGATGGGGACGATGATGTCATAGGATTCGTTGTCGTTACCTGTGAAGGCAAGCGTACCTGAAACGGCGGTATAGTCACCAGGGGCCACTGCCGAACCATTGGCAGATCCATAGTCCAGGGTGAACCCACCAGGGACGTTACCTGTCAATCGCACGGTGAAGGTGGCGGTGCCAGCTGCCTCGTCCACGGTCACCTCGGTATCGTCAAAGGCGATCCCCGTACCTGCGATGGCATCGTTGTCAAGAATATTAACATTGGCCTGGTTATCGGCAATTGATATGCTTCCAGAAGCGGTAATATTTGATAAACCAACCAAGAAATTCTCAGTAGCTTCAATAAGAGTATCATCATTGATCGTAATTGCAATATTTTGGATGTTTCCATTTGTTGAATTTGCCGGAAAAGTCAATTGACCACTGTTATTGTTGTAGTCAGTACCGGAAAGAGCCGAACCATTCGCTGTTGTAAAGTCAACTGCGAAAGATTCCTCAACATTTCCACTTAAAAAAACTTCAACATTAATAATTCCCGCATTTTCAATTACATCTAAATCGATAATGGAAACTGATGCCGAATCGTTATCCAAAATAGTTCCTAATCCACTTACATCATTAATGCTTGTTTCATTTGTGGAGAGGCCTGATAATTCGATTGAATATGTTTCAGGAGTCTCAACAATAGAATCATCATTAATATTCACAACTACAGTTTGTTCCTCACCATGTGTTCCATTGAAATTTAAACTGCCTGTAATAATATCATAATCTACGGGAGTTTGTGCCGTACCATTTAAATTGGAATAATTTACTGTGAAACTTGTTGATGTGATACCAGTTAAGGTAACATTGAAAGTGGCTGTCCCATTATTTTCATTAACACTAACATCATTAATGGCCAATCCGATTGGGTCTCCGTTCTCGGTCACATAAATATTTTGTGTGTGCTCTGTTGTATTTCCAGCACAATCAGATGCGGTCCAGGTTCTGATAATAGTATATATAGTACCATTATTATCACCATTGTATGTTTCATTAAAGATTACTTGCGGATTTGAATCACAAGTGTCATTTGCAGTAAGGATTGCTGGACTAGGGATATTGTCATATGCGGCAACAGTATCACTAGGTACAGTTTCATTGAAATTAGGATCTGTATTGTCCTCAATAGTTATTATTTGAGTGAAAGAATCACTTACCCTACCACAAGCATCAGTGAATACCCAAGTATTGGTATAAGTTCCTTCGGCATCACATCCGGCATTGGGTACAAAAGCTCCCGAAGTCTTGTTCAAAGTAAAGTTACAGAATTCAGTTGCAGGCTCAAGAGCCTGTGCGTTGTTCAATGATGTAGTATCATCACAGGAAATCGTCCTGTTTAAATCGTCAACCGCAGTATTCCAATTTACCTGATCAGGTTGATTTATGCCCACTACCGTTGGATTATGATTACCAAGTCCGCAAGAATCCAAAGTACCTGAACTATAGGTAGTTAGTTCTGTTTTATTGGTTGCTCCGGTAAATGTAGCAATTGCTTGAATTTGGAAATTTGTTGAACATGCAGTTTCTAAAAAGTAGCATTGATCTTTAACCTGAACATTGAAATCGAGGGAATAAGCTGGATCATCAATATCTGTAATCCCGTCCTGAACAAAAAACTTTAATTCCCTTGTTGTGGTATTGAATGAATGGGTCACTCCTGTTGGTAATGTTTGGGTATCCACGAAATCAACCTCGATAGGAAGGATTGTTGATATTTCGAGGTTTTCGATATTGTCATTACCGGAATTCTCCATGCTAATAGACAATTGCACATTGTCACCGGCATTGTAGTTTGTTCCTGGCAACGATGTTGTAAAATGCAATGCTCCCAAACTTGGTTCATATACTTCGACACTTAAACCAAGTAAATAGAGCCCATAGGCTTCTTGATCGGAGGTCATTCTTATTTTTGCTGTAGTTTGATCATTGCCAATGAGTTCGTTCCCATTGTTTTTTAAACTGAAAACACTGGCATCATAACCCAGAGTATTTAAACTGGCAGGGTTTCTGGTGATGAAATCATTTTCATTGACTGTAATCTTGCTATTGAAGAAATTATCTTCTGCTCTTTTAGAAGTTGATATAGTTGCCCAAGTACCATTGGTGTCCAATATTAGGAGTTTATCACCGTCAATACCTCTGTCTCCTTCCAAAGCCCCAATTGTAATATTGGCTTTTACTGGGCCATTGGGCACGGTTTGAAAACCGTTAAAATCAATATCAAAGTTGTTTGTATTCCTTGTTACGTTGGCATAACCATCGAAAAGAGTAATGTTTCTCCCTGGCAAATCCAAGCTCTCATAAATGAAGACGATTTGCCATCCACCAGAAGTACCCGGGTGTGTATTACGGTGTGAATAAAGGTTACCTTCTGTTGCTTTTACGTTGGCAACTTGGAATTTACCATATGGGTCGGCCAATCCTTGAACATCAGAAGTAATGTCTTTGACACAAATATAGGCATCGTTTTCAAAATGCTCTGCCCTACCATTAAAAATAATTTCGTCCGCAGTGATGGTTTGGTACGAGCTTGATCCAGGAAGCATGAACTTTATCTGGTTGAAATTCCAGTTTTCTTCCGACCCACCGTTTCCAGATTGATTACCGCCACCATTGGTGCCATATTCTTTGTTCGCGGCGACCCAATAAATGTAGGCCCTTCTAAAGGTTAAACAAGATGAACTCGGTGAAGGGTTGACCAAGGTTGCACTACTTGAATTGAATGTATTATTATCATTATCAATATCAACAAAGATGTTATCACTAAAATAATCGCTATTTCTCTCGCCATTGTAGGCATTGGTTGCATGTCTTGACAATACATTGTTCGCAATGATCGTAATATCGCCATTGACTTTGTCAGAGAATCTGGGGGTAAACGTTTTCTTTACCTGAGCGCTGGCCATAATTGTTGTCATTAGTACAACAAAAAATAACAGGCTTGATAGAAAAGGTTTTTTCGATAAGAAAATTGATTTTGAATGTTCCATATTTCAGATTACTAAAAAGTTCTGAAAAAGCTTATGGCACCAAGGACTTAAGGTTTACAGTATTACCTCGAAGGAGATTGAAAGTAAAAATTTATCATAGGCATAAACTTCTTCTAAAATGTAATTAGTGTCAGTATAATTTTGTTAGATCAGGTTAAATTCTAGATCAAAATAACGCCGAATACCAAGAACGAGGGAAATTACACGCCATACTAAGGAAGAAAATCGTTTAAAAACGCATTTCACGATTAAATGTTGAAATCATAAGATAAATGGTAATGTACTAATAAACAAACAGTTACATATCGATGAAATGCACTTTTATGTAGGTGTAAGTAGAAAAATCGTCTCATTTTAACCCAAAAACCATCTTAGGGACCATTAGTGAAACTATAGAAGCCAATATTCAGATATTTGTTATGTAAATCAGTGAATCCTGCTTTTACAAGAAAATGGCTTTGGTATGATCTTTTTTTGTGGGATGTTCATAGGAATAATAAACATACCAGCGTTTGGAAAGGTCAAATTCCTCCCCGCCATGATAAATCTTAGGCTCTGTAAATTTTTTGTTGTAAGTCCAAACACCAAACAATTTAAAAAAGAAAATATAATCATTATGATAAAGAGTGAAATTGAGAATATCACAAGTGGCAGGTTTCCCTTTACCAAAAAAGTATGGTACATGCGTATTATAGGTTCTCAGTTAAACATGGGATTTTAAAATGGATTTTTCTATAATAATTGGAATTTTTGCTAAAATGTTAATTCTATACCTTGGAAGTGATTTAAACTTTTTTTTGGATCGAAAGGAAGGGTTGTGGATATTTGCGTTGCAACACGTAAAATATTCAAACACAACCCTATATGTAGAGCGTACTTGACAAAGATATGATAGAAATGGAAATCGTACCCTTTATTCCTAAAACAAAAAGAGGATTTCCGCCGACCGTTCCTGTGGCGGAGATCATCAATGCGATCTTATATAAGCTCAAAACTGGGGTGCAATGGAACCAGCTCCCGGTAAAAGCCCTCTTTTCAGGGGTGTACCTTAGCTGGCAATCGGTCTATCACCATTACCGCAAGTGGTGCCTTTCCGGGGCCTGGAAGGATTGTTGGACCAAGTTCCTGAAAAAGCACAGGGCCGAGCTGGACCTTTCCAGCCTGGATCTTGATGGTAGCCATACCCCTGCGGTCAGGGGCGGGGCGAATGTGGAGCATCAAGGGAGGAAGAAACGCAGGACGACCAACGCCCTTTATCTGACTGACAGGCAGGGACTGCCGTTGGCCATGTCCGAACCCGTAGCGGGCAACCACAATGACCTTTATGATATAGAGGTACAGTTCGAGGTCGTTACCGCAACGCTCGAACAGGCGGACATCCCTATAGGTGGGCTGTTTTTGAACGCCGATGCCGGATTCGATTCCAAGGACTTCCGAAAGTCGTGTGGTAAAAAGGAAATCAATGCCAACATATGTTTCAACAAGCGCAACGGGAATGTGGACAGGGACGAATATTTCGACAAGGAACTCTATGATGAAAGATATGCCGTAGAACGTACCAACGCTTGGATGGACAGTTACCGTTCACTGCTCAACAGGTTCGATACAACGGTTGAAAGTTGGAAAGGGTTCAACTATCTGGCATTCATAGTAATAGCAATCAAAAAATTCAAAAAGAAAAACAAGAAAAAAGTTTAAACCACTTCATTATCAGCTTTAAAATGAAAGTATAGGCCCGGTTATCTTAGAATGCTGATATAACCTGAGTGCGATCTATCTTCAGGGTCATTTAACTTTATATAATAATAATAAGTGCCGACAGGTAATGGTTTTCCTTTATATGTTCCATCCCAATCATTGGCATAACCTCTTGTTTCATAAACCTTGTGGCCCCAGCGGTTATATATGGTCAATTCATTGTTAGGAAAGGTTTCTACATTCTGTATGAAGAAAACATCGTTTGCGCCATCTGCATTAGGCGTCATAGTGTTTGAAAAGAAGGGCATACAGCGGTCATCCGGTCATCGATATCAGTGTTTTCATTGTCCATTCGAATTAAGAAAGAACATATTGAAAAACAATCTGTTGCCAAAACGTTTTCTGCCCTTATATAAACAGTATAATCTATGCCCGCATTTAAACTGATGTTGACCACATCATCACTGGCATTAATGGCATCACTTTCATTTAAATGATAACTCAAATTGATGTTCGATTGATTCAGGGTTCTGTCGCATCTGTTCAAGATAAGTATGAAAGTATTATTTGAATCTTGTTTTATGATGCTAATTAGATAAAGGATCTGTAAGTTGAATTTTCAGGGGTCAACAGTTGGTCTTTCTTTAACATTCTTACTATTTCTATTCCGGCAATTGTCCTTATTGCCGATTCAAATTCCTTAAACCCCAAACCTTGTATTATTCGCCACTTGATCATACGATGATCCTGTTCCACTATATTATTGAGGTATTTGCATTGTCTTATCTTGATTCGAGAACAATTTCTCCTGTTATATAGTTTTATTGCTGAGCTATTGGCACCGCTCTTATCGATATTTATAAGTTCTGGCCTGCCATTATCGGCAATAGCCTTGATCAAGAATTTATGGGCAGAAATACGTTGTATTCTTTTAGTTAAAAGAAAGTCTACCGTATTACCTTCTTTATCAACGGCTCTATACAAATATCGCCACTCACCTTTTACTTTTATATAGGTCTCATCCATTCTCCATCTTTTTCCAACCGGTTTTTTTCTTTTTTTGAATTGCAGTTCCACAAGTGGGCAAACTTGAATACCCAACGTTGAATGGTCGCATGATCTACTTTACCCCCCCTTATGGCCAAGAGTTCTTCAATATCCCGATAACTGAGACTAAATCGTAATTTCAAGTAAACGGCATGTAATATGATTGATTTGGGAAAACAATGGCCTTTGAACATTTCTTTTTTTGCTGACAAATGTAAATGTTTGGTTTTTGCTAACTTAGATGCGACAGAACCACCACTAGTGCTCCTATGCGAATTTTGAAGAGAATTACGTTCAGTCCTTCCTTACTCGTGAGACCTCTAGGGTACTACCGTAGCTCATTTCCTGTAAGTACACTATGACCTCTGCTGACTTCTCCATATAGTTACACGTAACTTGGGTGACCTCCCCAGGTAAGAACATCTTCTTTCACTCGATTCCTGGCGCATCTATACTTCAAAGGCAACAACGTTATGGGATACCGGCATTTTCAGGTTAAATCGCTTGTGAGAAAGTCATGTTGTTGCTCAAAATTCATGCGTAAAGTATTTAAATCTTGGAAATACAATTCTAAGTTTAGATATCAAAAACGTCATTTCATCTTTGATTTGATTCATTTCATCGAAATTCTGACCTCTTAAATAGATGTAATCGCATACAACATTTAGGTATACACAACAAAAAGTAGAAAAGGATTACATAAATTGTAATATTTGAGGCATGAAATTTAGATGCTCGGATATCATCTGTGTTCACAAACCCTTCAAGATTGTACGATGTATCTACAGTATCATTAATGGTCAACCTATTCTTACAATATCATGAAAACATATATTTTAATGGTGTTCTTTTTAATGAGTCTATGCCTCTCATCGCAAGAGACGGTAATTACCACAGGAGGTGAAGCAACAGGGGCAGGCGGAACAGCCAGCTACTCTATAGGGCAAGTCTTTTTTACTACAGTAACAGGAACAAATGGAAGCATTATGCAAGGTGTACAACAACCTTATGAGATTTCCATTACCCTAGGTGAAGGCGAAACAACTGTCAATTTAGAGATCTCTGTTTACCCTAACCCCACTACGGATCGGTTAACCTTGAAAACAAATGATAATAATTTTTTAAATTATCAACTGTACGATATGGCCGGAAAATTGATCGAAACTAAAATCATAAGTAACGATTCTACTAGCATCAATTTAGAAGGGCTATCAAAAGCCATCTACTTTTTAAGCGTGCGAAGGAACAAGCAAATAATCAAAGGATTTAAAATAGTCAAGAATTAATAAATTATGAAAAGAATATTTACAACAATTATAGGATTAATGCTAACAGCATCTGTTTTTGCTCAGGTGCCCGAAAAAATGAGCTACCAAGCTGTAGTTAGGGATGCAAATGATGCATTAGTAACCACTCAAGCGATAGGTATGCAAATAAATATACTGCAAGGTAGTGCTACAGGCACGGCGGTATATGTAGAAACCCAAACACCTACCACCAATATCAATGGATTGGTTACTATGGAAATAGGATCAGGAACCGTAATTAGTGGTAATTTTAGTACCATTGATTGGGCAAACGGTCCTTATTTTATAAAAACGGAAACCGACCCTACAGGAGGAAGTACCTACACCATCACTGGCACAAGTCAATTAATGAGTGTTCCCTATGCACTATACGCTAAAACAGCAGAAAGTGTTACAGGGGGTATTACCGAAACCGACCCTGTATTTGGGGCATCAGTGGCAAGTGGTATTACTGCTGGTGATGTAGCGAACTGGAATGCGAATACCGTTGATACAGATACACAGTTAACAGAAACTGAAGTAGATGCTTTTGTGTCTAACAATGGCTATTTAACTACCGAGGTCGATGGATCCGTTACCAATGAGTTAATCACTGGAGCGAACCTTACAGGGAACAATTTGAACATTATTGATGCAGGAGGGACAACCACCATTGATCTTTCTACCTTGAATGCAGGAGGGACAGACAATCAAAACCTAACAAGTGCTACACTTACGGGAAATATCTTAACGGTTGAGATTGAAGACGGAAATTCCGTATCCATTGATTTAACAGCCTTGGTAGATGATGCCGATGCCAGTATCACCAATGAAATACAAGACCTGTCGTTAACAGGGAATAACTTGACCATTACCAATAATGGTACAGCCACTACCATAGACTTAAGTGCCTATGTAAATAATGATACCAATGAGTTAATCACAGGAGCGAATCTTACAGGAAACAATTTGAACATTATTGATGCAGGAGGTACTACAACCGTTGATTTAAATGGCTTGACCGCTAATTTAGCAAATGGTAACATATTTATAGGAGACGGAGCGGGAAAAGCAGCAGAGCAAACAGTTACAGGCGATGTAACCATTAGCAATACAGGTGTCACATCTATAGGAGCAGACAAAGTATTAACAGGTATGATTGCAGCAGAAGCTGTTGAAACAAGCGATATAAAAGATGCAAACATAAC
>Ga0316190_10002522_pt1 | contig 13280 bp, 10 predicted proteins | sample Eddworburrow2_MG_FD_204929 | JGI IMG/M metagenome (GOLD analysis project Ga0316190, IMG submission 204929) | Coastal sediment microbial communities from Maine, United States - Eddy worm burrow 2 | ecosystem: Environmental > Aquatic > Marine > Coastal > Sediment | place: USA: Maine | collected... | reverse complement strand
TCAGCAGGTTGCGCATCAGCCGATCGACCAGCCAGGGCGCGGGCACTTCGCCTTCCGGCATTTGCTGAAAGGCGATCTCAAGTTCGTAAAGACTGTCGTCGCGTGCCTCATCGACGCGTGGTGCCTGGCTGGTCGGCCCCAGGAACAAGCCTGAAAACAGGTATGACAGGCCCGGGTGGGTCTGCCAGTAACTGACCAGGCTGCGCAGCAGGTCCGGGCGACGCAACATCGGGCTGTCGGCCGGCGTGGCGCCACCGATGGTGACGTGGTTACCGCCGCCGGTGCCGGTGTGCCGACCATCGAGCATGAACTTTTCGGTGCTCAGGCGCGCAAGGCGTGCCTCTTCGTAGAGGGCGATGGTGTTGCTTTCCAGCTCCTCCCAGTTGTGTGCGGGATGAATGTTGATCTCGATAACACCCGGGTCGGGTGTTACTGCCAGGCGCAGCAAACGGTGATCATGTGGCGGTTCATAACCTTCCAGTATCACCGGCATCTGCAGTTCTGCCGCCGTCGACTCGATTGCGCTGACCAGATCGAGGTAGTCTTCCAGGTGAGTCAACGGCGGCATGAAAATATACAGTCGCCCTTCTCTTGGCTCCACACAGAGTGCCGAGTGAATGTACTCTGCAAGCGCGTGGCCTTCGTCTAACCCGTTAACTGATTGCTCCTGAAAACCCGCCGGCGACACTGGACCCGGCACGAACTCGCGGAAGCGCCGGCCCACTTCGCCGTAGATGTTCCCAAGCGGCGGGCGCGGTTCAAAGGTGCACCGTTCCGTCTCGGGCTCGCGCTTTTTCTTTTCGATCCAGGGCAGCGAGTCCAGCGGCAGGCGGTAACCCATCGGCGAATCACCCGGCAGCAGAAACATGTGCTCGCGCCGGAATGTCCAGTGGCCGGTGCGCCAGCCATTGTTGTCCTGCAGACGGTCCCACTTGATCGGCAGGGCATAACCGGCAATCCGTTCAAGCCCGCGTTCAAACAACTTGCGCAGGCGTACGCGCTCGTTGGGTTCGTCCAGGTGGTTGTCGAGTACATCGACGTTATCGGGCAGCGTGCCTTCCTTCCACAGGTAATAGTAGACGTCTTCATAACCCGGCAGGATGGTGTCGCTGCCGATACCCAGGTAGCGGGTCAGACCATTGAGAAAGCCCAGTGCATCCTCTGGTCCGAAGCCGTAATCGGTGGCCTCGTCGGCAATCCAGCGAGTGTCCTGCCACACCGGCACACCGTCGACGCGCCAGAAGCAGCCCAGCGCCCAGCGTGGCAGCACCTCCCCCGGATACCATTTACCCTGCCCGTATTGCAGTGCGCTGCCGGGCGCAAAGCGGCGTTGCAGGCGTTTCAGCAGATCACCCGCCAACTGACGCTTTTTCTCGCCCAGTGCGGCGGTGTTCCATTCCGCCCCGTCCATGTCATCGATCGAAACGAAGGTTGGCTCGCCGCCCATGGTCAGGCGCACGTCCCCCGCCTGCATCTCGGCATCGACCTGTCGCCCGAGATCGGTGACCTCCAGCCACTGTTCTTCGCTGTATGGCAAGGTAACGCGCGGGTCTTCGCGTATGCGCTGGACTTCGTTGTGAAAGTAGAATTCAACCTCGGCCTCGTCACTGGCGCCGGTAACCGGCGCCGCGCTGACCGGGTCTGGCGTGCACGCAAGCGGGATATGCCCTTCGCCGGCAAATAGCCCGGAAGTCGGATCGAGCCCGATCCAGCCTGCACCGGGCACGTAAACCTCGGCCCATGCATGCAGGTCGGTAAAGTCATGCTCCGTTCCCGATGGCCCGTCGAGCGACTTCTCGTCGGCCTTTAGCTGTATCAGGTAGCCGGAGACAAAACGCGCCGCCAGTCCCAGGTGCCGCAGAATCTGCACCAGCAGCCAGCCGGTATCGCGGCACGAGCCGCTACCCTTTTCCAGCGTCTCCTCGCAGGTCTGCACGCCGGGCTCCATGCGGATGTTGTATTTGATGTCCTGCTCGAGCCGCTTGTTAAGGCTGACCAGGAAATCGTTCGTGGTTTGTTTTGCGCGGTCGATACCGTCCAGCCACTTGCACAGGCGCGGCCCGTCCTCGCGGATTTTCCTGAAAGGCACCAACTCCCTGGCAAGTTGTTTCTCGTAGATGAAGGGGAAATGACGTGCCGATTTCTCAAGGAAATAGTCGAACGGGTTAAGCACCACCATTTCAGCGACCAGGTCCACCTCGATGCACAGGCGATCGGTCTTTTCAGGGAACACCAGGCGCGCCTGGTAATTGCCGAACGGATCCTGCTGCCAGTTAATGAAGTGTTCTGCAGGCTCGATTTTCAGCGAATAACTGTGCACCGGCGTGCGGCTGTGCACCGCCGGGCGCAGGCGGATGATATGCGGCGTAAGGTTTACCAGCCGGTCATACCGGTATTCCGTTTTGTGGTTGACTGCGACCCGTATTGCCATATCGATTCCCGGATTGAATAGTGATTGCCTAACAATGCAGCACAAAACGTTCCACAAGCAAACATCGTCCTGGTTTCAGGCAAGCGCCTGACCTCGGCCAGCATGAGCTCCAATTCGAGGCATGAAATCGACAATAAATAGCGGCGACGCCCCAATACAGGGCGACCCGCCCCATCCTGGTGAACCTGAGCGGAATATGGTCGCCAGCCAGAAACCCGCAACAGAATGCAAGCGGGTTCTTCTTCCAGCGCGAAGGACGGCTTTTTCTGGTGACCAGCCGGCACGTGGCGATCGACGAACCGAGTCATCACTTCCCGGACCGCATCGAGATCGAACGCGCGGCATTACCAAGCCTTCACACCGAATCACCTCCCCGGGCAGTCCGATCAGATCGAGGTCGGCACACCCGACCTGAAACTCGACGAAGCCCTGGGACTGAACTGCGTTTGGTACGCCGATATCCTGCTGACACTCACCGAACGCTGACAACAAACTTTGCGTAAGAGCTAAGGGAGTATCGCTCAATCCGGGGCGTAACAGAACTGACCTCCCGGTTAGATAAAGTCACATGAAAACGGAGTCTGTAAGCGCGTCTCTTAGCCTGGGGGACCATCCAGCAACTCCACCCGAACATCCATACTGCTGAAGATGGCCGGCGGCCCAAACTGATGATAAACCGCGACATCGGCTGCGTCGCGCCCGTAGGCCACTGCGATGCGCCCGCCCCGAATAACCTTTTCCGTGGGGTCGAACGTGTACCAACGCCCACCAACGTAAGCCTCGAACCAAGCATGCAGATCCATCGGCTCAAGCCCGTGAAGGAATCCGACCACCAGGCGTGCGGGAATACTAATGCTTCGGCAGAGCGCGATGCCTAGATGGGCAAGGTCACGGCACACGCCGTCACGACGCGCATTCACCTCGACAGCGGATAGCGGAAATGCGCTGGTTCCGGGTGTGTAGCGTATCGAGTTTCGAATCCAGTCGCTAAGTGTATGCACCTGGTCGTAGCCGGGCAGCACCCCGTCCACGATGTCTCTCGAGAGATCTCCGAACCGGTCCGATTCGCAATAACGACTTGGGAGCAAATACGACAGGACCGGATCCGGCAGATTCTGAATCTCTACAAAGACAGCACCCGGGGCCTTATCCACCACATCCGCAGTCATTACATCGGCTGAGGTATGCACAGAAAACGCCCCGGCCGGTGCCACCAGTCGCTGACAGAGATTGCCGAAAATATCCGTGTACTCCACCACCGGAACACTTGGCGATAATGTATAGGCTTCTCGGGCCACCCACTGCTGCGTGCCACTGCGGGGGCGAAGCATGAGTATCAGCGGGGTGAAATCGCCCATTTGATACTCGAGATTGCAGGTCGTCCGGAGCCACATAATGAGTTTTGCTGTTATTGCATTCCCTTCAGGCCGGTTCACTCCCAAGCGGTCGGATTCACAAACCCGGCCTCAGGCAAGCCGTAACCGCGCGAGCGATGCATGCGTTTCCCCTCCACTGATATCGGGGATAATACGCAGTTTCAGCATCGTCAGCGCCTCTAGTGCTGTGCTGAATTGTCCGCTTACGCATACGCTACCACCTATCGCTGCTATCCGGGTTTTGGCCTGATTCCACGGACACACTTGGATAGGGTAACAATACCCGAGGAGGTGTGGGTAGCGAATTCGCAATATGCGCTGAACACCAATACTTAGGTAGTCCTGTTCGTGAACGCGATCTTCCTTTTGAGCAAAAGTATCTCGTCCGCTGTCGCTGGAATCGTGGAATAGTGTGGCGTCGGGCAGGGTACGCGAACCCCCTGTTTTTTTACTTGTTAAACCCGCCGGTTACGGGCTTGGCATTTTGTCGGGTTAAATCCGATTTTTTATTTTTAAATTTTTCAGTTGATTAAAACGCAAAATGGCGTCCCCAAGGGGAGGCCACCTTATCCCCCAGCTACACACGACATCTCACGTAATATGTTTATATTAACTCTCAATAAGATACATTTCGCCACAGCTATCATCTTAGGTCGCAGCTCTTACTCGTCCCAAAAACCGGCGACATCATCAATCATCATTTCTCATGCCCGAAAATTTCCAACCTGGATCGACTGGTTCGTAGCCAGACTGAAGCATTTAACTTACTTTATTAATCAGTCACTTGTGGTGCCTGCCCATCCAATACCGCAGTTAAGTTATCAATCACTTACAGATCACTGTCATTGGAAGTTAGCACAAAACCAGCACAGTCTTTTTTGCCAGCTGAAATATTTCTATTGCCACAATGGAGTGGAATTTGCCATGCACACCCCTCCAGCAACTAGCTCATCCACTCAGCCGCCAAACCAGAATTGATGACCCTTTTCCAGAAACTCCGGAACGGGCACGTAGTGTGTACCATCGCAGGAAAAGTTAACACCAACCATACCGTTAATCACATTGACCGATGCTGATCGCAGATAAATGACGCTGTCACCCAGCCTGAGGTTTACGAAACGGTCCAGTGTCTCACGCACTTGCTGCGGCGTGACAATAGCATCGATCGGGTAGTCCATGCGTGGATATGTCAGGCAGACGGATGGATCGATAATTTCATCGAGAACGTGAATACGATAATGACGCGGATCATTGTTCAACCAGAGAGTGGCGCGCGAACTGCCGTAATGCAACTTGGCATGGAACACGCCACACTCCGTTATCAGTTCGTGGATGATATTGTGCACCTGGTTGAGATAGGCATCCATCACTGAACTGATGCGTTGCTGGTAAAACAGCGCCTGCCGGATGACAGGATCGCCCTTGATCTGTCGCCATGTAATCGGCATGTCGGCCGCCTTGTGCAATTGCGGCAGGTTACGCAAATCGAAATCGGCAGCCAGGTAACCCAGTATATCCCCCGACTCGCTGCATACGCGGTGCAGCGCTGTGACACAGCTGCGCCGGCCAACCCGGCTGATATACACATCGGACAGGATAAAAGTCTGACCGTTGGCGTAACCGGACAAATACGGCCGGCCACTCAGATTCTGGCCACGGGCATCGACATCAATACCTGCCTTGCTGATATTGCCACTGTACTGCACACCCCGGGTATCAATGGCGTACAGAAGCAGGCAACAGGGGATTGCCTCGAGTTGTGTGCGCAACTATCCATCCAGCGACCTGCTATCGCCCCAGACAGAAGCGCAACGCGACGCAATCACGCCAAGCGACCTGGCGAGCATTTCCTCCAGGCGCTGCCGGTGCTGTCGAATAACAGCGCCCAAAGTGTCAACCGGCGGTGTGGATGACGCCTTTTCCTCCATCAGTCGAACCTGTAGTTTTTAGGTATAACCACGATGCCTTTTTCTGAGATTGTGAAACGCTGCCGGTCTTTATCCGGGTCGACACCGACGGACTCGCCATCCGGGATAAGCACTCCCTTGTCGACGATGCAGTGCTTGACCTCGGCATCGTTACCAACGACAACATCATTGAATAAAATGGCATCTTCAACGATCGCCTCGTCCCCTACCCTGACACCCGAAAACAGGATGGAATGATTCACGCCACCGCCGGCAATTACCGAGCCGCCGGAGATAATCGAATTGACAAATACGCCTTCGTTACCGGACTCGCCCGGTACCGTGCGTGCTGGCGGTGTCTGTCCCTGGTAGGTACGGATAGTCCAGTCCTGCTGATAGAGATCCAGTGGTGGCACCGGGTCCAGCAGGCTCATATTGGCTTCATAGTAGGAATCTATGGTTCCGACATCACGCCAGTAGCGGTCAGGCGAAACGCGACCACTTTCACCACCGAACCGGTAGGCGAATGCCCGGCCCGAATCGATCAGTGAGGGCAGAATGTCGTGGCCAAAATCATGGCCGGAATCGGGCTGGTCATGATCACGACGCAGTACGTCAAGCAGCAGCTGCTTGCTGAATACATAAATACCCATCGACGCCAGTGCAGTTTCACGATTGTCCGCCAAGGCCCTGGGTGCGTCCGGTTTCTCTTCAAAATTCTCGATGCGCATATCGCTGTCGACTTGCATGACACCGAAGGCACTCGCCTCATCGAGGTTGACCTCCATACAGGCAATGGTGACATCGGCCCCGCGCTCTATGTGCGCCTTGATCATTTCCGCATAGTCCATGCGATATATGTGGTCACCGGAGAGAATAAGAAACCAGTCGGCTTCGCTGCGTTCGATCATATACAGGTTCTGGTAAATGGCATTCGCGGTACCGGAGTACCACTCGTCATCGACACGCATCTGCGGGGGCACTGGCGTGATGTACTCTCCGAGCTCGGGGTTGAATATCGACCAGCCGTCGCGCAGGTGCTTCTGCAGGGAGTGCGATTTGTACTGGGTGAGTACCAGTACACGCCGAATACCGGAATGCAGGCAGTTGGCGAGTGTAAAGTCGATAATGCGGTACTTGCCTCCAAAGGGTACCGCCGGTTTGGCACGATCCTCTGTCAGTGGGTGCAGGCGCGAACCGGTGCCGCCTGCGAGGATGATAGCCAGTGTTCTCTCCAACATGATCGAGTTGCCTGTATATATTAAAAAGTTATCTGCCGGTTAGTAGCAATGCCCGTGCCGGGCGAAGCCGACTACCGATAACGCGCAATCATCGGCACCGAACGCTCCACCCGCACAGGAAAGCGCACCATAACCGGGATAAGAGCGTGTGGGACGCTTCAAGGTTGTGCATATCCCAGCGGCAAAACCTGGTCAGGCATTCGATAATCAAGCGCTTAGCCTCCATGGCACAGCACTTGCTCATATACTGAATCAAACAGTTTTCGTGAAGTACGATGCAACTTAAGGTGCTACTGGTTAAAGATGACCTCGAACGCAGCGAGCTACTCAAAAAGTCCTTGCTGGGTTTCGGCCACAGCGTAGTGGGCGAAACAACGATAGCGGGTAACCTGCTCAGGTCGATCGAGAAGACAGACCCGGAGTTGCTGGTGATTGACAGCGATTCGCCTGGCGACATGCTATTGTCACGACTTCGGGAACTGGCGCTGCACAAGCCGCTTCCAGTGGTGTTGTTCACCGAGGAAGACAACCGGGAGGTTATCAGCCAGGCGGTCCGCGCCGGTGTCAGCGCCTACATTGTCGATGGTCTGGAGCAACACCGGCTGGGCGCAATTCTCGACATCGCTGTAGCACGTTTCAAGGAAACCGAACGCCTTCGGCAGGAGCTCGAGGATACACGGGCCAGCCTGGTGGAACGCAAGGCAGTCGAACGCGCCAAGGGCATCCTGATGAAACAGCGCGGCTTCGACGAACCACAGGCCTACCATGCACTGCGCAAGATGGCCATGGACAAGAACCTGCGCCTTGGTCAGGTTGCTGAAAACGTTATTGCAGTTGCTGAACTGCTGAACTGAACAAGTTATTGAGACTGCCAACGGCGGCAGTCACGGGACGAAGGCGTCCATTCCGGTGAACACGGTGTTCACTCGGTGTGGACGCTTTTTTTATGCATATTGAAAACGGATCGGAAAGGTTATGTCAGCCGTCTTGGAACAACATATTGATCACAGCGACACAGCTACGATAGCGCCTGTCGTCGTCGTGGGTACAGGCCCGGTAGGTATCCACTTTGTCGAGGAGCTCCTGAAACGCAGCCCGGACACCCCCGTCGTTATCTATGGCAACGAGCCCTGGGAGCCCTACAACCGTGTCAGGCTGGCCGGTCTCATGACCGGTGAAGTGAATTTTGCAGGCATCCAGAATCCGCTCAAACTCAAGGCCCATCACCGCGTTGTGCAGCACCACAACTGCGAAATCGTTGCCATTGACCGGCACAACAAGCGGGTCCATGACCGTCTGGGTAATACCCAGGCCTACAGCGAGCTGGTACTGGCAACAGGCTCGAAACCACATATCCCCAATATCGACAACACCCACAAGCCCGGCATTTTCACTTTCCGTAATCTCGAGGATGCCCAGCGGCTTATCGCCCGTCGCGCCCGCAGTCGCCATGCAGTCGTGCTGGGCGGCGGCCTGCTTGGGCTGGAAGCCGCCCGAGGCCTGCAGAAATACAATACTGATGTCATCGTTATCGAGCATGCCACGCGGTTAATGGCCCAGCAGATGGACGACCAGGCAGCGGAGCTGTTACGCGAACACATGCTCATGGAAGGAATAAAGGTCGTGCTCGGTGATTCGGTCAAACGCGTCATCGGTAAGGACAGGATCAGAGGTGTAGAGCTGCGTTCCGGACACACCATCAACTGCGACACGATGGTGATCGCCACCGGCATTCGCCCCAACCTTGAACTGGCACGCAATGCCGGTATAGCTGTCGGCCGCGGTATCAGCGTTGATGACCGGATGCAAACCAGTGATGCCAGTGTCTTTGCCATCGGCGAATGTACCGAACATCGTGACAAGATTTACGGACTGGTGACTCCCGGCCTGGAACAGGCCGGCGTGGCTGCTCATTGCATCAGCGGTGGCATTTCCCGGTATACCGGTTCACTTGCCGCCACCCGTCTCAAGGTCGTGGGTGTATCCGTATTCAGTGCCGGCCGCACCGGCGAGCGCGACGCGATTTCGCATTTGCGTACCATTACCTGGCGAAGCTACGACAGCACCTGCTACCGCAAGCTGCTGCTGCAACGTAACCGGCTGGTTGGGGTCGTCGCGTTCGGCAAGTGGGATGAAAGCAGCCGCGTGTTGGAAACAGTACAACACACGCGGCATATATGGCCCTGGCAAATCCAGCGCTTCGCCAGTTCAGGCCACCTATGGCCCGAGCAGGATGCCGCCAGTGTGCCGGAGTGGCCGGCAAGCACCGTGGTATGCCAGTGCACCGGCGTCAGGCACGGCACACTCAGTCGCGCGATACGTGACGGTCACTGCAACATAGAGGCCCTGTGTGCAGAAACCGGTGCCGCCAGTATCTGCGGCAGTTGCAAACCGCTGTTGGCAGAGTTGCTGGGTGCAAAGACTGTTGAGCCCGAGAAAGGCAGTGGCACACTCCTGTGGACAGGCATCATCTCACTGCTCGCAGCACTGGTCATGTTGATCGCGCCGGCAATACCGTTCGCCGACAGTGTACAGGTCGGGATACCCTGGGACAGGCTCTGGCGTGACGGATTGATCAAGCAAATCACGGGTTTCAGTCTGCTCGGTCTCGGCGTACTGGGCAGCCTTATCAGCCTGCGCAAGCGCGTTAAGCCTATCGGCTTCGGCAACTTCGCCAACTGGCGCCTGGTGCACGTGCTGCTCGGTACCCTCGCGCTGGCCATGCTGGTTGCACATACCGGATTACGTCTCGGTTACCACCTCAACCTCTACCTGATACTGAGTTTCGTCGGACTGTTGCTGGTCGGCGCAATCGCCAGTGGCGTAGTCGGACTGCAACACGCCTTGCCTGCGGGCATCGCGAGGAAGACCCGGGAAATATCGCTGTGGATGCACATCATTTTACTCTGGCCATTGCCCGCCCTGCTCGGCTTTCACGTGCTCAAGACCTACTGGTTCTAGGGCATGAAGGCCACGGATACGAAACAGCGGCGTTCGCTGGTATGGATATGGCTCGTGTTGAGTATCGGCCTGCTCGGCTGGATGGGATACAGCATGTTTGAAGCACAAGACAAAACAGTATTTATGCCAGGTCCGCTCACCGACGGGCACTACCAGATCGGTGTCGCCTGTACGGCCTGTCACAGTGACCCGCTGGCCGGAGACGAGGTGTTACAGGAAGCCTGCGTCAACTGCCACGGCGATGACCGAAAGAAGCCGTTCGATTCGCACCCGCGCAGTAAATTCACCGATCCGCGTAACGCAGACACCCTGGAAAATATCGATGCCCGCCAGTGCGTCACCTGCCATACAGAACACCAGCCGGACATGACCGGCAGCAACGGCCTGACCCAACCGACGGACTTCTGCCTCCACTGCCACCAGGATATCGGCAAGGATCGACCCAGCCACCAGGACATGGCCTTTGATACCTGCAACAACGCCGGCTGTCATAACTTCCATAACAACCGCGCACTGTATACCGACTTCCTGGTCAAGCATCTGGGTGAACCCGACGTACTTGAACGGCCGTTGCTGCCCGAACGCGAGTTTGCCAGCGTGCTGGCGGAGCTTGTGGACTACCCGGCTGACCGCTACCCGATCGAACCGTTGACCGCTGATGACGCCGACTCACCACAGAAAAACCGGCTGCCCGGGCCGGCACACACTGACTGGGCGGAAACCGCACACGCAAAGTCGGGCGTCAATTGTTCCGCCTGCCATAACGTGGCCCTGAACGACGGCGAGCAACCGCAATGGACCGACAAACCTGATCACCGGTCCTGTGCCCAGTGCCACAGCCTGGAACTGGAACGATTCAAACGCGGTAAACACGGCATGCGCTTTGCCGCCGGTCTGCCGGCAATGACACCGGCTGACGCCCGCCTTCCCATGCAGGATGACGCGACACACGCAACGCTGGAATGCACCAGCTGCCATGGTGCGCACCGCTTCGATGTCACCAGGGCTGCCGTAACCGCCTGTCTTGACTGCCACAAGGACGATCACAGCCTCGCCTACAAGCAGTCACCTCACTTCAAACTTTGGGAGAAGGAAAGCAGTGGCGAGGGCAGACCTGGCAGCGGCGTATCCTGCGCCAGCTGCCACATGCCGCGTGTCAACTTTGATGTCAATGACTGGATGAGCCGCATCATGGTGGATCACAACCAGAACGCCACCCTGTCGCCGAATGAAAAGATGATCCGGCCTGCCTGCATGCAATGCCACGGCCTGGGATTCACCCTGGATGCCCTGGCCGACCCGGCACTGATAAAAAACAACTTCACCGGACGATCCGCAGTGCACGTCACCAGCATGGAACTGGCCGAAGCCGACCAGAAACGCGCTGAAGAGGAGAAAACCGAAATCGACGAAAACTAGTTTTCATACATCCCGGGCAACACCCGGACTATTTTTTCACACAATGGGACAGGAGAAAGACCTATGAAACAGCTACGCAAAACCCTGATCGGCCTTGGCATCGCGGCTTCCGTCGCAGGCATCGGCAGCGCAATTGCGGGCAGCGACGCTTTTAACAAACCCACGATATCACCCAAGGCAATGGCTGATGCCCTGCATCTGGTCATGGACTCGGACCGCGCCATCTACACCAAGAAAATCGTCAATCGCCTGGTGAAAAAAGAAAAGGTGATCAAGGCGAGCGAGCACTTCGAAGACGACAAGGCGCTGGTCCTGCCGGCACAGATGTTCCGCTTCGGTTCCGAACTGGTCGCCAAGCGCGCCGAGAAGCTGGACGATGTCAACTTCAGCTATTCACTGCAGTCGCTGTGGCCAATCAACAAGCAGAACGCGCCCAAAACCGATGTTGAAAAAGCAGGTCTCAGGTTCATCGCCGAGAACAAGGGTGAAAACTACTATTCGGAAGAAACCCTGGGTGGTACCAAATATTTTACCGCGATCTATCCGGATGTAGGGGTAGCGCCGGTATGCGTATCTTGCCACAACGACCACAAGGACACCCCGAAACGCGACTTCAAGCTGGGTGACGTGATGGGCGGTGTTGTTATCCGCATCCCGATGGAGGGCTGATCGATGCGTGCACCGGCCTGTTATTTGCTTGCGGCAGATTTGCTGGTGACGGCAAGTGCTGCCAGTGCCGATAACAGCGCCTATGTCGAGCTGCAGGGTCCGGAACTTATGCAGGGACGGATCCTGTGGCTTGCCAATTGTGAAACCTGTCATGGCTACGGTATCGCCGGTGCACCGATACCCATGCAAACTTCAGAGTGGGCGCCGCGTCTTGAACAGGGCAAGAGTGTTCTTTACGACCACGCCATCAACGGCTTTTTCGGACCCGATGACTCCATGATGCCGGAACGTGGCGGTAACCCCGACTTAACCGATGAAGAAGTGATGTCCGCCGTGGACTACATGGCGGCGCTCGCGGCTTACTACATTCAACTAGAGAGGAAATAATATGACCCCCGAACAAGTGCAACTTGTCAAGAACTCCTGGGCACAGGCACTTCCCATCGCCGACAAGGCGGCGGAACTGTTCTATGGCAAGCTCTTTGAACTCGACCCTTCCCTAAAACCCCTGTTCAAGGGTGACATGGTCGAACAGGGTAAAAAGCTGATGAAAATGATCAATACAGCCGTCAACGGGCTGGACCGTCTGGACGAGATAGTCCCCGCGGTGCAGCAGCTTGGCGTTCGCCATATCGCCTATGGCGTCAAGGATGAGCACTACGACACCGTTGGTGCCGCACTGTTGTGGACACTGGAAGCCGGCCTTGGCGAGGCGTTCACCGAAGACACCAAAGCAGCATGGGCAACTGTCTACGGCATTCTCGCAGATACCATGAAAACCTCTGCGACCGAGGCCGCCTAGATAACCTCCTGATAACCGGCCCCGGGCAAGGGGCCGGTTGTTTTCTACATCGGGTACAGCGAGGCGCCCGGACAACATCAAGGTTAGCCGGTGCCGACAAACACTGGTCCGGCCGGTAATTTACTTCCTGCAGTTCAAACCGGCACCTGAACGCTCACCCTGGAACATCCCGTGACTGAACCAATAGGAAGCACCGGCGCAATTGCTCGCCTTCAAAACGCACTGGATTTGTGCAGACCAGTAAGCGCATATCAAACAACGGCCTGCAACTATTAAAGAATTTCATTATACTACAATAACTTACTGATTTGGCACACAATCTGCTATAGAGCCGGCAATGTTTGTCGACTGCAATGGCGCAGTCGGCGAATCAAAACAGTACACACAATCTGAATTTTCGTTCGGCCGCTGGCGGTTGAACGCATATGGACAAAGGCGTCTGTGAGCCTGCCCGAGTGGCCGGTGCTCAAGACG
>Ga0316190_10002519_pt1 | contig 13285 bp, 8 predicted proteins | sample Eddworburrow2_MG_FD_204929 | JGI IMG/M metagenome (GOLD analysis project Ga0316190, IMG submission 204929) | Coastal sediment microbial communities from Maine, United States - Eddy worm burrow 2 | ecosystem: Environmental > Aquatic > Marine > Coastal > Sediment | place: USA: Maine | collected... | reverse complement strand
CCGGTTGAAAATATTGACCCGGCCCAGACCCATGCCGGCCTCATTGCCCATCGCCTCATGGCTCATCAGCAGCCAGTCGGAAAAGTCTGGTGGATTGTGCATCCACAAGGAATGATCGAGGCTTGCCATGGTAATTTCGGCATCGAAAAAATTTCGCCCGTGGGGGTGAAGACTGCCGTTCAATACCGTCATGTCGGACAGATAGGCCAGCAATATCCATGACAGTTCACCGGATGGTTGCTGTGTGGTTCGAAGCCGTGCCCAGGTCAGGCCGGATTCGGGATGATCGAGGTCTGGATGAACAAAAAGCTCATGATCGACCGGGCGCAGTTCAAAAACCTTTTCGCGGGCCAGGTAGGATTGCGCTCCGGCAGGCAGAACCGATGCGTACAGCCCGGCAATCTGCGTCTCGTCAGGCAGACCTTCCGGTGGATTTGCATCCGGTATCACCGGGTGATGCACCAGGCCGGGTCCGGGTTTTCGAAACGAGGCCTGCAGGCAGAAAACCGGCTTGCCGCCCTGTATGATGGTAACCCGGCGATTGGCGATGGAGCGGCCGTCCAGCAAACGCTCTACCTGCAGTTCTATCGGTTCATCGATGCTGCCCGGTCTCAGGAAGTAGCCATGCAATGAATGCGGGTTGCGCTGCGGGTCATCTATGGTCATTTGCGCGGCTTTCAAGCCGTGAGACAGCAAAAGCCCGCCGTAAATACGCCGCCAGCCAAATTGCGGGCTGCGGCTACGGAACCGGTTGTCATCGAGGCGTTCAAGATTGAAACTGGCAACCACTTCGTCGTATTCGGACATTCAACATTCTTTCTGTAAAGCCGCAATACCAAAGGTATAGCCGGCTGAAGAGGCACCCTGTGAGTTCACAACAGCCATATGACGTTATTATTATCGGCGGAGGTCTAGCCGGCCTGACCTGTGGTCTTGCCCTGTCGGGGGATTATTTGTCCATACCCCTGAAAACCCTGATATTGGATGCCGGCCCCGAACTGGGTTCCAGGAATGTGAGTGCCGACCCGCGAGGCTCAGCCATAACAAAGAGCTCGCGCACCATGCTGCAGACACTCGGCGTCTGGGAGGCCATTGCAGATCAGGCGCAGGCATTTGAAAAAATCATCGTGACCGACGGCAAGAACGAAGCTGACCACCGGCCGGCATTGTTGAGCTTTCTGGAGGCCGGCGAAGCAGGTGCGGCATCGGCCTGGATGGTTGAAAACGCCACATTGCTGTCCGCCCTGATTGAACGGGTTCAGCAAACTGCGCAGATTAGCTTCATGGGCAATACCTCGGTCGAGACCTTTGACTTCAACACATCGCCTGCACGTGTCACGACCACAGACGGGCGCACATTCACAGCGCCGCTCATTGTCGCTGCGGACGGGCGGAATTCAAAAGCCCGTCAGGCCGCCGATATCGATACGGTGCGATGGGATTATGACCAGTCCGGCATCGCCATGACGGTGGAGCACGAATTGCCGCATCACGGCCGTGCAGAAGAACATTTCCGCAAGGCCGGCCCGTTCGCAGTCCTGCCATTGACCGGCAACAGGTCTTCAATCGTGTGGACTGAACAGACCAAGGACGCCGCACACCTGATGCAGTTGCCGGAGCATGATTTTCTGGATCAGTTCAAACAGAGGTTTGGCAGTCATCTGGGCGAGGTGAAGCTGGCTACAGAATATGCTGCCTGGCCGCTGTCCGTGCAGATCGCCAAAACCTTCATCGGGCAAAGGCTGGCGCTGATCGGAGACGCCGCGCATGTCATTCACCCCATAGCAGGACTGGGCTTCAACCTTGGCTTGCGCGATATTGCCGCCCTGAGTGATTGTCTCGGCGACCATGTCAGGCGTGGCCTGGATCCGGGCGGCCAAAGCTGCCTGAAGGCCTACGAAGCCTGGCGCCGGGCAGACACAATCATGGTTGCGGCCGCCTGTGACGGGCTGAACCGGTTGTTCTCCAACTCTGCATTGCCGGTTGCAACCCTGAGGCAGGCGGGACTGAAACTAGTCGACCGGTTGCCACCCCTGAAGGCATTCTTCATGGATCAGGCTGCCGGCATGGCCGGCAGGCAGCCGCGCCTGCTGCGCGGCGAACCGGACTAGATCAGGTTCATGGGTTCATTTGAACCCATGTTGCCCTAATCCCGGGACTTGCCTTCAGTTTCCAGCCGCGCCAGGTAAGCAGGCCAGATCACGTCGCGCTCACGCCCCAGTTTCAGCAGGTAATCCCAACTGAATATGCCGGTTGAATGCATATCGTCAAATGTCAGCCGGACAGCATAATTGCCAACCGGATCGATCTTGATGATCGCCACACCGGCCTTGCCGCCAACACAGGTTTTCTGGTCCGCACTGTGGCCCTGCACTTCAGCGCTGGGGCTTTCAACGCGCAGATACTCGGCGGACAGCTGATGTTTTTCGCCATCATCAAATGTTACATCCAGTGAACGCCCGGCATCGGTCAGGCGAATTTCCTCCACCCAGACCGGGGAACTTTTGCTGCTTGTCTCAGTCATCCAGAATTCGCGCCTCTTCAACCAGCATGATCGGAATGCCATCGCGGATCGGATAGGCCAGGCGGGCGCGCTCCGAAACCAGCTCCTGGGTCTCGATGTCGTACTTCAGGGGTGCGTGCGTCAGGGGACACACAAGCATTTCAAGCAATTGCGCACTGGCGCGGCGATAGGTCTGGCGGCTGCCGTCTGTTTCGGCCTTGCCCGCGGTGTCGGCGTTGTCTGTCATTGCACGACACGCTCTGCGCCATCGGAACCGGTCGACATGTCGGCCAGGGCCATGAGTGTCCTGGTGCGTTGTTTGAGGTTCGGCGCTTCCAGCAGCGCCTGTTTTTCGCCGGCGCTGAAGGAGCCGATCATGGACAGTGTGTTGATCAGCGTGGATGTGGAAACTTCGCGAATCTCGTCCCAGTCGGCCTGCATGGATCGTGCATCCAGAAACCGCCTGAGACTGTCCAGCAGGCGTTCTCGATCATCGCCGATGGTTTCATTTTCGTCGGTGAGATCAACGAGGAACTCATCATAGTTTGCGCGCACGACGCGGAACGGGCTTTGCGAGCGCACTTCCTGTGAAATTTTGAAGCGGCAAATGCCTGTCAATATGATCTGTACCTGATTGTTCTGGACCTCCAGGAACGACGTAATCCTGCCGGCACACCCGACCTCGTACAGTTCGGATGCCGCAACCTTGCCGGCCGGATCCAGATCGCGTTCGGTTTCCATATTACGCGGCTGGATCATGCCGATGAGGCGGTTTCCGGCAAGCGCCGTAGAGACCATTTCCAGGTATCTCGGCTCGAAGATGTTCAGGGGCAGGTCACCACCGGGCAACAACAATGCGCCCGGCAAGGGAAATATCGGCAGCGTATCCGGCAGATCTGCGGCTGACTGGTAGCGCTCGTCGTTGGCTTTCAAAACCATCACCTTTTGAAACGATTACTTAGGGTCCAGACTCATTAATCTTATCCATTCTGCGGGAGGATATTTTGCTTCTGACGAGGCGAAAGATCGAAGGAAACCGTCTGGTTTTCAAGACCTTTCAACGCTGTCAGGGGCAAAATAGACCCCGCCCTCCGGGTTTGAAGGAAAACACCCGCCTGAAGGCGAAAAATGCTCGACAAGGCTCAAAGCCTTGCCTTGCGCTTTTTCACCATCATTCGAATGTTTTCTTTCAAACAGAATTGCATAAGATTAATGAGTCCGGACCCTAGGCAAACAATATCGAAGACAATCGCCTACGGCCCGAAAGTGTCAATTCGTTGGTCGGGCCCCAGGCTTCAAAAAACAACAGCAGCTGTTTGCGGGCGGCATCATCATTCCATGCCCGGTCTTTTTCGATCAGCCACATCAGATTATCCAGTGCGGCTTCCTCCTGACCTGCTGCATTCAACGCAATCGACAGGTCGAGACGTGACTGGTAGTCAGCCTCGTTGGCGGCCACAGCTTCGCTCAAGCGGGCTATTTCTCCGTCATCAACCGGTGTTTCAGCCACGGTCAGCGCGGCGAGCGCGCCAGACACATGAGCGTCGTTCACCAGGGACGGCGGGATGACGGCTAACAGTTCGCGCGCGCCGTCCAGATCACCTGCCGCAATGCAGGCCTTGGCCATACCGGCAATGGCCCGGCCGTTTTCCGGTTCGAGCTGCAGGACCTGTTGAAACATTGCCATGGCCTGATCAGCAGCTTCTGAGTCCAGTGCGGCCTCTGCTGCTGTCAGCAATTGTTCGATCTGTTCGGCCTGGCCCCCATGGCTGGAGATAATCTTGTCGATGAAGGTCCTGAGTTCGGATTCGGGCAACGCACCCATGAAACCGTCAACAGGCTGCCCGTCGGCGAAAGCAAACACAGCCGGGATCGACTGGATGCGCATTTGCTGTGCCAGTTGCTGATTGGCGTCAATGTCGACCTTGACCATGCGTATCTTGCCGCCGGCCTCGGTGACAATCTTTTCAAGCAGGGGACCGAGCTGTTTGCACGGCCCGCACCACGGCGCCCAGAAATCCACCAGGACCGGAACGGTTTTCGACGCCTCGATGACATCGCTCATGAAGTTCGCGGTATTTGACTCCTTGATAAGCTGGGCTGCCGGTGCACTGTTTTCCGGTGCAGTTGCGGTTCCGCCGGCATTGAACGACGTTCCCATCGAGAATGTTTGGTTTGTCATTTGGGCCTTCCTGAATACAGCGCGAGAGGTGATGTCGTTAACATGGTCTCGCAACGGGCATTTTGCAAATCAACCGGACAGGCAAGTGCTGCCGGCTCACGGGTTCAGTCTCTAGTCATACAGCTCGATTATCCGAGGTTCATGGCCACAGGAGGAGATGAACCTCAACAGATCATCCGGTGTCAGTGTAACCGTAGCCGTATTGACCAGCGGATGGTAGCTGACCACGTCATGTTTCATCATCTTCGCATCAAGCACTATGTTGACCCTGTGCGTGGCGTCATTGATCAGCGCGAACGGGGTTACCGAGCCCGGTTCAACGCCCAGCACCTCACCCAACAGGTCGGCTTTGCCAAACGAGATCCTGGCGGCACCGATCAGTTCCGGCAGTGCCTTGAGATCGATCACGGCGTCCTCAAGGCAGACCACCAGCCAAAGCGCGCCCTTCTTGTCTTTCAGGAACAGGTTCTTGCAGTGGCCTCCGGGGATTTCACCGCGCAGCGCACGGGCCTGTTCCACGGTAAAGACCGCCTCGTGCTCGGTTACTGTAGTGTTGATGCCAAGGTCGGTCAGGTGTTGCAGCAGTTGCTCGGACGTAGTGGACATAAGGGCTCCGGTAACAGGCAGGCGAGAAGAATTTACTTTGTCAGTGATGTGCTATTGCATTTAGTTCCCGCTTGCGCAATATAGCGGCGCTTGAGACGGCCTTGTTTGCCGTCTAGGCCCCATGGATGCGGGCGTAGCTCAGGGGTAGAGCACAACCTTGCCAAGGTTGGGGTCGTGAGTTCGAATCTCATCGCCCGCTCCAAATTTCTCTAAAGATTACAATACCTTACGGCGGTGTAGGCGTTAACCTACATTGGCCGTTTTCGGCTTGGGGTAGCTGCTGGGGTAGCTGGTTCCTAAAAATGGGTTGAGGTGGCGCCGATATAGCCCACATCTGCTTGTGAAGCAGGCCACCTGCAAAAAACCCTAGGCTTGTGGCCCGGGGCCGAGATTTTCGAGGATTTACCGGAGCAGCGCTAGAACCTACCCCTTAGGGTGCGCAGATTTAATGGGTCTGCTGGGTACTGGGGGGATCCGAGAGTGAGGGTGATCCGCTGTTCATTGACAGAGTGATTGGCGGAAAGACCCTAGCCGGACCCAGCTGTGCCGACATTTGAGGCATTCGGTGAACTTGCTCTTTGGACTGGATTGTGCGGCAAGCTGATATTGGCTGCGGCTGCGATAAAATGTCCGCTGTACCCCCGAAAACTGACTCTACTGGCGGCAGACCGAAGAGTCCGCTATGTGCCACAAGGCGACATGGGTGTGCTGCAAATCTCGCCATTAATTGCTACATCGCGATGCCGGTGGAGGAGCCGTCCGCAGCATCTGCAACTAACATCTTATGGTGTCTGCGATAGTTGCAAAGCTTCATCAGCCATCAATGTTTCTGCAAAAACACCTCTCTTTTTGATGTTCATCAATGACTTCATCTCGCAAGTGAGCATCATTCAGGCGTCACAACGGCAGGAACATTGAAGTAGCTGGACTCAGGGAGATCTGGAGATGAGTAAGTGTGTGCCATTCAGGCTGAAGCAAACAGCGGTCCGGGAACAACTTTTCGTGTTCATGCTGGTTCTTGCCGCAATTGTGGTTGCGCAACTGGCAAGCTTGCAACCAAGCTTTGCTCAGGATACCACGGCGATCCAGCCTGGAGAGGCATTTCTCACCCGGTTCTCAGGCAGCATCCAGCGTGATGGCGAAACACTCATCGATCCGGACGGCAGATCCGGCAGTATCATCGACCTCAAAACACCGGGCCAGGCTCCACGCGGAGAGCACTGGTGGGACGAGCCGCAGCGCGCGCCTGTGACAGCCGCCCAGGTAGGCCAGGTCTTCGGGGTGGCGATTGAAGATGAGGGCAATATTTATCTGACAGCTACTTCCGCGTTTGGCTTGCACCGCACGTCGGGTAATGCCCAGTGGATGCCTGGCATGTGGGGCGAAGATGGAGGCCCCGGCACGATCTACCGGCTTGATGCTGCCCAGGGGTATGTGCCATCCAAGTTTACTGACATCATGCTTGAAGGGCGAGCAAACTCAGGCGCGGGCCTCGGCAACATTGCCTATGATCGCTGGAACAAGCAGCTGTTCGTCTCCGACCTTGAGACCGGCATGATCCACCGGCTGAACACCACCGATGGTTCCGAACTGAGCCGCTTCGATCACGGCGTGACCGGGAGAGCGAGTTTTACAAATGCAACGTCCGGGGAGACGGCGTCCCTTGCTCCGGTGGCCTTCGATCCGGCCACCAACACACGGATCAACGACTGTCCTGATGGTGGGTTTGTAAATACCCCTTCCTGCTGGAACGTGGCGGACTTCCGCCGGCGCGTCTGGGGTCTGGGCGTGCGCCGCGACGAGGCGAGCGGCGAAGTTCGTTTGTACTATTCGATCTGGAGCAGCCAGGGCTTCGGTCATCCGGACTGGGCAACAGCCACGGATGAGCAGAAGAACACGGTCTGGTCAATTGCGCTGGCGCAGGATGGTGATTTTGACACTGCTTCGGTTCGCCGCGAGTTCACGCTGCCGGACTTTTTTACCCAGGCCGCTGATGTTGCCGCGCATGGCGCAAGCCATCCGGTGACCGACATTGCGTTCCCGTCACTGGGCGAACAGAAGGTGATGGTGCTGGCTGAACGCGGGGGACTGAGGAACCTTGGTCTAAACTCAGAGAACGCCTTCGCATTCCCGCATCAGGCGCGAGCGCTGCGCTATGAGCTGCAGCAGGATGGCACCTGGCAGCCGGCGGGCCGCTATGACGTCGGCTACTATGACCGGCGCAACGAAGGCCAACCCTTCCTGCGGGCCAACAGCGCTGGCGGGGCAAGCTTCGGCTATGGCTACAACAAGAGTTTTGAGACTGATCCAGCAAAGGCTGATCAGTGGATCTGGGTGACTGGAGACAGCCTGTGCTCGCCCAATGGCATGTGCTTCGATTCAAGTGCCAACGAGCATAATGATGTCTCAGAGGTCCACGGCCTCCAGGGCACCGATCAAGCCAACTCGTCCGAGGTGCTGCCAGACGCTGCCCTGCAGCCCTATCCCGACAATGGTTACGCAACACCCGCTGAGACGCCTGATCGCTCGGCGATGATCGATGCTGACGTCAACGTGGATGAGACCGGCAACGCCATCGAAGAAGAACTGTTTCGCAACGATGCCACCCGTATCGGCGACGTAGAAGTATTCCAAGTTGCTGGGCCCGCCGGTGTAGAGACGGCAGAAGGTCTTCCCCCAGCCTGGCCTGTTCCGCAAACAGATTTTGAACCATACCCGGGGCCTTGGCCTCCGGAAGGTGGTGGCTTTGACCTCGCCATCGATAAGATCGGACCTGTCGAGTGTCAGCGCAATGAGATGTGCGCCTTCACGATCCGTATCACCAACCGTGGGCCTGATCCATTTGATGGGCCGCTGTTCATCATCGAAGACCTGCCGGTGGAGATTACGGACTTCACAGTAGAACCAGCTGCCTGGGCATGCGAACCGAACGGAGGCTCGCTCATCTGTGAGCACGAGCCATTAACGCTGGCGCCAGGAGCATCACTGGATCTTTTGCTGAACCTGCGCATTCCTGCCGACTGGGCAGAGACAGACTTCCGCAACTGTGCGCTGATCGGCTGGCCATTGGAAGATGCCATGAGCGATGGTCGGCGAAACCGTTGGGTGGAGATGGCACTCAGGCTCACGGGAGTCCCCGAATACGACCCTGGTGAAGTCGATGGCATCATTGATGCCGCGGCCGAAGAGGCCATCCGCCGCTTCCAGGAGGACAATGGCCTGGAAATTACCGGTACCGTCACCGAGGAACTGCGTCTTGCGCTGTTCGGTACCGATGGCTTGCTCGAAGGCGACCTGATCCCGGCAAATGACCAGGATTGCGAGCAGACGCCAATCCCACAAGTCGATCTGGCGGTTCAGAAGCGGGCTGTTGGTGAGTGCCGCCCAGGTCAACAATGTGAGTTTGAAGTCACGATTACCAATCTAGGATTGGCGCCATATGATGGACGCATACTGTTTGTGGATTGGAACAGAGATGAAGCTGGAGATGCTGAATCTTATGGTTTTATTACTACGACAACACCTGATTGGGGTTGTGGGATCGTCTTTATGTGGCAACAGTGCCAATCTGAAGTCATTCATCTAGGGTCTGGAATGTCTGTCTCTGTTCGCATCACACAAGACTTATTAGATGAATATTCGCGTGACATATTGATTAATTGTGCTGCATTGTTCTGGCACTCGATGGCTCATCCAGGCCCCGGCCCCGACGCCAACCCGGCCAATGATGAGGACTGCGCAGAGCACATCATCGCACCGACAGAAGGCCCGGTTCCCGAGGATGAACCGCTCGATCTCGCGATCAGCAAGATTGCTCGTACAGAAACGTGCGAACGAGGCGGTTTTTGCGACTTCCGGGTCATGGTCCGAAACAATGGACCTGCGACTTATGTCGGACGACTTGCTGTGGGGGATCGCGCTGAAGATGCTGGCGGCGTTCGTCTCGATCCAGCTTCAATTCAACTTATCTCTCCAGTAGGTTGGAGGTGCAACGATATCGCCGGAGAAGATTTCAAGGGTTGTTTTACAATCGCTCCCTTCGACGCAGTCCGCCTCGGTCCCGGGGACGAGTTCGCCTTGTACCTTACCGTCGCAGTACCCGAAGACTATGCGACTGGCTCCCTTTCGAATTGCGCCTGGCTCAATTGGACGATAATGAGGCCTGGCGGTGATTCTAACGCCGGCAATGATGGGGAGGTTTGCGTCGAAGTCGGCATTGTCCCAGCTGAGGGACCTGCAGAGTTTCAAGCTGTAGATATCGACGTGGACAAGATCAGCCGGCCCGATGAGTGTCGTCCGGGTGCCTCTTGTGAATTCCTGATCGCTGTCAGGAATGTCGGAACGACTGATTACACCGGTCCCTTAGTTATCCATGATAACGCAGGCGAAATCCCCGCCGCCAATCTGCCAGGCTCTGCCGTTGAGAGTACGACGGCGGGCTGGACATGTGATCCGGAGGCCACCTTCTTGCGGTGCACTCACAACGGAGACGCTACACTTGTTGCCGGAGGGGCGCCAATCCCACTTGGCGTGCGGGTAACGTTGCCAGAAGGATCTCGGGCTACAGAGCTATGGAACTGCGCCGGCCTGGCCCTGACAGAGGTGCCGGACCTTCGGGACATCAATCTCACCAACAACCGCAGTTGTGTAAATCGGCCGGTCGCCCACGAGGAAGAAGAGGTTGCAGAACGCCCCGTGTTCGATCTTGCCGTGAGCAAACAGCCCGTAGAGGAACGCTGTGAGCCTGGCGTACGTTGCGCGTTCACCATTCGGATTACCAACAATGGCCCTGATCCGTTCGACCGAGAGCTGTCGATTACGGACGAGTTGCCTACGTACTCATCGTGGACCGCGTCAGCGCCCTGGAATTGTGAAGTGGATGGCTCAACGGCTACCTGCACTCATCCGAGGGTGTCGCTACGACCTGGGGGTTATGTTGATCTTGAAATATCGGGACTCTTGCCGGGTGATCCGCCGGCAACGGTAGAGAACTGTGCAGCACTCAATTGGGAAGGCATCGGCTATAGAGGCGATGAAAATCCAGGCAATGACAGAGCCTGCGCCGAGGCCAATGTTACATTCTTCACCTCCAACCTCTCCTTGAGAACGCAAGCTCTCGGCACCTGCCGTCTTGGTGCGCCCTGCAACATCGCGGTGCGGATCAACAATACTGGCAGTGAGACCTTCGTCGGGCAGCTGGGTATCGATGGCCGCTTGGAACCTGCTCTGCAACTGCGCCGAGTGCGTGCGATGGGTCCCGGCTGGTCGTGCCAGAGTACCGGCGGTGGAACGTATCAATGCCGCCACAACCCCATCACTTTGACCCCAGGCGCCCAGCAGAGCTTCCGTATCTCTGCGGCTGTTCCATCCAGTCTGAATGCAAACGCAATCACACACTCAGTAAAATTGGTCTGGGTCGAAGGTAAACCGGATGCTGATGCCAAGGATGACGTCGCTTCGGTGACCATACCATTGCAAGAAGTTAGTCAGCCAGCCGCCCCTCCAATTCTGCCGCGTTGTACTGGTGGCCGATATTGGAATGGTAAGGCTTGTATCTGCAGGCAAGGGTACGATTGGAATGGTCTGCGCTGTGAGCGCACACGGCAAGTCAGATGCCGGGGCGGCACAGTTCAAAACGGCACTTGCGTCTGTCCAGAAGGCTGGAGGCGTACGCAAGACCCGAGACCTACTGGGCGCTCCATAGTCTTCCGTTGTGATCCGCCGGTTCCCCAGATTCGGTGCATCAGGGGCGATGTTCGCAATAACCGCTGTTATTGCCCCAAAGGTTGGACCAGGCAGCGGGTTGATACCAACACCTATCGCTGTGACCGGCCCCAGACCCGCATCCAGTGTGAGAACGGCAAGGTCCGTAACAATAGGTGCTATTGCCCGAAAGGTTGGCGCAGGCTGCGTCGGGGCCCCAACGCCTTCCGGTGCGTGAAGCCACAAGTGCAGAAAATCAAGTGCGTGAACGGTTCTGTGCGTGGCAGAAAGTGCGTTTGCCGTAAAGGCTGGCGACTGCAAAAAACTGGCCGTAACGCCTTCCGCTGCGTGAAGCCACAAGTGCAGAAGATCAAGTGCGTGAACGGGTCTGTGCGTGGTAGCAAGTGTGTATGCCGCAAAGGCTGGCAGGCCCGCCGGACCGGTCGCAATGCCTTCCGCTGCGTACCGCGGCAGGCACGTATTCGTTGCTCAGGCGGCAGCGTCCGCAATGGCAGGTGCATATGTCCTGCTGGAAAGGTTGCACGCCGCGCCGGCCGAAATGCGTATCGCTGTGTCTGGCGGGCACCGGACTAATAAGAGACGACATGGAAAGCGGGAGAAACAATGCAGAGTTCTTTGTGGCTTCGAAAACTCAGCTTAACAGCAATTGTATTGTTACTGGCGGCGTTGTCACAGCCTGTGTCGGCACGTGAGTGTCGAACACTCACATCACCTCGCGCGCAGAGCAGTAGTGTTGAAAAGGCCTGCCAAAAGGCCAGGACGTTGCTGGAGCGCAGGATCGTTCAGCTGCGGCGCACCATAGGTGACCGAAAATGGCGTATCAAGACATGGTGGGTTTACAAGCGGAGCCCGCGAACCAACCAATGCATCGTCAAGGCACGCGTTTGCAACAGATAATGTCCGAGTCGGGTCAAAACCGACCGGTTTGGCTTGTTGCTGAAAACGGCAGCTTCACCCTCGATAACGGACCCTGCTGGCGGTAGGATGCTATCGACAACAACCTCTCTACCGCGGATCTGGTACAGCACTATCAGCGTATCAGAAAAAGAAGCTCGACTGGCAACAATGGTTTTTCGGAATATGGAAGCAAACGTCCAGATTCCTGACAGCTATTTCCGACCGCCGACGGGCATCAATTGGCAAGAAAGACCATAACCACATCAACGAATTAGCGATCCGGAGAAGTTCAACCCGTGGGCGGCACCTTAGCAAATAGCTTCAGTAGTCGTTACAATAAGGGCCCGGCCAAGTTTCGATACGAAGTCGGCTGGCAGCACAAAGCTGCCGTTGGTGTTTGCAGACATATCAAGATTAATCGTCTCAGTCTTTCAGTCCACAAGGGAGATAATGGCGCTGTGCCAAAGGCCAGAACACACCCAGTCTAGGGCAAGCCCTTTACTGGAATCGCCGAAGGAACCAGGCGAAACTTACCGTCGACCTTGCCGGCCCAACCCTCGCCCCAGCAAACCACGGTTCCATTGCGCCGCACTGCACATCCAAACTTCATCCCCGACGAAATCTGCTTAGCGTCGGTCAGATACGGGACACCCTTTAGTAGCTTGCTATCAGCTTCAAAGCCGCTGCAAACGACTTCGCCATTTGAACGCTGAAGGCAAAAGAAGAACATACCAATCTCCACGTCAGTAATATAATCGGTCGGCTTGTTCTGCACGTCCCGCCCTACGAAGTCATAAAGGAGACCCCAACATTGCACCCCCCCATTTTGAAAAAGCGCACAGACCTGATCTCGCCCAACTGAAATCTTTGTCGCACCTTTGAACCGTTTGATATGTACTGGCCTTTTCGATCTGAAAAGTGATGGTACCGGCAATTTTACCTGGTTGGATACACCCCAACACCAGACGTTACCGTTCGCTACAACCGCGCACGTGTTGTTAACTCCAGTGCTAATCGACCTGACGGAAGTCAGTCCCTTGACCTTTTGAGGTTTTGCTGTGGGCTTTCTTGAGCCGTCTCCCAATTCCCCGGCAGGATTGTAGCCCCAACAGAAGACTTCATCGGTTAGTGTAATCGCGCACATGTGGACATAGCCGATGGATACTGCTCGGACAGGTGGCAAATCACGCACTTTACGCGGGCGAGAAACTACAGCAACGTCTACACTACGTCCTTCATTCTCCCGTTCGATGATCTCTTGGACATCTTTGCCCCAGCACCAAAGTGCGTTCTCCTTGTCGATTGCGCAGCTGGCAAAGTGGCCACTGTCTATCGACGTCGCGGCTGGAAGGTTCGGAATTTTTAGGGCCTTA
>Ga0316190_10002518_pt1 | contig 13285 bp, 11 predicted proteins | sample Eddworburrow2_MG_FD_204929 | JGI IMG/M metagenome (GOLD analysis project Ga0316190, IMG submission 204929) | Coastal sediment microbial communities from Maine, United States - Eddy worm burrow 2 | ecosystem: Environmental > Aquatic > Marine > Coastal > Sediment | place: USA: Maine | collected... | reverse complement strand
GGCCCACATCCTCCAGTTGTTACGCCTAGACAAAGGACACGGCAGCGGGTGGACGCTCCGTTTGATCAACGGTCTCGACGATCTGGCACCTGTTGCCCCTATGGCTCAGCTTCACGTCGACATCTTCGAGACCATTCCCCTCAAGGCTCAGAAGGTGGAGGTTTGGAACGCGTTCAATGGGTATGCACGCAGCGCCTATTCCTCGCCTGAGTGGCCGTACATGGCGACATTCGTGTTCCCACCCCAGGTTCGCGAGGATCTCGAGCGCCTGCTTGGCTTGCCGCTCGGCCGGCTATATGAGGCAGCCGGTCTACCGGACCAGTTCACGACCGATACAGCAGACGCGCACAAAGTGCTCGTGTATCTGCAATTTCCCCACACCATCCGACAAGCAATGCTGCACCCCTCTATCCGACGCCTCGCTGGGTTCGCTCTCAACAGCGCCAGTTTGACAGACACCCATCAGCGGGAGCTCCGACGCATTGCCCGAGAGGTGGTGCGCAGTCGGAACAGGACCGCATCGCGCCAGATCGTTCACGCTCACCTCATCGGTCACACCGACGAGCGCGGGTCGAAGGCCTACAACCTTGAACTCGGCATGCGTCGGGCACGTGCCGCTAAGGATCGGCTGCAGGCTCTCGTCGAGGCAGAGGCCGGTCACCGTCCAGTCTTCCCCAAGATCAAATTCACGACTGCAAGCAAGGGCGAGGCCGCCCCGGCATCGAAGAACGATCATCAACTCAACCGCCGCGTCGAAATAATACTCGACGCTCATTGGATGCCGCCGCCGCGCCCCGTCCCGATCGCCAAGGTCCTACCTCGCCTACGACGACTGGTCGAGAAGAAGGCCGATCTCCATCCCGAAGCTCGTGAGGAGCTCCTTTGTCTCCTCTCAAAGATCCCGACCTCCGACGTGCGCTATGCGCCGCCTGGTGTGGTGTTCGGAGCGTATCTCGGCTCGGAAAGCGTATGGCCGTCGCTGTCGCTGAGGTTGTCCGATCCGAAGGCTTTCGGAAACCAGCTCTCCGACTCACAGGTCCTCCAGAACTTCCAGGACCTCGAACGATCCATTCGGGCCGGTATCAGCGAGGCGGTACGTCTCCGCAACAAGTTCGGAGCGGGCGGAGGGGGCAGCGCAGACCCCAAGCTCCAACGACTCATGCGGCACATTGGAAAGCGTGCCAAGGACAAGAGCGACATCTACAGCTGTTACTAGGCCTGCTGGTAACGAACGTGTCACCAGCGGCAAACCGGCGTCGATCAAAGCTGTGACCAGGGAGTTCGCGGGCTGCAGCAGGGAACGGAGCACGGCCGACGGTCGGTGAAATTGAGGACGCCGCGTGGCGGGATGAATGGGCGGCGAGGCGCCAGCATGTGTTTTTTGAACACTCTGCTAGACCTCGGGTAGGCGGGGGCCGCCGATTCTCACGTCTTCGCGGCGGCGGGTCACACCGGTGCCGTCGAGGATGGCCAGGAGCGGGAGGGCGTGTTTGCGGGTGCAGCCGAAAGCGTCTCGCACCTCGGCCACCGTCACGCCCGAAGGTTTGGTGGCAAGCATTTCCGCGACGCGTCGCGCCGCCGCGTCGATGGCGGAGGGGGCGAACCACACCCCGTCCTTGGCCACCACCAGACCGCGGCGAACGAGCTCCCGGACTTCGGCGGGATCGTGACCTTCCGGGGCGGGGGGCGAGAAGGGTGCCGCTTCGAGCTCGGCGATGAAGCGATGGCCGGCGAGCGGATCAACCTGTTCGCCCAACGTGACCCGGCCGACGTTCACGACCGCTTCGTTGATCGTCTCCAACGCGGCCCGTTGCCGGTCGTCCAGCGAGGCGATGTCGAGCCCGAGCGGTCCGGCTTCGTCGACCAGTGTCCGTACCTCATCGACCATCTTCTCGATGGCCGCGGGCGCAGCGACCCAACGGCCGATGTTGGCCTGGCGAGTCTCGCCGGTCAGCTGGCGCAGAACGTTGGCCTCTACCCATCCTCGCTCGGTGATGACCCGGTCCACCGAGCGGTCCGGCCGGGCGAGTGCGGCCCGGACCTGCGGGTCGATATCGAGAATTTGCCCGCCACCGACCGTTTCGGAGCGCCCGCTCTCGCGCAGGATGAACCGGTCGCCGGGACGGATGGGCAACGCGGTAGGCAGGTGGAGGCGCACGAAGCCGTCGGTGCCTGGCGCCAGCGCTTGATCGCCGAGCACCCGTAGGTTGACCGCGAACTCGCCGGACCCGATATAGGCGACGTGCGCGCCACGTCGAGACACCTCATGGCCGAGCGAATCGAGAACCGACAAGGAACAGTCCACGGTCTTGGTCATCCACCAGGTGTCGGGACGAACGAGGACGTCGCCTCGCGCCGTCTGATCGTGGGACACGCCCGTCAGGTTCAAGGCCACCCGGTGACCTGGGGTCACCCGGTCGGTCTGGGCGTAGTGGCTTTGGATGGCTCGGACGCGCACCGGCCGACCGACGGGGGCGAGCAGGTATTCGTCATCGACGGCCACACCACCCCCGGTCAGCGTTCCGGTGACAATGGTGCCGGCACCCTTCGCGGCGAACGCCCGATCTATCCAGAGGCGCGGCTCGCCCTCGTCGGCCGCGATGGGGGTGGCGGAGGCCAAACGGTCCAGTGCCTCCCTCAGATCGTCCATGCCGATGCCATCGATGGCGTCGACCTCGATGATCTCGGCATCCTCGAGGAACGTGCCCTCAACATGTTCCTCGACGTCGAGGCGGGCCAGCTCGCGGAGATCGTCGTCGGCCATGCCGACCTTGGTCAGGGCGATCAGCCCATGTTTCAGACCGAGCAGTTCGAGAATGCGAAGATGCTCCTCGGACTGGGGTTTCCAGCCCTCGGTGGCTGCGACCACGAACATGGTGGCGTCGACGGCCCCGACGCCGGCCAGCATGTTCTTCAGGAATCGGACATGGCCGGGTACATCGACGAAGGCCAGGCCTTCGCCCGATGGGAGGGTCATGGAACCGAACCCAAGGTCGATGGTGAGACCGCGTTCGCGCTCCTCGTCGAGCCGATCGGGGTCCGTGCCGGTCAAGGTCTTCACCAACGTCGACTTGCCATGATCGACATGGCCGGCGGTCGCTAGGACGTGCACTGGGTCAACCTCGAGCTTCAAGGGTTCGTACGGCGGCCGCGACGAGCGGGTCGTCGGCGGGGTCGATCGTGCGCATGTCCAGGTAGGTGGTGTTCTCACTGATCCGGGCGACGATCGGTGGTTCATGAGCGCGCAGCGCCTCGGTGTGATCACCGGAGAGCGCGATACCGGCGGAAGGGATCGTGGCCAGCGGCAACGTGCCACCACCGGGTACGGCCGCCGTGTCGAGCGGCCGACCGACCGCCAACGCCGTGGCCCGTTCTCGCAGCTGCTCCTGGGTGAGCGAGGCCATGCGCCAGAAGGGGACCGCGTCGCCCTGGCGATCGAGGTATGAGAGAGCGAGTCCCTGAAGCGCACCCAAGATGAGAGCGCCCGGTCGCAGGGCACGCGCCAAGGGATGGCGGGCGCAGGCGGCGACGAGCTCGGCGTTACCGGCGATGATGCCCGCCTGCGGTCCGCCGAGCAGCTTGTCGCCCGAGAACATGATCAGATCTGCACCGGCTTCCAGCGTTTGTTTGGCGGCGGGTTCACCGGCCAACCATGGGGGAGGGCCACCCGGTAGCCACGGACAGGTGACGTCGAGCAGACCGGAACCGATGTCGGCCAACACCGGGAGGCCAAGGCCGGTCAGCTGGTCGACCTCCACCGACTCGGTGAACCCGACGATCGCGTAGTTGGACTGGTGGACTTTCAGCACGAGGGCGACGTCCTGGTCCGTGTCGGCGACGGCTTTCTCGAAGTCTGACCGGCGGGTGCGGTTGGTGGTGCCCACCTCGACGAGGTGAGCGCCCGATTCCTCCAACACCTCGGGGACGCGGAACCCCCCACCGATCTCCACCAGTTCACCGCGCGACACCGCGACACCACGACCGTGGGCCAGAGCGGCAAGCGCGAGCATGACCGCGGCGGCACAGTTGTTGACGATCAGCGCCGCCTCTGCGCCACAGGCGCGCGCCATGATCGCGGCGGCATGATCGGACCGTGAACCGCGTTGACCGGTCGTGAGGTCCAGTTCGAGGTTTCCGTAGCGGGCATCCTGGCTCCACGCGAACGGTGCCCGACCGAGGTTCGTGTGCAAGAGTACCCCGGTGGCGTTGATTACCGGTTGGTAGAGCGTCCGCGTGAGCCGGTTGGCCCGCTCTCGGGCCGAAGCATGATCGCCGGCCGCGATCGCCTCGCGAGCCATCTCGACCAGTAGCGGGTGGGGGAGGCCGGTGTCCGCCAGCGAACGGGCGATGGCATCGACAGACGGCGGACGCATGTGATGCGACTCTAGTCGTCGCAGTCCCCGTGGCTTTTCGTAGCCGCTCGCGTCGTGGCCCGGCCGCCCCCTGGCGGTCGGCTCCGGAACGGTGAAGGCGAAACTCCTAGGATGAGGGCGTGTTCTGGGTTCTCGGTCTCGCGTTCCTCATCGTTCCGATCTTCGAGCTGTTCCTGGCTATCCAGGTCGCAGACGTGATCGGGGGGTGGTACACGATCGCCACGCTGGTGCTTATCTCGGTGGTGGGCGCGTGGTTGGTCCGTCGCGAGGGTGTTGGCCTCCTGACCCAGGTGCAGGCTCAGCTCCGCGTGGGACGCATGCCGACCGACCAGCTCGTGGATGGACTGTTGGTACTGGTCGCGGCGACGCTCATGTTGACACCCGGATATCTGACCGACGCGACCGGACTGCTACTGCTGGTTCCGTTCACCCGGATACCGATCCGTCGGCTGGTCATCCGCCGATTTCGCCAACGGATGGCCGACGGGCGACTCGATGTCGGGTTTGGCGCCTTCGGTCCCGGGGGTTTTGGGCCTGAGGGTTTCGGCGGGGGAGGGGCCGAGGATTACCCTCCGGGCTTTGGCGGACCCGGTTTCGGTCGCCGGCCGCGCCGGGTGTACGACGTGGATGGCGCTGAGGCCGAGATCATCGATGACGACTACCCCGAGTTGCCCTCCGACGGATGAACGGCTCTACCGTGGCCGTCGATGGGTGAGCATGAGACGATTCCGCGGACCGTGATGAGTCCGCTATCCGATGATCCACAAGCCGTGCCGATTCTGCCGGCCGCGACGGTGATGATCCTGCGCGACGGGCCATCGGGGCTCGAGGTCTTCATGCAACAGCGGAATCACGGATCCCAGTTCGTGGCCGGCCTTCACGTGTTTCCCGGCGGTGGCGTGGACCCCCAGGACGGCGACCCGGCCATGATCGAGCGTTGCGCCGGGCGAAGCGATCAGGACGCGAGCCACCGGGTCGGCGAAGAAACGGGCGGGCTCGCCTACTGGGCGGCGTCGATCCGCGAGACGTTCGAGGAGGCCGGTCTCCTGCTCGCTTATCGCGAGGATGGCAGCCCCGTTCGGCTCGACGAGCCGGATATGGCGCGACGGTTCGCACAGCACCGGGTCGAGGTCGACCAGGGTCGTCGAACCCTCCTGGAGGTGTGTGAAGCGGAGCAGCTGAGGCTGGCGACGGACACGATGCACTATCACAGCCGGTGGATCACGCCGCTGGGCCCGAAGCGCCGCTACGACACCCGGTTCTTCGTTGCCCCTGCTCCCGCGGACCAGGTGGCATCCAACGATGCCAGAGAGGCGATCGCCGATCTGTGGACTTCTCCGGTCGAGGCGCTGGAGCGCTACGCGGCCGGGGATCTCGGCATGATCACCCCCACGTTGTTGAGCCTGACCGATCTGGCCGAGCATGCCACGGTCGCATCCGTGCTCGACGCCACCGCACCGTACCGCGACGTCCCCGCCATCCTGCCCAAACGGATCGTCGACGAATCCGGAGAACGTGTGGTGCTCCCCGGCGAGCCGGGCTACGACACCTGATCCCGCGGGCAACGGGCTACGACACCTGATCCCGCGGGCAACGGGCTACGACACCTGATCCCGCGGGCAACGGGCTACGACACCTGATCCCGCGGAGAGCCGGATGGGCATCGGGGTGAACCCTGAGGACCGGGTCCGGGGAGTCCGGGTTCTTTGGTGGGAATGGCCCTGATGTCATTGGGCCGAGAACCGCTCATGATGGGCCCCATGCATTCTCATCTCATCTTGTCAGCCCGGGGGGTTCGCAAGACCTACCGGTCCGGCAGCCAGACCGTCGAGGCGCTCAAAGGCATCGACCTCGATATCCCCGCCGGCGAGCTGGTTACGGTCATGGGGCCATCGGGCAACGGTAAGACCACCATGTTGAACTGCTTGTCGGGCCTCGACGACATCGACGCCGGCACCGTGCTGGTCGACGACGCCGACATTCACGCCATGCGCGATGCCAAACGCACCGAGCATCGGGCCCGGCGTATGGGGTTCATCTTCCAAAGCTTCAATCTGATCCCGGTGTTCAGCGCGGTGGAGAACGTGGAGATCCCCCTCCAGGTCACGGGCACCGGAGGCAAAGAGACCCGGGATCGGGCGATGGCCATCCTCGAACGAGTGGGTCTCGCCGACCGGGCAACCCATCGACCTGGAGAGCTCTCCGGCGGTGAGCAGCAAAGGGTGGCCATCGCCCGGGCGCTGGTGTCCGACCCGGCCATCGTGTGGGCTGACGAGCCGACCGGCAACCTCGACACCCAGACCGCCGCCGCCGTATTGGATCTCCTCCGAGAGGTGCACCAAGCCGGTCAGACGCTGGTCATCGTCACCCACGACCAAGGCATCGGCGCCATGGGGGAGCGGCTCGTGCAAGTGATGGACGGCCAGATCACCTTCGCCGGCAAGCCCAGTGAGATGGCGGTACCGGTCCGATGATCGTGCCCGTAGTCATTCTCGTCGCGTTGCTGGTGCTTCCCGCCGTTCACGACGCCATCCGCCGCCCGAGCTTCCGGCGTCTCGCCGTGCGTAACATCAATCGGCGGCGGGGTGAGGCGTCGCTCATCGTGCTCGGCGCCATGCTCGGCACCGCCATCATCACCGCCTCACTCGTCACGACCGACACCATCGACGCGTCGATCCGAGACATCGCCCGTACCGATCTGGGACCGATCGACGAGGTGATCGTGTTCGAAGATCCGGCTGACGCCGACACCGCGCTACGCCTGCTGCAGGCGGGGGAACTGGATGGGATCGACGGGGTGATGACCACGGTCGAGTCCCGTGTCGCGGTTGCGAGCGTGGTCGACGGTTCCACCGGTCGTCGAGCCGAACCACGAGTGGATCTCGCCGAACTCGACGTCGTTGCGGCGCAGCGGTTTGGGCATGACGAGTCCATCACGGGCTTTGCCGACGTGGCGAGCGGTCTCGCCCCCGGAGAAGCGGTGATCGTCGATGACCTCGCCGACGAGCTTCAGGTTTCGAGCGGCGACCCGATCGATATTTTTGCCTACGGCCAGGAGCTTCGGCTCACCATTCGCGAGGTGGCCGAGGGCCAGGGCGCGGCGGGGTTCTCGGATATCTATGTGGCGCCCGGGACGGTGGTGGGCCTCTTTGAGACCGCGCTCGCCGATCCCGCCGGACCGATCGTGGCCGAACCTCCCAACGCCATCGTGCTCGTATCGAACGAAGGCGGGATCTTCGACGGCGCGGAGGGATCCGATGCCGTTGTAGCCGCCATCGAGGATCTCCTTGGCCAACATGACGACCTGAGCGTCGGAGAGATCGTGCCGGTCAAGTCAGACCTGCTGGACGAGGCAGAGCGGGACGGCGCCGAAATTGGCGGTGTGTTCTTTGCCATCGGCAGCTTCAGCGTGATCGCCGGCATTCTCCTGCTGGTCAATCTGTTCGTGATGCTCGCCGAAGAACGCAAGGGCGAGCTGGGCATGTTGCGGGCCATCGGCATGAAGCGCAACCACCTTCTCCGCAGTTTCGGTTTGGAGGGGGCGATCTACTCGATCATCTCCTCGGCCCTCGGCGCTCTGCTCGGCATCCTCGTCGGCTGGGTGATCGTCCGGCTGACCTTCAGCGTCTTCAACGTGGCCGACGACGGGTTGAAGTTCGTGCTCAGCATCGAGCCGGCCTCCATCCTGTTGGGGATGATGATCGGCGTCGTAATCTCGACCGTCACCGTGTGGGCCACAAGCATTCGGATCTCCCGGCTCAACATGATCAGCGCTATCCGGGACCTGCCCGACCCGCCGGCGGAAAAACACCGCCGTGCTCTGGTCTTCGGCTTGGCCGGTGTGGCCGCAGGTGCGGTGGCCACGTTGGTTGGGGTGTCGGGCCCTCAGCCGATGGCACTGGTCGCGGGCCCCGCTCTGGTCGCCGTGTCGGCGAGCTCGTTGGCCGCGCCCCTGGCCGGCCGATACCTTCCCGCCGGCGCCGGTCGGGTCACGACGCAGGTCCTGGCGGTCGTCGCCCTGATCTGGGGGATCTCGGTGTTCAGCATATTCTCCGACGAGATGGAGTCGAGCGGGATCGGAGTGTTCGTGGTGCAGGGGGTCGTGCTGGTCGCCGCGGCGGTTCTCATCGCGTCGACGCTCGACCGCTACTGGGCCTGGCTCGCCAACACGCTGGCGAGGTCGGGGCGCGGGCTTTCCACCCGCCTCGGTCTGGCGTATCCCATGGCCCGCAAGGTGCGCACAGGGCTGCTGCTCGGCATGTACTCGCTCGTCATCTTCATGATGGTTTTCCTGTCGTCGTTCACCGCCGTGTTCGGCGCCCAGGCTCCGGGTTTTGTCGACGACATGGCCGCCGGCAACGACTTGGTGGTCGACACGAACCGGGCCAACCCGGCCGATGCGGCCCAGCTCGCAGCGCTTCCCGAGGTGAGCTCGGCCCTCCCTCTCATCCGGGCATTTCCGGAGTTCCTGGCGGCGAGCATCGACGAGCCTGAAAGATGGGCGGTCGCCGGGTACGACGAGAGCCTGCTGGCCGGCGACGTGCCCCGCCTCGCCAGCCGTCTCGATCGCTTCGACACCGACCGTGACGTGTTCGTGGCGGCACTCGCCGATCCCACGCTCGCCATCCCCAACGACTTCTTCCTCGCCGACGGACCACCCGGAGCCGAACGGCTCGATATCGGCGACAGCTTCACCATGATCGACCCCGCCGATGGAAGCGAGCGTGAGCTCACGATCGCCGGGTTCCTCGCCAGCGATTTCATCTTCAACGGCATGTTCCTCAGTGCCGATACGGTGCGGGGCCTCGGAGGCGACGATGCGGTCGCCAGCCGGCACTATGTGACCGTGGCCGATGGGGTCGATGCCGGCGAGTTTGCTCCCGAGCTCACCGCCGCGCTGTTGCCCAACGGAGCCCGAGTCCAAACCTTCGACGATGCGGTGGCTGAGGAACTGGCCGAGACCGAAGGGTTCATCGCCCTGCTGAGGGGCTTTCTCGGCTTGGGGCTGGTCATCGGCATCGCCGGGCTCGGCGTGGTGATGGTGCGGGCCGTGCGGGAACGCCGTCGCCAGATCGGGATGCTGCGAGCGCTTGGTGTGCAGTCGGTGACGGTGGGCCGGGCCTTCCTGCTCGAAGCCCTCGTGATCGCGGTGCAGGGCATCGTCATCGGGGTCGGGCTGGGCCTCGCCACCTCCTGGTCGGTCATCGCGTTCTCGACGGTCTTCGGCGAACAGCAGCTGCCGTTCGTCATGCCCTGGGCCGCGCTCGTCGGCATCGTGATCATCCCGCTCGTGGCCTCGGTGTTGGCCGTGCTCTCCCCGGCGACCAGGGCCTCGGTGATCCGCCCCGCCGCCGCGCTACGCATCGCAGACTGAGCGTCTCGGCCCGAAAGGGGACCTTTCGCGCCGAGGGGTAGCCGAGCCCATACGGTGGTCGTGATGCGGATCGAGCTCTTCACCATCGTCGTCGAGGACTATGAGCCGGCGATCGAGTTCTTTGTCGAGGTGTTGGGGTTCGACCTGGTGGAGGATTCACCCTCGCTGACCAACGATGGCCGGCCGAAGCGGTGGGTGGTGGTCCGGCCGCCGAGCTCGGAAACCGGCATCCTGCTGGCCCGGGCGGACGGTGACCGCCAGGTCCAGGTCGTCGGCGATCAGGTCGCCGGTCGGGTCGGCTTCTTCCTGCGTGTCGAGAACTTCGACGAGGCGTATGAGCGGATGACGGCCCGGGGCGTTGAGTTCGTCAGCACCCCTCGATCCGAGCCCTACGGACGTTTCGCCGTCTTCGTCGACATCGCCGGCAATCGATGGGACTTGCTCGGTCCCCCGCCGACACCGGATCCCGTCCGGTCAGATCCGAGCTAGCCCAGGCGGGGCTCTCAGGGGGCGCAGGCCGCGTCGAGCGCGGCGCTCATCGCGTCGAGGAGGCAGGCGCTGCACCCGCTCAGCTCGGCGGCCGGTCCCTGGCCGAGCACCTTGGCCATGCCCAGCTCGACGATGTCACTACCGAGCTCGGGGTCGATCACCCGGCGTAGGATCGCCATCACGGACTCGGTCGACGGGAGGTCATCGAGTGCCGTGGGGACGGCGGGTGTTGGGGCGGAATCGGGCACGAGGGGATTTTGCCGGTATTGGCCGTGTAAACTAGATCTCGTGAGTGGTACGGCAAGTCTCGCGGTCTTCAAGGCCCTCGGTGACAACACGCGATATGCCATCTATCTCGAGCTCGCGCGCTCACCCCGCCCGCTGGCCACCGGCGATATCGCCGAGGAGCTGGGCCTCCATATCAACACGATCCGACCTCATCTCGAACGCATGCGCGAAGTCGGACTGCTGAGGGTGGAGATCGTGAACCAGGGGGGTGTTGGGCGGCCACAGCATCGCTATTGGTTGGCCGAGGATGCTCCTTCGCTCGGCCTCGAACCCGCGGCCTTTCCCGTCTTGGCGCGGATGCTGGTGCGAATGGCGGCCGAGGCCGGCCTCACCGAGGCGGACGCCGTCGAGACCGGCCGCGAGCAGGGGCTGATCGACGGGCTGAATGCCGATCGTTCCCGTCCGTGTGTGGATGCGGTCATGATTCGCCTCGCGACGCTCGGGTTCGATCCGGTGTCAGCCGAGGTTCCCGACGTTCCCGACGATGCGGTCGTGGGCTTCAGTCATTGTCCGTTCGCCGAGCTGGTCGAAACCAACGCTGACCTGGTGTGCGGCTTGCATCGCGGGATGGTCGAGGGTTTCGTCTCCGTGTTCTCCGATACCGAGGTGATCGATTTCGGAACCCTCGCCGATCGCCAGTCCTGCACCGTGACCATCCGAACCGGTTCCTAGTTGCCAGGAATCAGGCCATGACCACCCTTGTTCACCTTCGGGCGGACCGGAATAGCTCACATCCATCACCGTCAACACCACTGTCACCGTCAACACCACTAGCAACGCCACAGCACCATCAATGGAGGATCGCTGATGATCGCCCTCACCGACAACGCAGCCAACAAGGTTGGAGAACTCATCAAGGCCGAAGGCGACGAGGGTCTCGCCCTGAGGGTCGCCGTACGCCCCGGGGGTTGCTCGGGCTTCAGCTACGAGATGTTCTTCGATACCGATCTCGCAGATGACGACGTCACCGGTGCCTACGGCGAGAACGTGAGGGTCGTGGTCGACCCTTCCAGCGCCCAGCTGCTCGACGGCGCCACGCTCGACTACAAGGACGGGCTTGAGGCCGGGTTCGCCATCGACAACCCGAACGCCCAACGGACATGCGGGTGCGGCCAGTCCTTCAGCTAGCAGGGCGCTGAAAAACATATAACGGCGATGCCCCCAGCGGCATTCTTCAGTATCGTGCTGGCGATCGAGCCGAGAGGGGGACCTTTCGGCTCGATCGACCCCATGATCAGGTTACGGAGGACAACGCCTGGATCAGTTCGTCCCGGTCATAGGTGAAGTCCAGTCTGGCTATGACCATTCCCTCACCATCGGTAAGGATCAGGCTGGGCTCGAACAGGGCACCTGGAACGATCACGGCCGCCTCGGTGAGGGACGCACCGATGATGTTGCCCGTCTCGGCCGCGTCCTTGTAGACCTCGGCGTGCACCATGTCGATATGGGCAAAGTCGGGCGCGACGTCGATCAACAGATCGAGGACCGGCCCACAGATGACGGTCTGACAATAGGCCGGAGTCGATACCAACAAGACCGTCGGTCGTCCGGTTCCGACAATGTCGGCGTGGGAGCGCTCGTGGAACGGACAGGGAGGGTTGCGGGTGCAGATCGGCTCGGTCGCGAGCGGTTCATCGGCCGTTGGGGTGGGGACCGGTGCGAGAGCGTCACCGGGCTGGGCCAGCGCCACCTTGTCGGCTTCGGCGACGAAGAACTCCCAGCTCGAATCGACACCCTCGATCGTGGTCGACGCGGTGTAGGTGCCCGATTCATCCACGGTGAACAGCATGGGATAATACGGGCTCGGAATTCCCGCGGCGTGCTTGACCAGCGTGTGGGTCGAGACGAGTGCGCCGCCGGCGTCCATGAGATCGACGTCGATCGTGTCCGGCCCGTCGACCAAAGGGGCGCCGTCGGATTCCAACAACACGAACGGAGCCCGTTGAGGTGATCCCGGTCTGAGAATGCCCGGATCCACCGCGCTGTACGCGAAGCCGGGAAACAACTGCACCGGAGCGATGCCCTCGTTCTGTGTATCGCCGGCGACCGCTTGGTCTCCGATGGTGTCGCCTCCACACGCCGCGACAACCAACCCGGCGGCGGCGCCGAGCAGCAGACTTCGACGATTCACGGTGCCGGACATCCGATCGCTGATCGTGCGTGGGTGAGTCATGAATGGTTGGAGCACGATCCGAACCTAGTCTCGTGCCGGTGACTATCGATTTCGCGGTGAACGGCGCTCCAGTATCGGTGCCCGACGACGGTGCGAGCCTGCTCGAGGCGCTACGAGACCGGCTGGGCATCCGTTCGCCGAAGGACGGTTGCAGCCCGCAAGGCCAATGCGGGTGCTGCACGGTCCTCGTCGACGGTGCGCCACGGGTTTCGTGCGTCACCCCGGTCCGGCGGGTGCGCGACCGAAGTGTCGTGACCCTCGAGGGGCTCGAACCCGGTGAGCGAGAGGAGTGGGCCGAGGCGTTCTGTGCCACCGGCGCCAGCCAATGTGGATTCTGTACTCCCGGCATCATCGTCCGGTTCAGCGGCTTGCGAGCAAAATCGCCCGATGCCGGGCCGGCCGAAGTCGAGCGGGCCCTTCAGGCTCATTTCTGTCGGTGCACGGGTTGGCAGACAATCGTCGAGGCGTACGCGCAGTACGGAACGGTCCCTGAAGGTCGCGACCTCGAGGCCGCTTCGCGTCGGGCCACGATCGAGGGTCGCTCCGCCCAGGCGGTCGGTCCTGACATCAGCGAGGGCAGAGGAGGAT
>Ga0316190_10002517_pt1 | contig 13286 bp, 13 predicted proteins | sample Eddworburrow2_MG_FD_204929 | JGI IMG/M metagenome (GOLD analysis project Ga0316190, IMG submission 204929) | Coastal sediment microbial communities from Maine, United States - Eddy worm burrow 2 | ecosystem: Environmental > Aquatic > Marine > Coastal > Sediment | place: USA: Maine | collected... | reverse complement strand
TGGCGTAATAGTCAGCTTGATTTATTGTTTATGATCCCCGGTTCGGACATTTTCGCCTATGTTCAGGTTTGGGATGGTTATGCTGAGAGCTTATTGCGCTATAATCAGGACGTACAGGAGGCGCGTCTGGGGTTTCTGTTCGCATTGTAGTGATGGGCTTATAATCTTCATGGAGGATAATTATGTTGTGTCGTTGGCTGATTTTGTTGTCTTTGCTGGTTACTTCTGTTGTTCAGGCCGCATTGGTGGACAGGGATGTAAACTATTCGTCCGGCGCAACCCTGATGAAGGGGTATATTGTCTATGACGATGCCGTTAAGGGCGAAAGGCCCGCTGTTTTAGTCGTTCATGAATGGTGGGGGCATAACGAATATTCCCGTGATAGAGCGCGACAACTGGCTCAGATGGGTTATGTTGCGATGGCCGTTGATATGTATGGTAATGCCCGGCAAGCACTGCACCCGGAGGATGCGAAAAAGTTTTCGGGTGAAATTGCAAATAACATTGATCTGGGCAAGCAACGTTTTCTGGCAGCAATGTCACAACTGCAGCAGCATAAACTGGTTGATGCAGAAAAGATGGCGGCTATTGGCTACTGTTTTGGCGGTGCCGTAGTGTTACAGATGGCCCGTGAAGGTGTTGATTTGCGCGGCGTTGTTAGTTTTCATGGCAGCCTCGCCACCGATAATTTTGCCAGGCCAGGCTCAGTAAAGGCCCGGGTTATGGTTGCACACGGTGCAGAAGACCCCTTTGTCCCTGCGTTACATATAACTAATTTTATAAATGAAATGAACAAAACGGGCGTGAATTATAAATTTATTGTTTACAGTGGTGCCCAGCATAGTTTTACCAATCCGGCGGCTGATGATTATGGTCGACGCTTTAATCTTCCCCTGAAATATAATCGTAAGGCAGACCTGGATTCATGGAATGATATGCAGGTATTCCTGAAGGATGTGTTCAGTCAATGATGAGTTGTAATGTTAATGCCATCTGAGGGTGAAGGGTTCTGGTTGCATAAATCACTTGAGCAGATGAGTGATTATGAATGGGAATCATTGTGTGATGGTTGTGGCCGTTGTTGCCTGGTCAAGCTAGAGAACGAAGATAATGGTGATATCTATTTCACCAATATTGCCTGTCGTTTGTTTGATGCAGATAATTGTAACTGCCGTGACTATGCGCATCGTACCGAAGAGATCGCTGGATGTCTGATGTTGCGGCCTTTAACAGAATCATTGCTCTCGGCATTGCCGTTTAGCTGTGCCTATCGCAGTCTGGTTGAGGGTCGTGGTCTGGCCGACTGGCATCCGTTGATATCGGGTGACCCGGAAACAGTAAACCAGGCCGGCATATCCATGCGTGGTCAGGTCTTTTCCGAGGAATCCATTCATCAGGACGAGTGGGAAGAGCATATTATCAGTTTTTGATGTTACGATTAACCCATGGTGAATACTTTGCATCGTAGGATGTGGACAGCAATGCCTGCAATAGTTCGGCGCCACTATTTATTGGTGTCAGCGTGGGTTCTCTTGTTGCTACCTATACCAGCCTTTTCTGATGACCCGGCAGTCACTTCACCCTTTGAACGTTGCGAAGGCTTTTCCGAAATTTGCCCTGAAACGGTGGATATTTTGTTGCCTGATTCAGCAGGTGCAGTGGCTGACGAGGAGAGTATATTTTCATTACTGGATGGTCCCAGTGAGTTTATTGGTTTTAGTCTGAATGGCTTTGCCCGCAGTATCGATGAATTCCTTGCCGATGAAAAACTCTACTACGAGAGTAGTGGCAGTTTTATTCGGATAAAAGTGGATAGTATCTGGTGGCAGCGGTCTGAATCAGGTTTTCTGGGCAGTGTCCGCATGAAACTGAAGCTGCCGCGTACCAATGAAAAATACAAATTGGTTATAGAGAGTGATCCTGACAAGATGCGTGATGCCCTCGATAGTGATGTTGATGTTCAAAATAGTCCGGTTGAGGCAGCGGATAAACAGGAATATTTTGCTGGTCTGCAGGCTGTTGCCGGGCGTAAGGATCGTTGGCGATATCGTGCCGGTATCGGCGTTAAGCTGCGTTCACCGGTGGATAGTTATGTGCGTATCGGTGCCCGACGTACCTATTTGTTTGATATCTGGTCCTTGCATCTGGACGAGTCGATGTACTGGTTTGACCGCGCCGGGCAGACGGTGAATACCGCTATAGAATTAAATCGGCGACTACAAAGCGACCTACTATTTCGTTCCAGCAGTCAGGCTCACTGGACTGAAGCCAATGATTATTATGAAACCAGTCAGGTTTTTACACTGTTTCAAACACTGGATGAAAATCGCCTCGTTTCATTTCAGGCGGGTGTATATGGACAGAGTGAGCCAGCCATGCACGCGACAGACTATCGTGTCTCAATGAGTTTTCGAAAAAATCTGCGCAGGAAGTATTTGTTTTTGGAGCTTATCCCTCAGGTACGTTATCAAAAGATCAACAACTTTGCTGCCGAGCGAGGGGTCGTATTACGTCTGGAGTGGTTTTTCCAGGGATAATAAAAGTGCTGAGTGTTAAGTGCTGAGTGCTAAGTGCTGAGAATTATAAATGTGTAGGAGCGGCTCTGCCGCGATTATTTGATTATTGCGGCAGAGCCGCTCCTACGGGTTGGTGTTATTTTCAGGTTGTAAGAGCAGAGGCTTTAGTTTTGGCCAGATGTTATCCAGTATCTGCATTTGCGCCTCAGCCGTAGGGTGTATGCCGTCGGCCTGCATCAGGTGTTTGTCATCGGCGACTTGATCTAACAAGCGTGTGAGCAGGGGGATTTTGTGATGACTGGCCAGTTGTTGATAAATAGCGGAAAAGCGGTTATTAAAGGCCTCACCATAATTTGGTGGTAGGCGGATGCCGGCAAGCATAACCTGGCTGCCGTGGCTCTGGCTCTTTGTTATCATCAGGCTGATATTGTTTTCAATTTCACTTAGTGGCAGACCACGCAGGCCATCATTGCCACCGAGGGCGATGATGACTACTGTAGGCTGGTGTTTTTCCAGCAGTTGAGGCAGCTTGTTGAGGCCATTGCGGGTAGTGTCGCCGCTGACACTGGCATTAATCATTTGATGCGGATAACCTTGAATGGTCAGGCGTTGTTGTAATAAGGCCACCCAGCCCTGGCGACGGTTGATACCATAGGCGGCACTGATACTGTCACCGATGACCAGCAGGGTAGGCTCGGCGGCCAGTGCCGGTCGGCTGGCCCAGTTTGGACCCAGGCCAGTGGCTAGAATGAGTAATAGAATGAGGAGTGCTTGTCGCATGGCGGGTGAGATTGCTGCAGTTTCAGTTGTCCGGTTAGGTAAACAGGTCATGACATCGGCGGGTTCATTGACCTTGCTTGATGATATCAATTTTAGCGTGGCAATGGGTACCTCTGTAGCCATATTGGGTGCCTCTGGATCAGGAAAAACCACATTGCTAGGTCTGCTAGCCGGACTTGATATGCCCAGCACTGGTCATGTGGAGATTGCCGGACAGGTGATCGATACGCTGGATGAAGATGGCAGGGCATTACTTCGGGCGCGTATGGTGGGTTTTGTCTTTCAAAATTTCCAGCTATTACAGGGCTTGACGGCGCTGGAGAATGTCATGTTGCCACTGGAGCTGGCCGGTGATGCATCAGCAGCGGCGGTCGCCAGTGAATTATTACAACGGGTGGGGCTAGCGTCCCGGGGGCATCATTATCCCCGGCAGTTATCGGGTGGAGAACAACAGCGCTGCGCCATTGCCCGTGCCTTTGCCTGCCGTCCGCGTCTGCTGTTTGCCGATGAGCCGACCGGTAACCTTGATCAGAAAACTGGCCAACATATTATCGAATTGTTGTTTGAGCTGAATCGTGAGCAGGGCGCGACCCTGATTATGGCCACCCATGATGAACCACTGTCTGGGCGCTGTGATCGACGCCTGCATCTGGCGGGTGGCCGCCTGGTCATGGATGATGGTTTAAGTAATGACTAATCGGGGCGGCCTGTTCACTGACGGGCGTTATGCCTGGCGCATGTTACTGCGTGACTGGCATAGTGGTGAGCTGCGCATACTGGCGCTGGCACTGGTGATTGCGGTGAGCAGCGTAACATCGGTCGGTTTTTTTGTTGAACGGATACAAAAGGGCATGGATCAGCAGGCTGCGGAATTACTGGCCGCCGATCTTGTGGTTAGTGCCAGTGCACCACTGAATAGCACCTTTATGGAGATGGCCCAACAATTATATTTGTTGCAGGCCAAAACCATGGCCTTTCGTAGTGTGGTGATGACGGATGGTGAGCCGCAATTGGTCGAGGTTAAGGCCGTCAGTGATGCTTACCCCTTGCGCGGTGAGTTGCGCGTTGCCGATGTCGCCTTTGGTCTTGATAAGGTCACGGATCGTGGCCCGCAGCCTGGTGAGGTCTGGGTCGAGTCCCGCTTGTTACAATTACTGGCCATTGCCGTGGGTGATGAGTTGTCGCTGGGTTCGTCGAGCCTCAGGGTTGGCCGGGTGCTGGTCTATGAGCCGGATCGCGGTGGTGATGTTTTTGCCATAGCACCACGGTTGATGATGCATATAGAGGATGTTGCTGCAACCGGCCTGATTCAACACGGCGCACTGGTGAAGTATCAATTGTTACTGGCCGGCCAGGGTCAAGATCCCTCTGATGCGATCAAGGCCTACCGGCAGTGGTTTGAACAGCAGTCACTAACCGGTCAACGCCTGCTAGGTACCAGAGACGGGCGACCGGAGTTACGCACGGCGCTGGAGCGGGCGCAACGTTTTCTCGGTCTGGCGGTCTTGATCAGTGTCTTCCTTGCCGGTGTTGCCATCGCCACGGCAACCCGGCGTTTCAGCCAGCGTCATCTCGATACCAGTGCCATTATGCGTTGCCTGGGTGCAGGGCAGGATCGGATTATTCGTTTGTTCTTATTGGAGTTGCTGTGGCTGGCCCTGCTGGCCAGCAGTCTCGGCTGTCTGCTCGGATATGTGGCCCAGTTTGGCATAAGCCAATTACTCGACCGGTTATTGCTGGTGCAACTGCCGGTGGCAGGATGGCAGGCACTACTGACGGGTTATGTCACCGGTATTATCCTGTTGCTGGGTTTTGCCTTGCCACCGCTGCTGGCATTAAGGCGCGTGCCACCCTTGCGGGTATTGCGGCGTGACCTTGATGCTACCCCTGTTGGTAGTGGCCTTGTCTATGGTGGTATTGTTCTGAGCATGGCCATTTTGATGTATTGGCAAATCGGTGAAATAACACTGGTGTTGTGGATGATCTCGGGGTTTCTGGCTACGCTGGCGAGTCTGGCCCTGTTCGCCTATGCCATGGTGTTATTGCTTGGGCGCGTACGCCACCGCGCTTCACTGAGCTGGCGTTTTGGTCTGGCCAACATTGCGCGACGCCGAGCGGCCAGTATTGTGCAGGTAGTGGCGCTGGGTATAGGCATTATGGCCTTGCTGCTATTGTCTATCGTCAGGACAGACCTGCTGGAAGGGTGGCGCGATAACCTGCCCGTAGATGCCCCGAATCATTTCCTGATCAATGTTCAGAAGTCTCAGGTAGATGCCGTGCAGCAGTTCTTGCATGAGCAGGGCGTGACATCGGCGCAGCTCTATCCCATGGTCAAGGCACGCCTGCAACATATCAACGATCATGCCGTCAGTCGTGAAGACTACACAGATGGCCGGGCCCAGCACCTGGTCGCGCGCGAATTCAACCTGTCATGGGTCGCTGAACAACAGGCGGATAATCGTATTGTGGAAGGTCAGTGGTGGGGTGATGCCGATCACGGCAAGCGGCTCATGTCACTGGAGCAGGGCCTGGCTAAAACGCTCGGTATCCGAATCCATGATCGCCTGGGGTTTACGTTGAATGGTGAGGAGCAGGTCTTTGAGGTCAGCAGTCTACGGGCAGTGGACTGGGACAGTTTTAATATCAATTTTTTTACGGTAGTGCCGCCATCGGTGCTTGAGGATCAGCCATCAAGTTGGGTCACCAGTGTGTACCTGTCACCATCGCAAAGGCACATACTGGCACCACTGGTACGTAGCTTTCCCAATGTCACGGTGATTGATGTTGCGACCATCATGGCGCGGGTGCGTCACGTTATGGACCGGGTGGCGCTGGCCGTCGAGTTTGTGTTTATCTTCACCCTGCTGGCCGGCCTTGTTGTTCTGTTCTCTGCCATTCAGGCCAATCAGGACGAGCGACGCCATGAAGGTGCCATATTGCGGGCGCTGGGCGCACAACGCGGCATACTATTGTGGGGCCAGATCAGTGAGTTCACGGTGCTGGGTGCCGTAGCCGGACTATTGGCCGGTGTGTCGGCAACGGCCCTGGCCTATGTGTTGGCAGAAAAGGTGTTTCATTTCAGTTATCTGTTTAATCCGCTTGTTATTGTTGCTGGACTGTTGTTCGGTGTGGTCGTGGTGGGTGTTTCCGGTGTGCTGGGTACGCGTTCGGTGTTGAGTCAATCGCCGTTGGTAACATTGCGGGCTGGGTAAATAGTGCTGAGTGCTAAGGCTAAGTATTGAGTGTTTAGAATGGGCTGATTAATGAAGCTCAGCGTCAGGGCGTACATTATTTAATCCCCCTGTCCTTTTTTATTGCCTGCCTCATTGTGCGTTCCTGTGTATGGTATGATTTATCCCTGATCAGATCATTTGGCGGGATTAATTATGACTTATCAATCGATTATTAGATTAGTGTTTGTCGCACTACTTTCATCAGTATTACCTGTACATGCCAATACTATAGATAACGAACTTATGGAGGCGCGTAATATTTTCCTTCGGGGGGTTGATGGTGATAGACAGGCCGTACGCAAGGCCGAAAAACGTTTTAGAACGCTGAATGCACGTTATCCGGAAAATTCCGTTTTTATGGCCTATCTAGGCGCCAGCGTAACGCTGAAAGGACGAGATGCTCAGAATAACCTGGATAAGCAACGGTTAACCGAAGAGGGGCTTAGAAGGATTGAGCGAGCACTCAGTTATCTCCCGGAAGATAATGGCGAACATTCTTCTGAGTATCTTGATACCCTGTTGGTAGTTGCGGATACCTTTTTATACATCCCTGCCTTTTTCAACCGCTATGAGAGAGGCCGGCATTTATTAAATGAAATCCTTGGTCATCACCATTTCAACAAGATGGCGGCGGGCTATAAGGCGGCCACATATTTCACGGCTGCCGTTATTGCACGTGGGAATGGCCTGGAAAACGAATATATGCGTTACCTCAAGCTGACTGAAGAAGCTGATCCGCAAGGCCGAGATGGCCAGGCTGCAAAACAGCTATTAAGGGATCTGATTAAAGGAGAGTGATAATTGAGACAACGCTTTTTTGTCACTGACCCCATTAGTTATATGCGGCTTAAATTCAGCGGGAGCTGCTGTTGATTATTATTGGCTGAACTTAGGCATTCGGTTGCGATTTCAACCGGTCAAGTCGGTTAATGAGAGCCCCCCCGTTGAATTGAATGCGGATGTTCGTTGTTGCACATCACCGGCAATAAAAGGCACAGCTGCGTCTTTTATTGCCCCGATGCATTTTCATTATTAGCCTACAATGCCTTTTGATTCTAAAAAGGAATCAGGAATATCTGAATTTTTTCTGGCGGCAATCGCGAAATAATACAGAGGTTCACCTTCAATCGATAACCTGTGTCGATAGCGTTCGATGTAATATACATCAAGATGTTTCGAGAACGTTAATTCACGAATCATCCTGGAGAAGCCTGAGGTATCGCTGGTATCAAAGAAACTGTCCTTGATATTAAAGGCAACCCAGCCCTGACTTTTGATTATATTAAATGCCTCCACAAAGGCCTTTACCGGAATGTCCCCGAAACCGAGTGCGGCAACCGTGACCATGCAATCACATTGCCATGAGATGATTTCTTCTTTCATTTTTTCATCTAGCCTGGTGAAATCCTCAACATAATAGGCATCATATATCCCTGGCCTGTCTCGGATTGCTGCATCATAAGCCTCTGGGATTATATCGATGCCTATTAAACGAGAGACACCGTGCTTTTTCAATTCCTCACCCATCATGCCATTGCCAGCACCTAGATCCAGAACCCGAAGCTCACTGAAATTATCTTGGGTCTGTCTTACCGCAGCCTCAAGTATAGAAGTGACTTTGGTGGGTGATAAACATTTCAGGCGATCATAAAACAATTGCTCATACAGGCCAGGGATTTGATAGATTTCATCGTAATCATGAAATCGTATTTTTCTATCACCACCTGATGCTTGCAGATGAAAATAAGCTTCGGCCTGAGTCAAAGATGACTCGGACCTAGGGAATTGTATACGGTGTCTTTTAATCATTGGTGCCTCGTTACTACTATGGGTGTTAATGAATTGAAAATACAAATGGCTGTCTTTGTTTCACAAAAATAGAAAAACGAAATCACGCCAATTTCTTTATAGTTAGAATTTGTTTGTCCAAGTGTATATGCCCTGCATAATCATTTCAACAGCCACTGTGCCCACAAACAACGCTACAATACGTCCGGTGATTTCGATATACCGTTGAACAAGACGTTCCTGGCGCGGGCGAACAAAATCATGTAGCGCCTTAAGCGCGATAATTAGAGTAATCGAAGTGATGACGGTAACAATAACAATGGCAATGGCGCTTAACTGATCGTGTTTTTTGCCAATGATCATGCTCGCGCTGATAGTGCCGGGACCAATCAGCACAGGCATGGCAATCGCACCAGCAATATGTTTTGACTCCCCACGCAGGATCTCGATAGCCTTTGGCCCATAAAAAACATACTGCAAACCAACAAGTAGAAAGATCACGCCGCCGAATATTTGAAAAGAGGCAAACTCGGCATGTACCATGTGGGAAAAAATCGCATCACCAAGAATGGCAAAACAACAAAAGACCGAGCTGGCAATAAGCCCGGCCCGAATCATGACTTTGGAAAATTTCTCCCGATCCAGCTTCTCGATGACATCAACAAGGTAAATAATAACGAGAAACGGATTTAACAGGACAAGAAGTAGTGTAGATGATTGTAAGATCTCATTCAGATGTAATGCCGAGCGTCATTAATGACTGGCGGTCAATTGCCAAGAGCTTCAGAAAGCCATCTTTTTTTAATGTTTCTGTTTGTGTGATTTTAATTATGGTCCGCGCTTTTTATCAGTATGATGATAACACGGGTATACATTGAATGTTATCAATAAACTAGCAGATTCAATTTAAGGGCAAATTGCCGTGATTAAATTCACTTTATGTTTCCGGGAATATATAGGCATTTTAGAAAGTGGCTGTCTATGATTTTCTAGATAGGGCATGTAGTATGTAGGGCGTAGTAAACGCAGTGCATTGCGCCGTATGGTATCGTCTAAAATATTAGCTTCATCGATGTCTTGCTAACATGCGGCGGATTACGCCACGCTAATCCGCCCTACAAGGGCTAATACAATTTTCCGCTAAATCATCATCTCATGTCATTATTATAAATTTCGATAATACTATGCCGAATTGTTTTTGAACGGCTGCATTGGCAAGTTAATCGTTGTTATATGCGCTGAGTGAGAGGCCACTTTTAGATCGGCCTGAAAATTCAGGCCTAAAGGGCAAGCCATGAATCAATGGAATGGGGCGTGTAGTAATTTAGTCAAGTATTGACTAGAAGCTTCCAGTGAGCTTTGATGCCATAACGACCTAAGTTATAAGCATGAAACCAATTCTGTAAAAATTACTGCTTTGTGGGTTTTAGTTTTTTTCAACAGAATAGGTCGACAGCTGCCTTCCGCCAGCTAAACCCCATAATTTTACCGATAACGGTACAATATAAGGTTCTATTTAGCGTTGAGTACCTTCTCCCAGGCATTACACAGAACATCATGTACATTGCCCTCGATCAGTTCTCCATGGGCGAGAATAACGTGGTCGGCTTGCCAGTCGATGATCTTTTGAAGTGACTTGCCCACTATCTTCTTATTACCTCAGCCCATTTGGTATTCGGGGGCGGCCTTGGGATTGTTCCACATTCTAAGAATCACCTTCCACCATAATTGCAGCAACAGGCCGGCATGATGGCGATAGTCGTCACCAATGTTTTCCAGTAGATCGACCAGTATGAGGGTTTTGCTTTCGCGGTGCAGGAATGCGACCTCGGTAATTATTTTGGTGCCCTGAACAAATACCTGTCCAAGCTCCTGTTGCCAGCGGTGATCAGGGCGGTTGCCCAGTATCCAGTCAAATTTGAGATCTGGGCGTTTCCTTTCAAGGCCAGGACAGAGAAAGGTTTCAGCGTCTGGATAGTGGCCTTGAAAGTCGGTCACGTATAAATGATGATAAGTGCCAGGTGCAACGATAAAGGCGACAGGGCCGAGATTGTCTATTTGAGTCTTCAGTGAGGCGTCTATTTTGCAGGGACTGTGGATAAATAACTCGCCGCTGTTCAGGCGAATAATGGTCATGCGGCCGAATATATCCATCCCGCCGAATCGTAACGGATATTCAACAGTCCATATTTCCCCCTGAATGTATTCTTCGAGTGTCATTGTCATTATTTATGCTGCGAGATTATCATCACTCTACAACAACGGTGTTAAAAATTACAGGTCATGTAGCATTTAGGGCGTAATAAACACAGTGCATTGCGTCGTATGGTATTGTCTAAAATATCAGCTTCATCGATGTCTTGCTAACATGCGGCGGCTTACGCTACGCTAATCCGCCCTACAAGGGTTCGGTACGCATGATGATATCGTCATCAGACATGTTGCCCGGCGACCCAGCCGGATGCCCAAGCCCATTGGAAGTTGTAGCCGCCGAGCCAGCCACTGATGTCGATGACTTCGCCGATAAAATAAAGCCCCGTTACCTTTTTGCATTCCATGGTTCTGGATGACAGTTCGTCGCAGTCGACCCCGCCGATGGTGACCTCGGCTGTGCGATAGCCTTCGCTGCCGTTGGGGCGGATGCGCCATTGCTGTAATTGGCTGGCAATGGTGTTGAGTTCCTTGTGGCTGATGAGTTGTAATGGGGCGTCAGCGAGTTCCTCTGCAATCAATGCATTAATCAGGCGTTTGGGAAGCCAGCGGGATAAAACTGTTCTTAATTTTTGTTGTGGCTGTTGGGCGTGGCAGGTCTTTAATTCGTCCAGCACGGACATGTCCGGTAACAGCTTGATCTCTATGTCCTCACCGGGCTGCCAGTAGGAGGATATTTGCAGTATGCCCGGGCCGCTGAGGCCACGGTGGGTGAAGAGCATGTTTTCCCTGAATTGTTGTTGTTGGTTGCTGACTAAGCTGTCGATGGCGATACCGGATAGGGGTGAGAAGCGTCCCTTGTCGGCGGGTTGCAGGGTCAGCGGTACCAGGCCGGCGCGGGTGGGGATGATGTTGAGGCCGAATTGTTCGGCGATTTTATAACCAAATGGGCTGGCACACATGCGCGGGATCGACAGGCCGCCGCTGGCGATGACCAGTGCAGTGGCTTCGAAATCTCCGTGACTTGTTTTCAGGATAAATACGTCGTTTTTGCTGACTTGTTCTATCTCGGTGTTCAATTTAATACTGACGTTGTATTGCTGACATTCGTTGAGTAGCATGTCTAATATATTGGCCGCACTATCGTTGCAAAATAACTGGCCATGATCGCGTTCATGATAGGCGATGTTATGTCGTTCGACCATGGCGATAAAGTCCCACTGATTAAAACGACTCAGGGCTGATTTACAGAAGTGCGGATTGCTGGCGATGTAGTTGTCAGCACTGATATCGGTGTTGGTAAAATTACAACGGCCACCACCGGACATCAGAATCTTCTTGCCGGCCTTGTTGGCGTGATCCAGTACGATGACCTTGCGGCCGCGTTTACCGGCCTCGATGGCGCACATCAGCCCAGAGGCGCTGGCACCGATGATAATAGTGTCGTAATTGATCATTTCACCACGAAGCTCACGAAGTTAAATAATAGTCTGTTTACCACGCGACGGATTAGAAATCCTAGTCGCGTGGTGAAAATATCTTTTTCATCATTCGGGTGGACTATAATGGATATCCACGATGGTCAGTTGTTTTTCACCACCGGGTAGCTGGATGGCTACGATGTCATCGAGTTTCTTTTTCATAAGGGCCTTTGCCACCGGGGCGTCCATGCTAATATAACGCTCATCGGTATCGAACTCATCCGGGCCGACGATGCGATAGCAGCTTTCCTGGCCCTGATTATCTTCAACCGTGACCCAGGCACCAAAGAAGACCTGATTTAGATTGTCGGGGATGCGGTCAACGATACTGAGTTCATTCAGGCGTTTTTGCAGATAACCAAAGCGGCGGTCGATCTCGCGCAGCTGTTTCTTGCGATAGATGTATTCGGCATTTTCGGAGCGATCACCCTCGGCGGCTGCAGCGGTGACGGCAACAGTGACCTCGCGGCGTTTTTGCCACAGGTCGTGTGATTCCTGTTTTAATGTCAGGAAACCCTCCGGTGTAATATAATGTGATCCACGTTGTTGCGGGGGTCGCCAGCGGCCCATAGTAATGCGGTATCCAGATTTGATGACAGGCGTCTAATTTAGACCCTGGGTGGGTTTATTACAACCGGGATTGCTTGCGTATATCTAATCTACGAGGGAAGTTTTATGAAACAGAGTGTGTTGAAGATAGGCGGGTTGTTGTTGCTGATAACGGCGCTGATGGCCTGTGGTAGTCCGGTGCAAACCATGTCCAGTTCTGAGCTGTTAGAACGGCTACAGGGGCCTCAGGATATGTTGGTCGTGCTGGATGTGCGCTCAGAGGGTGAATATCGATCGGGTCATGTGCCGGGTGCGATCAATATTCCACATGATCAGCTGGGTGCGCGGATGGGTGAATTGCGTTCACGGGATAATTCCGAGTTTGTGGTCTATTGTGAATCGGGTCGTCGAGCGGGTAAGGCCGAGTCCATCTTATTGGCCGAAGGTTTTATTAATGTGAGGCACTTGCAGGGTGATATGGCGCAATGGCGCAGAGATGGTTTGGCCATGGATAGATAGAAGGGTTTAGATAGCCCGAGACAAATAATTGGCCCAAGGATAACCGTTACACTGAGATAGTGCGGAGGAGAAGTTTGGTTTATAGATAAAAGGAACCCCGCATGGAGCGGGGTTCCTTTTGTCAATCAATCCGAAAACGGTTCGATTAAGCGCCGGTCACTTTAGTGGCCTGCGGTCCCTTTGGACCTGACTCAGTTTCAAATGTAACCTGCTGGCCTTCTGCCAGAGTCTTGAAGCCTGAGCCTTCGATCGCTGAAAAGTGTACGAAT
>Ga0316190_10002516_pt1 | contig 13293 bp, 11 predicted proteins | sample Eddworburrow2_MG_FD_204929 | JGI IMG/M metagenome (GOLD analysis project Ga0316190, IMG submission 204929) | Coastal sediment microbial communities from Maine, United States - Eddy worm burrow 2 | ecosystem: Environmental > Aquatic > Marine > Coastal > Sediment | place: USA: Maine | collected... | reverse complement strand
CCAAGGCATTATGCAGCAGCTATTGGTTCATGGCCGGGTCATCCGCGGCTGGCTCGGGATAATGGCCCAGGACATCACGCCGGAACTGGCCGAGTCCTTTGATCTACCCAAGGTGGAGGGGGTCCTGGTTTCGGGCGTACTGGAGCAGGGGCCTGCCGATCTGGCCGGCATTGAACCCGGTGACGTCATCACCAGCATCAACGGCCATACGGCATCCAGCGCCTACGACATCATGAACCTCATTGCCATCCAGCCACCCGGCACCGCCGCCACCATTGATGGCTGGCGCGGCAAACAACGCATGCGTCTAAAGGCCATGATAGCGGAACGACCGGCTCAGCCGGGGCGGATGTAACGCCCTCGCCGCACCATCCGTAGCGTCTCGACATAGGGCACAAAGCATTCTAAATAGAGGCCACTTACTGCGCATCTGTTGCCGTTTCTTCTTGCTTTGGCTTCCTTGGAATCGCGAAGACGAAGACCGCACCATCACCCGGCACATTCTCTGCCCGAATGGTTCCGCCATGCCCCTCGATGATCTCCCTGCAGATCGCCAAACCCAAACCGGTACCACCCGCCCCGGTCTTAGTCTTGCTCGACTGCACAAACTTGTCGAACACAGACTCTAGCTCTTCCGGAGGGATACCAATCCCTTCATCTTCTATGCTGACCACAATAGCAGGCATGCTTTCACTATCTGTTTCCCTGCGCCCTACGGGCAGAGTACTTTCCTCAAATGCAACCTGTATTCGCCCACCCTCAGGCGAAAACTTAACGGCATTGGAGATGAGATTCCGCATTACCTGCAGAATCTTATCCGCATCGAACCAGGCAACTGTATCTACATTTGAAGGCAACACCTCCAGGGTCAGCGATTTACTCTTAAGCAGACCACTAAATTCAGCTGCCACCATTTCTGCCACCTTGAGAAGATCACGCTCCTCCATGGTGAATATCATGCACCCAGCCTCAAGCTTGGACAGGTCCAACAGATCATTGAGCAGCACCAACAGACGCTCACCACTCATCCGGATACGGGAGAAATAATGATGCAGTTTTTCCTCAGGTGCCTTGCCGACTTTATCCTCCCCCATACCGGCAAAGCTGAGGATGGCATGCATGGGAGTACGCAACTCGTGGGACATATTGGCCAGAAATTCGCTCTTGGCCTGGTTCGCCCACTCCGCCGCCTCCTTGGCCGCTTTCAGGCCCGCGGTCTGCTCTGCCACCATCTCCTGCAGATGATCCCGGTGGCGCCTTAACTCCTCTGCAGCCAGTTTGCGTTCGGTGACATCCTGCGCCGTACCCAGCATGCGGACAGGGTTGCCCAATTCACTATAAATCACTTCACCCTGCTCATTGACAATGCGCACCGAACCATCCGGCAGCACGATGCGATGATCCATATTGTAGGCCCCACGCCGATCCAAGGCGGCACTGACTGCCTCCTCTACAGCCGCAAGATCATCCCCATGGACCCGCTCCAGGAAACCCTCATAGGTAGCATCGAACTCATCCGAGGAGACGCCAAAGATCCTATACACCTCATCCGACCAGTAGAGGTTGTTGCTCTCAATATCCCACTCCCAGTTACCCAGGCGAGCAATACGCTGGGCCTGGGCCAGGCGGGCCTCACTGCGTCTCACCGCCTCCTGGGCCTGCTTGCTCTCAGTAATGTCCCTGCCGCTACCGGAAATGGAAACGATATTGCCTTCCGAATCCTTCCGTGATGCGGCCACCCAATAAAACGGAACCAGACCATCCCCCTTTTTCACCAACCGAGCTTCCGTTGCCGTATAGCCCTCTTGTAAGCACAGCTCTATCGCCGCAGTGACCGTCCCGTAATCTTCCTCACAGATAATGTCCTGTATTGGGCACCGCCTAAGCTCCCCAGGCAAACGCCCTGTCGCCTGCTCCAGGCTATTGTTCCAGTCGATAATACGGCCCTGGGGATCCAGGGTGACGATCACGTCAGGTACCGTATCCATAATGTTCTTGCGTTCCCGCAGGGCATCCTCCAATTCGTCCAGCAACAACAGATTGGTAAAGGCATTGGCCACACGCTCCCCGATCTCCCCCAGTAGCAATTTCTCCTCATCAGACCATGGCCGCTCACTGGAGCAATGGCAAAGACCCAACAACCAGGGTTGCCCCACCTTTGGATGCACGGCAATACACATCTGGGCCTGGGTGTTTTTTGCATGGATACAGCCGGGACTTCCATCGCTGGTAGGGGCAAAGGTAACGGGCTCATCAGAGGCCAGTGCCTCTCGCATGATCCTGGCAGTACCGGCATCCATCGGGATGTCCATCAGGGAAGAGACTGCCCCCGCACAATCCTGGCGCGCAGACTCCACCGGCACCCGCCAGCTGGCAGCCGCTGGATCACAGGGGTTGGCCAGCCAGGCCCGGTCTACACCAAATATTCGCCGCACCTCCTGGACAACCGTCACCATCATCGACTCCGCCCCCGAGGCGCGGGACATCAGGTGGGAGATATTCGCCAGATGCTGAAAGTGCTGCTCACTGCGGCGCAGTCGATGGGTCATGCGTTTAGCCAACGCCAACGCCCGCTGACGCCCACCCGCCAGGGTTGCCGCCAAGACCAGGAGGAGGGTAACCGTGATACCGACGGTGGCAAGCAGCAGTCGGCGGGTAAGATTGTAGATCCCGTAGGCCTCGGCCTTATCAATCTCCGTAACAACACCGAGATCCTGCGCATCATGGGGAGGGCGCCAGGCCCCGAGAACCAGTCTGCCGCGGTAATCCCGATAGCCCTCCAGGCTCACTCCCTTACGCCCGGCCAGGGCCTCAGATACACCATAGGTGAGCGGCCGCTCATGGCGCGGCAGGGTCGGGCGGAAGCCCTCGGTCATATCCCCACCGGGATCCCGCAATTCCAGATGCAGAACCGCCGATTCACCCGGGGCAAGCAGGCCGATGTCACTGGCCTGATTCTCAAACCGGGACTCAGTAATTATCTGTCCCTGGTGATTGAAGAAATAGGTCTCGCCCGTATCACCAATACGCCCCAATTGGGCGATACGGCCAAAATCATGGGCCGGGGCAATACGGAAGGTCAGGACGGCGATAGCCTCACCACTATCCCCCTGGACGGGGGTAGCCACGAACATGGTGGGCTGCCCCTCCGCCAGGCGCCCATCCTTATCAGGAAGTGGAACATCGGAGATCACCACATTACTGAACAGGGTCTCCCCCGTAAAAACACGCTGCAGAAAATCACCCTCCTTGGCCAGCAGATTGACAGTGCCGATATTGGCGTTCCGCATGGAGGCGATACTCACCCGATCAGGCGCAATAACAAAAAAGCCCTGATAACCAAACTCATCAATGATGGGCTGTAACTGGCGCCTTAGCTCCTTCAGGTACTGACTCTGGACCAGATCTCCCTCCGTGCTATAGAGCTGCACCTGGGCCGCAATAAGGTCATGCAGGACACTGGTATCCTTCAACTCATGCTGGATGAGTTTCGTCTGGATTAAGCGCCAATATTCCAGGGCGTTGTGGGTAACCGCCAGCACCGTCTCCACGCTGTATCCCACATCCTCTCGGACGGCGGATTCGATACGCTCCAAAACAACGAAGGCCGTGGCGCTGATGGCCAGGCTGATGAGCAGGGCAGCGAGGGCGGTCAGGTAGCCGCCTTTTCCATGCTTCATGTCGTGAAGTTCAGGCATGGTCCCCGCAGCCCCCAGAGATGGGGTCATTACAATAAGAAAATACTGGACTCACGGAGTACTCCGCTCCCGGCAAGGGCTAGCCGTCCTGTTCAACGGAGATTGCTGCGAGCACCTGATTTCCATTCCCAAGGTATTCCACGCGATCAAAGCTCAGCATGCGGGCCATGGCGATACCGCGGCCATGGTTATCGAAGGCGCGCTCTGGACTGATCTCCAGATAGGATTCCCAATCAAAACCTGGCCCCTGGTCACTTATCAGGAAGCGCATCTCATCCTCTTCAACCTCAAAGCTGACAACCACCCGCTTGTCTGCATTTTCGGGCAAAGCAAGACGACGCAACACCTCCGCTTCCCAATTGCCCTCTTCATTGAGTTCCGACTTCTCGTTATAGGTGATGCCAAGATTGCCATGCTCCACCGCATTGATCAGCAACTCTGACAAACCAATGACCGCCTTACCCGCCTGTGGACCCGCATTGGCCAGCAACGTCGCCAGATCCTGCGCCTCATCCAGGGTACGAAATGCAAACTGCCCCTGCCTCATGAGGGAGAGGGTGCGCACCGTTTGCTTGGTTTCCTCCTGAATCGCACGATAGGCTGTATAATCTTCCACCGCCGTCTTGATGATGGCGAGCATGGTCTCCTTATCGAAGGGTTTGGTGAGGTAGTAGTAGGCGCCCGCCTCCAGCCCTTCCAGCACATCCTGTCTGGCGGCCTTGGCCGTCTGCATGACCACCGGCAGCATACTGAGTTGGGAGTGCCCCTTGATGCGCGCCAACACCTCCATGCCATCCATATTGGGCATCATCCGGTCCAGCAGGACCGCATCAAAGCGTTGAGGGGACTCCTCCAGCAATGCCCACGCCTTGGCGCCATCCTCGGCACTGGCTACGTCATAACCGGAGTCCGTTAAATGCTCGCTGAGGATTTCCAGATTGAAAACTTCATCATCTACAACCAGAACTGCAGGATTCTCTACATCCATTCCCATCTCCCTCTGACTCTTCTAAATCCGCTTTATCTCCCTAATGTTATTAGCAATTAAAGACCCCAACCTGCAGCTATTCAATGAGTAATTGCCCCAGAATAAACAGAGGCATCTTAAATCACTCATGGCAGGCACCATTCAGCACAGGATGCACCGAGCATTCAGCATGCGATTTGGGAATTGGACGCAGCGTTGATGGCGGACGCGGACGCGCCCGGCGAGGGCCTATAGGGTGCCGGCAAGGGCCTGCAGCAAGGCCTGGTTTTCTTCCGGCCGGCCTACGGTGAGGCGCAGGCAGTCGGCCAACAACGGATGGGCACCATTGAGATTTTTCACCAGCACGCCGGCATCCCGCATGGCGGCGTGGATTTCATTGGCCCGGCCTGGGGGCATGCGCACCAGGATGAAGTTGGCATCACTGGGGAAGGGCGTGACGCCAGCAAGCCCCTGCAGGGCCTCGAGCAGTGCAGCCCGCTCCAGACGGATCTGGGCAGTCTGCTCATCGAATACCGATTCATGACGCAGGGCAAACTCGGCGCTCACCTGGGTCAGGACATTGATGTTATAGGGCAGCCGGGTCTTGTCGATCTCGGCAAGCCAGGACTTCGGCCCCACCAGCAGCCCCAGACGCAGCCCGGCCAACCCCATCTTGGAGAGGGTACGCATCACCAGCAGGTTGGGATAGCGCCCTACCTCACCCAGGAAGCTCTCATCCGTGAAGGGGGCATAGGCCTCATCCACTACCACCAGCCCGGGTGAGGCCTCGATCACCTGGCGCACCGCGGACTCATCGAAGAGATTGCCGGTGGGATTGTTGGGATAGGCCAGATAGACCACCGCCGGTTGGTATTGCTCGATGGCCGCCAGCAGGGCCGGCAGGTCCAGACTGAAGTCCTCTGCCTTGAGGGGCACACCCTGGTAGGGCATACTGGCAAAGGTGGCGATCATGCGGTACATGACGAAGCCGGGGTCTACCGACAGCACCACCCGATCGGGGCCGGCCAGGGTCAGGGCCAGCATCTGGATCAGTTCATCCGAGCCATTACCCAGCAGGATTTCCGCATCCGCGGCGATACCCATACTCTCCCGCAGCCGCTGTTTGAGCTCAACGGCCTGGGGATCGGGGTAGCGATTGACATCAACACCCTGCAGCAGCTCCAGCCACTCACGGCGCAGATCCTCCGGCCAGGTATAGGGATTTTCCATGGCATCCAGCTTTATGAGCCCAGTGGAGTCCGGCACATGATAGGCCGACAGGGCCCTTATCTCGGGCCGCACCCAGCGGGCGATGGCATCTCGATCACTCATATCAGGTATCGCAGCAGCCCGAATTGCAACAGTCCTCATCCGACTGCTCCGGGTGTCCCCGATACTCGGCAGAACGGGCGTGGGCGGTAAGCCCCTCACCACGGGCCAGCACCGAGGCGGTCTTGGACAGCTCTCTGGCACCCGCCTCCGAGGCCATGATCAGACTGGAGCGCTTTTGAAAATCATAGACACCCAGGGGTGAGGAGAACCGCGCCGTGCGGGAGGTGGGCAGCACATGGTTGGGGCCGGCACAGTAGTCGCCCAGGGCCTCGGCGGTAAAGCGGCCCATGAAGATAGCGCCGGCGTGGCGGATCTTCCCAGCCATCGCCTCAGGATCGGCCACTGACAGCTCCAGGTGCTCCGGCGCGATGTAGTTGGTCACCTCAACCGCCTCATCCAGGTCCTTTACCTTGATCAGGGCGCCACGCTCCTTAAGGGCAGTGGCGATAATCTCTCTGCGCTCCATCTGGGGCAGCAGCTTTTCGATGCTGGCCTTCACCTTGTCCAGATAATCGGCATCGGGGCAGACCAGGATGGACTGGGCATCCTCATCGTGTTCCGCCTGGGAGAAGAGGTCCATGGCGATCCAGTCCGGGTCGGTCTGACCATCGCACACCACCAGAATCTCGGAGGGGCCGGCCACCATATCGATACCCACCTGACCGAACACCGCCCGCTTGGCGGTGGCCACATAGATATTACCGGGACCAACGACCTTGTCCACCGGTGGCACCAACTCGGTACCGTAGGCCAGGGCCGCCACCGCCTGGGCGCCGCCCACGGCGAAGACCCGGTCCACGCCGGAGACATGGGCCGCCGCCAGTACCAGTTCGTTGAGTTCGGAATCCGGGGTGGGCACCACCATGATCAGCTCGGGCACCCCGGCCACCTTGGCCGGCACCGCATTCATCAGCACCGAGGAGGGGTAGGCCGCCTTGCCGCCGGGCACATAGAGGCCAACCCGATCCAGGGACGTCACCTGCTGGCCCAGCAGGGTGCCATCCGCCTCGGTATAGGACCAGGACTCCACTTTCTGATGCTCGGCATAGGCGCGGATACGCGCCGCCGCATGCTCCAGGGCCTCACGCCAGGCTGCGGGTATGGCATTCCAGGCCTGCTCCAGGCGGGGCTTGGAGATCTCCAGATCGGCAGCCGTGGCTGGCGACCAGCGATCAAAGCGACCGGTGTACTCCACCAGGGCCGCATCACCACGGGCACGAATGTCGGCAATCACATCGTTGACGACCTGGTTGACCTGGCCGTCGGACACCGATTCCCAGGCCAGCAGGGCCTCCAGCTGTTGATTAAAGTCGCTGTCAGCGGTGGAGAGTTGTCGAATCTCGACCATGTTCATTCCTCGGCACTAGCCCTTGTCGACGGCCTGGCGCAAGGCCTCCAGCAGGGCGATGATACTCGCATGTTTCATTTTCCAGGCGGCCTTATTGACCACCAGACGGGAACTGATATCACAGATATGTTCCAGGGGCTCCAGGCCATTGGCCTTGAGGGTGTTGCCCGTATCCACCACATCCACAATCAGATCGGACAGCCCCACCAGGGGCGCCAGCTCCATGGAGCCGTAGAGTTTGATGATCTCCACCTGCTTGCCCTGGGCCGCAAAGTAATTGCGGGTACTGTTGACGTACTTGGTGGCGATGCGCAAACGGTCATCCCCGAGCTGGGCCTCTTTGGGGCCGGCCACCATCAGCTTGCAGCGGGCGATATTCAGATCCAGGGGTTCGTACAGCCCCTCGCCCCCATGCTCCATGAGCACATCCTTGCCCGCCACTCCCAGATCGGCGGCGCCGTACTGCACATAGGTGGGCACGTCCGAGGCGCGGATGATCACCAGCTTCACATTGGCATGGTTGGTGTCCAGGATCAGCTTGCGGCTGGTCTCCGGGTCATCCACCGGCTCAATGCCGGCATGGGCCAGCAGCGGCAGGGTATCCTTGAAGATACGGCCCTTGGACAGGGCGATGGTTATTGGGGCTTCAAATTTCATGAATCAATATTTGGTTTTGAGTTACATGTAGCAGGTTTCGAGGACTTCCCCCGCTACTCGCCACTGGCTATTGTACTAATTCGGCACCCGCCGTATCCGTGCCCCCAGACCGGCCAGCTTCTCCTCGATACAGTCATAGCCGCGATCGATGTGGTAGATGCGATCCACCACGGTCTCCCCATGGGCGACCAGTCCCGCCAGCACCAAGCTGGCAGAGGCACGCAGATCCGTGGCCATGACCGGCGCCCCCGTGAGGTGATCGACACCGGTACAGATGGCGGTATTGCCCTCAAGGCGAATCTTTGCCCCCATGCGCTGCATCTCGGACACATGCATGAAGCGGTTCTCAAACACATTCTCCGTAATGGTACTGACCCCCTCGGCAATGGCGTTGAGGGCCGTGAACTGGGCCTGCATATCCGTAGGGAAGGCCGGATAGGGGGCGGTATGCACATCCACCGCCTTGGGCCGCCGGCCCTGCATATCCAGGGTGATCCAGTCCTCACCCATCTCAATCTGGGCCCCCGCTTCCCGCAGTTTTTGCACAATGACATCCACCAGCTGGGGTTTGGTATCCCTTACCTTGATACGCCCGCCCGAAATGGCAGCCGCCACCAGATAGGTGCCGGTCTCGATACGGTCCGGCAGCACGTTATAATGGGTGCCGTTGAGTCGCTCCACCCCCTCAATCACGATGGTGTCGGTACCGGCACCACGGATCTTGGCCCCCATCTGATTCAAATAGTTGGCCAGATCCGTCACCTCCGGCTCGCGGGCGGCATTTTCGATGACGGTTTCACCATCCGCCAGGGTGGCGGCCATCATCAGATTCTCGGTACCGGTCACGGTGACCAGATCAAGCACCAGCCGCGCACCCTTCAGACGATCCGCAGTAGCACGAATGTAGCCGCCCTCGACCCTGATATCCGCACCCATGGCACGCAGGCCGTCGATATGGAGATTGACCGGCCGGGCGCCAATGGCACAACCGCCGGGCAATGAGACATTGGCCTTGCCAAAACGCGCCAGCAGAGGCCCAAGCACTAAGATGGAGGCCCGCATGGTCTTCACCAGCTCATAAGGCGCCGTGAAATCCGTGATGGTGCTGGAATCCACCTCGATGGACATCCGCTCATCCACGATCAATTGCACACCCATGCGCCCCAGCAGTTCCATGGTGGTGGTGATATCGTGCAGGTGGGGCACATTACCGACCGATGTCGGGCCATCCGCCAGCAGGGTAGCTGCCAGTATGGGCAATGCCGCATTCTTGGCCCCGGCGATACGCACTTCACCGGCAAGGGGGCCGCCACCATTGATAATCAGTTTATCCATAAAGATGCCGTTGATATGGGCGCCTCAACCCAGGTGAGAAAAAAGACGCCGAAAATTAGGGAGCATAAGGGGGGCATATCATATAGAAAAAAACCACACAGCGGGAGCCATGGGGCCAGACTTGGCCTAATTTCATGAACGGCAGGCCCAGATCGACCCCGACACGCCAGAAAAGCGTCTGACGCTATCCTCCACAGCTCAATCAGACAAGAGGGGAAGCAAGTCACTGACGTTGCTGACCCGAGCGATATCCAGCATGGACTGGGGAGGCGTTTGAAGCTGGAGGCCTCGACCTACCTGCCTGCACTCATCCAGCCACTCCAGCATCAGGGCCAAACCTGCACTGTCCGAATGGGTTACGCCACTGAGGTCAATCACCAGATCCTGTTGGCCATCAAATAGCCGTGATGCCTGGGTCAGCAGACCCGGCACGGTAGCGAACACCAATTCACCATGAATCGACCAGTTACCATCCTTGCCCGTGGTCAGGGTCGCGTCACTCATCCTTGCCTTTTGCATTGCGCTTTTTCAGCTTGGAAATCAGGCCATCCAGGCCGTAGCGACGAACCTGATTCTTGAATCCGGTGCGGTAGTTGGATACCAGGCTCACGCCATCAATGGAGATATCGAATACCATCCACTTCTCACCGCTCCGGTAAAGGCGATAGTTGATGGGGATGGGTGGCGCACCGTTCTCATAGACCTCGGTATTGACATTGACCTCCTTGGCATCACCGATCTCCCGCATGGGGAAATACTTGATCGCCTGCCCGGAGTAATTGAGCAGGGCAACACCATAGGTCCGCACCAGCAGTTCACGAAACTGTTCCATAAAGCTTTTTTTCTGGGCATCACTGGCCTTGCGCCAGTTCTTGCCCAACACCAAACGTGACATGCGCTCAAAATCAAAGTGGGGCAGCACAATACCCTCTACCAGGGCATAGATCTTCTCCGGCGCAGCATCCAACTCCGCCTTGCGCTCTGTGACCGCCGCCAAAACCCGGTCGGAGGTATCGCGAACCAGCGCCAGTGGTTCCTGGGCCGCCCACACCGGCTGCGTCATGGCCACGGCCAAGACCAGCACTAAAGAATAGAACCACTTATTCACCGACGTCACCCTCCTCAGCCTTACTGAAAAGTACCTGGCCAATAATCTCTTCAAGCACCAGGGCCGACTGGGTCAGCGGAATACTACCTCCATCCCCCAGATAGTCCTCGCTGCCACCAGGATCCAGGCCAATATACTGCTCGCCCAGCAAACCCGCGGTATAGATCTTGGCGAAGGTATCATCCGGAATACTCTTACGCTCCGAATCGATCAGCATGGTAACAACCGCTTCGTAGGTATTATCATCGAAGGCGATCCCGGTCACCCGGCCAATACGCACACCGGCCATGGTGACCGCAGAACGCACCTTGAGGCCGCCGATATTATCGAATCGCGCCTTGATACTATAGCCGTTGCTTTCGGTAACCGTGCTCAGATTACTGACCTGCATGGCCAGAAAAAACAGCGCCACAAAGCCGGTCGCCATAAAGGCGCCCACCATGATCTCCATGGTTCTCATCTTTGACATCAATCTTCCCCAAACATCAGTGCCGTCAACACGAAATCCAAGCCCAACACGGCCAGCGCCGAATGTACCACCGTTCTGGTTGTCGCTCGACTCACCCCTTCAGAGGTCGGCGTTGCATCATAGCCCTGAAACAGGGCAATCCAGCTGCAAACCACACCAAACACCAGACTCTTGATTATCCCATTAAAAACATCCTCACGCAGGTCAATCTTGGCCTGCATCTGGGACCAATAGGCGCCATCATCCACACCCAGCAATCCAACGCCCACAAAATAGCCGCCTATGACACCCACCGCACTGAACATAGCGGCCAGCAGAGGCATAGAGATCACGCCGGCCGCAAACCTTGGGGTCAGCACCCGTTTAATGGGGTTCACCGCCATCATCTCCAGCCCGGAGAGCTGTTCCGTCGCCTTCATCAGCCCGATTTCGGCGGTCAGCGCCGAACCGGCACGACCGGCAAACAGCAGCGCCGTCACCACCGGGCCCAATTCACGCACCAGGGAGGCGGCCACCATGACACCGAGGGTCTCTTCGGCACCGAACTGGGACAGGATGTAATGCCCCTGCAGACCCAACACCATCCCCACGAACAGCCCGGAGACCGTGATGATCAGTATGGACAGCACGCCCACCGAATGGGTCTGGGCAATAAGCAGCCGCGGACGCCGAACCATGTCTGAAAGGCCACCGATGATGCCGAACAACAGCAGATGCCCGCGCCCCAGCCGCTCCAGGCTACCCAGGCCGATACGACCCAGCGATGCAAGGCGATCAATCATGGGGAAAATCCCGCCACTGACTCAATTTATACAACATCCTAAGCTTCAAGACCCTAGAAGATCCTGCTCCAAATCGCAGGCGGGAAAATGAAAGGGCACCGGACCATCCGGTAGACCACGCATAAACTGTTTCACCCAAGGCGCATCGGAATTGGCGACCTCGTCACTCGGCCCACGGGCAACCACCTTGCCATTGGAGATGACATAGATCACATCCGCAATGGCTGCCGTCTCTTCCACATCATGGGAAACCACAATGCTGGTCAAGCGGCTGGCCTGGTTCACCTCCCGGATAAGCTCCACCAGCACTCCCTTGGAGATGGGATCCTGGCCGGTGAAGGGCTCATCATACATGATCATCATGGGATCCAGGGCAATGGCTCGAGCCAGCGCCACCCGCCTGGCCATGCCGCCGGAAAGCTCGGATGGCATCAGTTTGCGAGCACCCCGCAGACCTACCGCCTCCAGCTTCATCAGCACCAGCTTGCGGACCATGGATTCCGGCAAACGAGTGTGCTCCCGCAACGGATAGGCCACATTGTCATAGACGTTAAGGTCGGTCAGCAGCGCCCCACTCTGAAACAGCATGCCCATGCGCATACGCAGCTCATAGAGCTCCCGGGTGCTTAACCGGTGTATATCCTGACCATCAACCTCGATAGTGCCGGACTCCGGGTGCAACTGGCGCCCAATCAGCTTCAGCAGGGTGGTTTTACCCGTGCCACTGGGACCCATGATGGCGGTAATCCCGCCACGGGGGATATCGATATCCACCCCATCAAAAATGGCCCGCTCCCCACGGCAAAAACGCAGGTTGCGTATTTTTACCAGGGGCTCACTGTTGTTAACGTCACTCGACATAACTTCTCATTATTCTGATAACATCGGCTCCCCGCAGCCCCAACTCGATGGCACTTAACCCGGTTTGGCTGCCCGAGAGAAAAATACGTGATTCCCCGTACAGGATAGCGCGCTATTCTCCCCTGTTTTGAATTTGACCGTCAATCGGCATAAATCCGCAGGAATATACCGGCTACAAATAATCCTTTACTTGACCTAGATCGGATTAAGATCACTCTTGGACAATCCACCACAGGTCTGAAAGAATAATTCGTTTACTGAAATCCGGTCGCGCCCCGGACCAACAACCACCAAGGATCAACCTTACAAGATGTTGCTGAATCTCGCCGCCGTCATCACTGGCTTTGCCCTTCTGATCTGGGGCGCGGACCGTTTTATCACCGGCGCGGCAGCCATCGCTCGCAACCTGGGGCTCTCCCCCATGCTGATCGGCCTGACCATCGTCGGCTTCGGCACCTCCGCACCAGAGATCCTGGTATCCACCATGGCGTCCTTTCAGGACAATGCCGGGCTGGCCATCGGCAATGCCATTGGCTCAAACATCGCCAATATAGGGCTTATTCTTGGGGTAACGGCACTGATTATGCCGCTAAGCGTCAACTCCGACACCCTGCGCCGCGAGTACCCCATATTATTGGCTATCAGCCTTGGCACCCTGGTGCTCATGCTGGATGAAGAGCTGGGGCGCATAGATGGTGTCATCCTGCTGTGCGGACTGGTCCTGGTCATCTACGGC
>Ga0316190_10002515_pt1 | contig 13297 bp, 12 predicted proteins | sample Eddworburrow2_MG_FD_204929 | JGI IMG/M metagenome (GOLD analysis project Ga0316190, IMG submission 204929) | Coastal sediment microbial communities from Maine, United States - Eddy worm burrow 2 | ecosystem: Environmental > Aquatic > Marine > Coastal > Sediment | place: USA: Maine | collected... | reverse complement strand
ATTTCAGACTAACGGTTTGCGTACCACCATCAATTTCTCTTGTGACAATAACAGTTTCAGACTCAAGCTTAACACCACAAGCAAATGTTCCCTGACCCCAATTAAGTAAGGCCGCCAACATCTGGCCGGTCTGGTTGGCATCATCATCAATGGCCTGTTTGCCAAGGATGACCAGTTGCGGGTTTTCCTTATCGACAATCGCCTTTAATAATTTTGCAACTGCCAATGATTGTAGTTCTACATCTGTTTCAACATGAATCCCTCTATCAGCACCCATGGCTAATGCCGTTCGGATTGTTTCCTGACATTGCTTTATACCAAACGAAGCTACAATTACTTCATTTACAACACCTGCCTCCTTTAATCGAATCGCTTCTTCTACTGCAATTTCATCAAAGGGGTTCATGGACATCTTTGCATTGCTGATCTCGACCCCAGACCGATCTGTTGTCGGACGCACCCTGACGTTGTAATCAACGACACGTTTTATTGCCACAAGAATAATCATGTCTTCACCCTGGTTGTTATTAATCTTTTAAAGTTTCTTTACTATGTATTCATGTATTTAATATTCAGCTTTTACTGGTCCAGTAACACAGCCTGTGCTGCAGCTAGTCTTGCTATCGGAATTCGAAATATTATTTTTTCATAGCAATAATAATTTACTGAATAAGAATGTGTTAAATATTTTTATTGAATCACGCCCGCGTTTTTTAAAGTATCAATTTTATCCTTATCCAATTCAAGCAACTCTGTCAGGATCTCATTAGTATGCTCGCCAAGTAATGGCGGAGGTCTGTCATACTTGTTCGGTGTTTTTGAAAACTTAATAGGGTTGGCAACCATACTGATCTTTTCAGCCACGGGGTGGTTCATCTCTAGTTGCATACCTCGATGACGAATTTGTTCATTAGCAAATACTTCATCAATAGTGTTAATAGGACCACAGGGAATATTTTCTTCATCAAGTTTCTGTAACCATTCTTCACTGTTTCTTTGCTTCATTATTTTTTCAATGACAGGAATCAGGATTGCACGGTTTCGAACTCGTTCCTTATTACTTATAAAACGTGAGTCATGAGCCAGCTCAGGCTCATTAATTAGTTCACAAAATCGCTTGAATTGAAAATCATTACCCACTGCTAAAATGATATGTCCATCTGCTGTTGCAAGACTCTGGTATGGCACGATATTCGGGTGTTCATTACCCAATCGGCCGGGCGACTTACCCGTTGTAAAGTAGTTCATCGCCTGGTTGGCTAATACCGCTGCTTGTACATCCAACAAGGCAAGGTCGATATATTGTCCTTCTCCCGTTTCATAACGATTCGCTAACGCGGCAAGTATGGCTATGCTTGCGTAGAGACCAGTTGTAACATCGGCCAGAGCCACACCCACCCTTTGCGGGCCGCCGCCAGGCATATCATCACGCTGCCCGGTGATGCTCATCAATCCACCCATACCCTGTATAACAAAATCATAACCGGGGCGATTCGCATAGGAACCCGTTTGTCCAAAGCCAGTAATAGAACAATAAATAAGTTGCGGATTTATTTTATTTAACGTCTCATAATCCAGGCCGTATTTTTTCAGACCACCGACCTTAAAATTTTCCAAAACGACATCCGATTGCCGGGCTAATTGGCGAATAATCTTTTGACCTGCTTCTTGTGTAATGTCGATCGCGATCGACTTCTTGCCGCGGTTGGCACTCAGGTAATAGGCAGCTTCCGATGTGTCTTGTCCGTGTTGATCCTTTGCATAAGGCGGTCCCCATGAACGTGTATCGTCACCCTGGCCTGGCCGTTCAATCTTGATCACTTCCGCGCCCATATCCGCCAGTATCTGACTCGCCCAAGGACCAGCCAGAATACGACTCATATCAAGTACCCTTAGATGACTCAATGCTGCATTCATTAACTAATGTCTCTTTAGGTATTATGCAGAGAACGCCTGAATGCCGGTTTGAGCACGACCCAGAATCAAGGCATGTATATCATGCGTACCTTCGTAGGTATTCACCGACTCAAGATTGAGCACGTGACGGATAACATGATATTCATCCGATATACCATTACCACCATGCATATCCCGGGCAACACGAGCAATATCCAGGGCCTTGCCGCAATTATTTCGTTTCATTAATGAAATCGCCTCGGGTGCCCATTTGCCTTCATCAAATAAACGGCCCAGACGTAAACAACTTTGTAGACCCAAAGTGATCTCAGTTTGCATATCGGCAAGCTTCTTCTGGATCAACTGGTTTGCCGCCAGCGGCCGGCCAAATTGTTTCCGATCCAATACGTACTGTAATGCACCATGCCAGCAAAATTCAGCCGCGCCCATGCAACCCCAGGCGATACCGTAACGGGCACGATTCAGACAACCAAAAGGACCGGATAAGCCCGATGCCTCCGGTAATAGATTCTCTTCAGGAACGAAAACATCATCCATCACTATCTCGCCGGTAACCGATGCCCGCAGGGAAAACTTGCCCTCGATCTTCGGTGCGGATAGGCCTTTCATGCCCTTTTCAAGGATGAATCCGCGAATAACGCCCTCATCGTCCTTGGCCCAGACAATAAACACATCGGCAATCGGAGAGTTGGTGATCCATATTTTACTGCCATTTAGCATGTAACCACCATCAACCTTTTTTGCCCGGCTCGCCATACTGCCCGGATCAGAACCGTGATTGGGTTCGGTCAAACCAAAGCAACCAATAAATTCACCACTGGCTAGTTTCGGTAGAAATTTTTCTTTTTGTGCTTCGCTGCCATAGGCATAAATCGGATACATCACCAGGCTGGACTGTACGCTCATCATGGAACGGTAACCGGAATCGACACGTTCCACCTCCCTCGCTATCAAGCCATAGCTGACGTAGCCCATATTGACACAGCCATAACCGTCCATAGTCGCCCCCAACAGACCCAGCTCACCCATCTCGCGGAAGATCTCCGGATCGGTATGTTCGTTTCTGAATGCCTCGGTGACGCGAGGTAATAGTTGTTCCTGGGCATATTGATACGCGGTATCCTGCACCATGCGTTCTTCTTCTGTTAATTCCTCCCTGAGTAACAAGGGATCCTGCCAATCAAAAACCGGTTTGTCGTTCACGCTTGTAGTCCTCTGAATTATTGAGTTTATAAATGAATTTGGCCTATTAGGCAGCCAAATCAATAATATGTAAAATATAATTATTTTATAATCTCAATATATTTTATATAATAACCATTATGAACCTGCGTCAATTGGAAATCTTCCTGGCGGTGGCTGAACAACAAAGCTTCATCAAGGCCTCAAACAAGCTCTTTATTGCCCAGTCCGCGGTCAGTATTGCCATCCGCAAACTGGAGCAGGAACTGGATCTGAAACTCTTCAACCGCAGCAACAAACAAGTGGAATTGACCGATGAAGGCGAAGTATTACGCCGCCATGCAACAAATATCATGTTGCAATCTGCCCAGGCAAAACTTGAACTGGCAGAGATGGGTGATCTGAAACGCGGAGAAGTCAGGCTGGGTGTGCCCGCCATGCTGGCCTCGTATTACTTCCCTCCCTTCCTGGTGAAATTTAAACAACACTATCCTGATATCAAGATCACCATCATCGATGAGGGAACCAAATTAATACACCGTCATCTGGAAGAAGGCGTGATCGATATGGGCATCGTCAGCCTGGATGTGCCGAGGGAAGAGATGGAATCGCACCCGATTATTCATGAAGAAATGCTGCTTTGTCTGCCCAGGGAACACCCTTTGGCCCAACGTAAATCCATCCGTTTTTCCGAACTAAAAGACCAAACTCTGATCCTCTACCGAGAAGGCTATTTTCTCAGGGAGGTGGTAAACCGCCTGTGTGAGCAGCACGGGCTGGAACCCCGGATCGGTTTTGAGGTAAACCTGGTCCAGTTAATGAAGACCCTGGTGTTATCCGGCCTGGGGGTGAGTTTTTGTCTGCAATCGGTGTTAAACGAAGAAAGTGAATTAATTGGCGTCCCGTTCAAACCAAGACTGAAGTTAAATTTAGGTATTGCCTGGAAAAAAAATACCTATCTTTCCAAGGCCAACCGAGCCTTTGCCGATTTTATGATTTCTGAACGTCTATAGGGATTTAACCCGGTTTCTTTAGATAACAAACTCTATATAATCCAACTATTACCCTAACTACTTACTTATTAAAATAAAATGGCAACAAAAAAGAAGCCTGAAACCTCCATCAACAACGATAGCATTGGCAGCATAGACACACTCGACAAACATTGGCATCTGGCACAAACAGATACGGAAATAGCCATTGCTGAACTCGAATCAACCCTCTACCGGGTTTACGCCGCTTTTGAACGCTGGACATGTGACTGCGCAGCTGCGGCGGCCAACATACCCCTTAGCGGCACGGAAAACAGTGTCTTGCATGTCATTCGCATGAAAGAACGGCCAAAGAGCATTTCCGAAATTAGCCGCTTGTTAAATCGCGATGATATCCCCAACCTCCAATACGCCATACGTAAGCTACTGAGTGCAAACCTAATCGAAAAACACCGGGGTAACAAAAAGAAGGGCATCTGTTACAAGACCACAGAGCAGGGTATGCAAGTTACTGACAATTATGCCAAAATCAGAAAATCACTATTAATGCCCCTGATTGAATCGGTCAGCAACTGGGAGAACCAGTCTGACTCAACATGCCGAACCCTGGATTTGATCAAGGGGATGTATGATTCTGCCGCATTGACGGTCTCTCAACACCGCAAACATCTGGAAGACTAGACCAATACAACCCTCTGCCTTTCTATCTTAAACTGCCAGCCTGGCGTAGAGAATCTGCGCCTTTGCTATTTCAGTCCACTGATGCCGTCCTTCTGACAAAATCAGTCAATCAACACGCACTGAATCACAATACGGAAGCGTATGTTATGGTTTACTTCCTGTATAATTGCTGACAAAATACTTTGTAAAATTATATGTGATTTTAGATAGTGATTTATATCTGATCTGAATCCTGAAGGGGGATGTTGGATGAACGCAAAAACCGCTAAAAAACCAGCCGATATAACAAAAGTATCAACCTATTGCTATCAGTGCGTTAACGGCCCTGATTTACTTACCGTTGAAGTGATCGATGGTGTTGCCACCAAAGTCGAGCCGAACTTTGACCTGAAGGGTGAACACCCGGCCGATGGCAAAGTCTGCGTCAAACCGTTTGGCCTGATTCAGAAACTCTACAACCCCCATCGTATTAAACGTCCCATGAAGCGGACCAATCCCAAAAAAGGGCGTAATGAAGATCCAGGTTGGGTTGACATTTCCTGGGATGAAGCATTGGATATCGTGGCTGAAAAAATGAATGCCGCCCGTGCAAAGGGTGTACAGGATGAAAACGGCAACCCAAGATTGGCGTTAACCCTTGGCGGTGCTGCTACTCCATTTAAATACATGGGCAGCTTCCCTGCTCTGATGTTTGCCTGGGGACCGATTGATCAAAGTCTCGGAGCCGGCGGTACGGTCAAGTGCTACCACTCAGAACATATGTTCGGTGAACTCTGGCACCGGGCATTTACGGTTCTGCCGGATACACCACGTTGCGAATACATTATCTCCTTTGGCAACAATATCGATGCCTCCGGTGGTGTCACCGGTGTACGCCGTCATGCCGACGCACGCAGTCGTGGCATGAAGCGCATCCAGTTCGAACCCCATCTCTCTGTCACCGGCGCCAGTGCAACAGAATGGGTGCCTATCAAGGCCAAGACAGATTCCGCCGTATTATTTTCCATGCTGCATATTCTGTTTTATGAAACGCCCATCGATAAGCTCGATGTTCCTTTCCTGAAAGATCGCACCGCATCACCCTATCTGGTAGGACCAAACGGTTTCTATCTGCGCGACCCGGAAAGCAAAAAGCCCCTGCTCTGGGACAACAACACAAACAAGGCCGTGGCTCATGACACGACGGGCACCGATCCTGCAATATTAGGATCATTTACCGTCGACAACGCCATTGAAGTCGGTGCTGATGAAGAGACCTGGTCTCATCAGAACATTGAAGCCGATACCGGTCTGGAAAAAGCCAAACAACTTGTCGCCGATCGCACCCCAGAATGGGCGGCTGAGATATCCGACGTCCCGGCTGAAACGATACGCCGCATTACTAACGAATATCTGGCCCATGCCCATATCGGCGAAACCGAAGAAATTGATGGACGGGTTATCCCATTCCGTCCTGTCTGTACCGTTCTCGGAAAATCCGTCAATAACGGCTGGGGCGGTTATGAATGCGTTTGGGCGCATACAATGATGCAAGTGCTGATGGGCGCACTCGAAGTCTCTGGCAGTATGTTGGGTAGTACGACACATCTGGCAGGCGATACCGATTGGGATAGATCGCTGACGGTAGATATCGGTGAAGATGGTTTCATGAGCCATACCTTTACCCCAACCAGCAAAGAGGGATGGAATGACGCCCCCATCAACCGTCATGCCCAGGATTGCATCACGCCCATGGCCGGTAAAAATATGGGGGCGCAATTATTCGGTTCCACGACACTGGCGTGGTTGCGCCTACAGGAACGTGCTGCTGAAAGTTGGCCGAAACCGAACCCACCGGATATCTGGTTCGTATATAAAGCTAACCCGGCTATTTCCTTCTCAGAAACAGACAAAATGGGCGATGCAATGGCGAAGTTTCCATTTATCGCTGCCTTTGCCTATACCTTCGATGAAACCAATCACTATGCCGATGTATTAATGCCTGAGGCAACCGATCTGGAAAGCGACCAATTACTGCGTCTCGGCGGCACACACTATTTTGAAAACCATTGGGAATCTGAAGGCTGGGCTTTGCGTCAGGCCGTTGTGCCACCACAGCATGAAGCCAAAGACTTCAGCTGGATCGCCAACGAACTGGCCAGACGCACCGGTTTGCTAGAGGCCTACAATTCCGTCATCAATGGCGCGGGTTGTGGGATACCCTTGCAGGGTGAGGGTTATGATTTCTCTCTGGATGTCACCAAGGAACATGATCAGGAAGAAATTTGGGATGCGGTTTGTAAGGCGGCCAGCTTTGATCTCACTGCTGGCAAGGAAACCCTTGGACTGGAATGGTTCAGGGAACATGGTTACAAGACCCGACCCTATTCCCGTTTGAACTGGTATCTCTACCCTTTGATAGAAGATAAGGGGCTGCGCTTTGAACTGCCCTATCAGGAACGTTATTTCCGTATGGGCAAGGAACTCGCCAACCGTTTGCATGAAACAGGGGTGCATTGGTGGGATCGGCAGTTGGCAGAATATGAACCTCTGCCAAAGTGGATGGATCTTAATAAACTCTGGGATGAACTCATCGAGAAAAACCATAATGTCAAAGCCGCAGACTATCCCTTCTGGTTACTCACTGGTCGCAGCATGCAATATGCATGGGGTGCCAATGTCGGTATCCAGATGATGAAGGAAGTCTCAGATAATGTCTTCGGTCATGATGGCATTATTATTAATGCAGGCAAAGCGGCGGAACTCGGCATCAGCGACGGCGATGAAATCGAGGTGACTTCCCCGGTCGCATCGACTCGAGGCATTGCTCGATTACGCCAGGGAGTACGTCCGGATGTCATCATCATGATTGCTCAATTTGGGCAATGGAAAATGCCGTTTGCCAAGGATCTGAAACGGCCGAATCTGAACAAGCTGGTACCCATGAATCAAGACTACATCGACGGAAGTGGTTCCAGTATAGACGGAACAAAAATTTATATAACACGAGTGGGGGCTGCGTAGATGACTCGCTATGTAATGATTGCAGATTTGAATCGCTGTGTGGGTTGTCAGACCTGTACGGCAGCGTGTAAACATACCAACGACACGGCTCCCGGCGTTATGTGGCGTAAGGTCATTGATGTTGAGTGGGGTGAATATCCCGATGTCGAACGCCTGTTTATGCCTGTCGGCTGTCAACATTGTGCCGATCCACCCTGTATGCATGTCTGTCCCAGCACGGCTACTGGTCAGCGCGAAGACGGCATTGTGACGATCGATTATGACCTGTGTATCGGTTGCTCCTATTGTGTTGTTGCCTGTCCTTATCAGGCGCGTTACAAGGTGGATAAGCCCCACTTTGCCTATGGCGATACACCAATGGAATCAGAAGAAATACGTTTCGATGAAAAACGCATTGGTGTCGCGCAGAAATGCACCTTTTGCTCGGATCGCATCGATGCCGGCGTTGAAAAAGGTTTAACACCGGGTATTGATCCGGACGCCACGCCTGGATGTGTCAATGCCTGTATCGCCGATGCATTAAGTTTCGGTGATATTGAAGATGAAAACAGCAATGTCTCCGAGTTGCTGGCTGAAAACAGCTGGTTCCAAATGCATGAAGAACTGGGCACTGAAACCGGGTTTTATTATCTGTATGATCAGGAACCACCAGAGGAAACAGAAAGTGAATAGATTTTATACTGTATTACAGACCTGTTGGGACTGGCGTGCCGCGGCAAATTTTATGTTTGGTGGTACCGGTAGTGCGTTAATGCTTATGATTGCCATCGCCTCTTACCCTGAAACTCCCCCCCTGCTTTTGGGGTTAACCGCTTTGGCATTCATAGGCCTGGGCTTGTTCATGGTATGGCTTGAGATAGGCAGACCCTGGCGCTTTATTCACACTTATTTTCATCCGCAAACATCATGGATGACCCGCGAAGCATCTGCCGCTATCTTGCTTTTCCCGATTGCATTTGTCGGTATTGTTTTCAAGATTCCTGCGATGATTACCCTGGCCGGCCTATTGGGGTTGTTATTTCTCTATTGTCAGGCACGTATTTTACTTGCATCGAAAGGTATTCCAGCCTGGCGTGAACCAACAATTTTACCGCTCATTATCAGTACTGGTCTGGTAGAAGGAACGGCCTTATTGTTATTGTCTCTATTGATTCTTGATTCGATACAGGGATGGGCATTGTACTTATTGCTTGCCTTGTTAGCAGTTCGTATTCAATCCTGGAACAAATACCGCAAACAACTAACTGCCGGTAAAGCATCTAAACAAACCTTATCAGTTTTATCCAGTATTCATACTTCAACAATATGGCTAGGTAATGTTTTGCCTTTAATTCTGGTAGCTATTTCCTTGATGGTACCCAGTCTCACTGTCATGCTTGTATGTATAGCATCAATACTTGCTGTTCTGAGTGGCTGGTATATGAAATTCACAATCATCACACGTGCTGCACAATATCAGGGTTATAGTCTGGGTAAACTTAAACGAGGACGACCTACAATAAAACCACCGGTTCGAAGAAAACCAGATAGATTCGTCTTCTAGTACAGACTATGTAGACCATCAAATTATTTTTTAACTGTTCACTTCTAGCATTACTGCTGAGCAACACATATGCAGCCCATTACAGACGTTGTTGCACGCCACCCTGTTACAAGTAAAACACAAAATCATGGTGGTTATCTGCTTATGTCTTTTTCTATAGCCCAGGATGTTTAGTTGGCTTATAAGACCTTCTATCTATAGCTGGCCTCAAGTTGGTAAAACTTTTATTATGGCCCTTAATAATCGTGCCGATTATGCGTAAAATCTTCTCCAAAGGATTTTTCCAGATCTTGAAGAATGCTAATTAGATAATTATTAACTAGCACTCTGTATAATTTCGATTAACGATAAAAAATTGGATATATTAACCAATACTGGTTAAACACGTCCTGGATATAAAATAGAGCTTGAGGTTTTTTTGTATGAACAAAATAAATATGTCTGCACTGCCTGATGATAAAGGTTATTTCGGTGAGTACGGAGGACAAATTATTCCCCCTGAATTAAAACAGATCATGGATGAAATCTGCGCTGCTTACCAAAAAATAAAAGACACGGATGAATTCCAGGACGAATTGCAATATTTGTATAAACATTATGTTGGTCGTCCAAGCCCCATCTATTTTGCTAAACGATTAAGTGAAAAGATAGGAGGAGCAAAAATATTATTAAAACGGGAAGACTTAAATCATACCGGCGCACACAAGATCAATCATTGTTTAGGCGAGGCATTGCTTGCCAAGCACATGGGGAAAACAAAGGTCTTGGCTGAAACAGGCGCCGGCCAGCATGGTGTTGCCCTGGCCACGGCCTGTGCCCTTGTGGGCATTGATTGTGAGATACATATGGGCGAAGTCGATATTGTGAAACAACACTCCAATGTCACAAAAATGAAAATACTCGGCTGCAAGCTCGTCCCCGTAACACGAGGAACAAAAACATTAAAAGATGCCGTTGACAGCGCCTTTGAGGAATATTTGCGTGATCCGGTTAATTTTATCTATGCCATCGGCTCAGTCGTAGGCCCGCACCCCTTCCCCATGATGGTGAGGGATTTCCAGAGCGTAGTGGGTAGAGAGGCCAGACAACAATGCCTTGATCAATACGGTAAATTACCGGACATAGCCATGGCGTGTGTCGGTGGTGGTTCAAACGCAATTGGTTTGTTCACCGCCTTTTTGGAAGATAAATCTGTTGAACTTATTGGTGTAGAACCGGCAGGAAAAGGACTGGACACCCCCGATAATGCAGCAACCATGACCTTAGGGACTAAAGGGAGTCTGCATGGATTTAAATGCTATAACCTGCAAGACGAAAAAGGAGAGTGCCTGCCTGTCTATTCCATTGCATCCGGGCTCGATTATCCCGGGGTCGGTCCACAACATTGTTACCTGAAAGATATCGGACGGGTCAAATATGTATCCATAGATGACAATGAATGTCTTGATGCATTTATGACTCTCTCACGTACCGAAGGACTCATCCCTGCACTTGAGAGCGCACATGCTGTCGCTTATGCAATGAAAATTGCGAAGGATTTAGGTAAAGACAAAACCATACTCATTAACCTTTCAGGAAGAGGGGATAAAGATGCTGATTTTGTTGCAGATAAATTGGATTTGTAAAGAACATCAATGAAGAATGCTAGCCGGTTAAATTAAGAGAGTTTCAATCCTAGCCATGATTTGCGACTGTACGTCGTCGGATCTAAAATTGTTCCTCTAACTATGCAACGCTTGTACTGCGCCTTTTGGATCGGACGCGACAATTTTCAATAACGCACGCGCTGGACCGGTAGGGATTCGTCTACCTTGCTCCCAATTTTCCAAGGTGCGTTTACTGACACCGATTAATCGTGCAAAGTGTGTTTGCGATAAGCCTGTCCTTTCTCTAATATCTTTTACTTCCGGCTCTTTAAACGTAAATTGCCGCGAGACTTTCTTTTTACTTTTAGTAATCTGATCCATGTCTTTCACGTTTTCTAATAATTCATTAAACATATCATCTTTCATTCTTTCCACCTATCGACTATGTCACGTAAGGTTTTCAGTTGCTCTTGTGTTAAATTTTCTTTGCTGACTTTCGCATAGCCATACAACATCCACAGTTGATCGTCCGCTGTTTGCTAATAAATAAGTTAACTATACTTTACAATATGGATCATAATGCCTAGAATTTAAAGTATATTTAACATATAGAGATATTATGAAACTACAAGAACTTGGAAAGAAAATTGTGGCTTGGCGAAAGGAACAAAATATCAATCAAGCAAATATCTGTGATCAATCTGGTATTTCAAGAGTCACACTCAGTAAACTCGAAAACGGTGAACTACTTGAGTTAGGTTACGCCAAGGTTGAGCGTATTTTATCTTGCTTGGGGAAAACGTTAACCCCAATCAATAAGGCGCCAGCGCCAACATTAGATGATTTACTGCGAAACCGGGATGAAGAAATGCGAAACGAAAGAAAACCCGGTTCAGGACGGTAACCTCATATGGTCGCAAAAGTCAGAGAATTGCTTATCAAAGTTAACCAAACCTCGGTCGGTTATTTGACAAAAGAAGAGTCTGGTTCAGGGCAAAAGAAATACGTCTTTACATACCAGCCTGATATTGAACCAGAACAAGCGGTTTCGGTGACAATGCCAGTTCGTAAGGAGAGTTATGTTACTTATTTCATGCATCCGATCTTCGAAATGAGTCAACCAGAAGGTTTACTTAAGGACTATTTGGTCAATCGATTTGGAAAATTTTTATCTATGGATGATATGGGCTTATTATTTCTAACAGGGCGATCCAGAATTGGTAATGTGACTGCCGAATTGGATCCCGGCAATAAGGATGACGAGTTAGCTGATGTAGTTAAACTAGTTAACAAAAGTCATGAAATAGATCCTCTGACTGAACAGGATGTGATACAGACGAATGAAGATGAATGGCAAAAATTATTTGAACGCCTACTTGAGGATTTTGCGCTGAATTCAGGTGTGGGAGGCATGCAGCCTAAAGTATTAGCAGAAATAGTTGATCAGGCTCCCAACAGTGAAGCACGATTAACAGCCACTTCACCAACATACATTGTCAAAACATCAGATAAGGATTATCCGTTCTTGGCAATTAACGAATCACTTTGCCTATCTGTAGCTGATAAGGCGGGTTTATCAGTAGCCGATTATAAGATTAGTGAGAATGGTCAAGTCCTTATGATTGATCGTTTTGATATAAATGATGACGGTACACGCCTGGCATTTGAAGATGGCTGTGTCCTGCAAGCCAAGCCAACCGGAGAAAGATACGACTCCAGCATGGAACGACTTGTTGAATCGATTTTGGCATACGTGCCATCCGAAAACCGAACTGAAGCAGCACGTGCACTGTTTATATTAACTGTTGTTAATAGCTTGGTACGAAATGGAGACGCCCATCTAAAGAATTTTGCAATCACATATAATAATGAGAATGATGTTTCTTTCGCTAAAAGTTATGACATCACCTCAACCAGAGCTTATGTCTCCCTAAGAGATGATATACCAGCCCTAATGATGTGTAACACGAAACGATGGCCAACTCTTAAAGAACTTGTCCGCTATGGTAGAGAATCGTGCTTACTTAAAGAAAAGACCTGCAAGGAAATTATAAATAATGTAATACAGGCTGTCGTTGAAGTGGGAAACACAATGTCTGATGTAATTAATAAATATCCTGGTTCGGAATTTATATGTACGGCTATGGTAGTCCAGTGGAATGACGCTATTAAATCGCTTTATTTCAAAAAAGAAAAAGACAAAAAAACAATTAAAACGGGACTAGATGCAATAGAGCAAAGTCTAGTTAAAAAGTATGGGGAACCTTATCAACAACAAGACAAACCAGTAAAAACATCAAAACAAGAGAACTCATTAAATATGTGAAGCCGTATTACTTTATGGTACGTCTCAGGAAACAATTCCTGGCACTGCAAATGTCATAAGGATGCTT
>Ga0316190_10002514_pt1 | contig 13299 bp, 9 predicted proteins | sample Eddworburrow2_MG_FD_204929 | JGI IMG/M metagenome (GOLD analysis project Ga0316190, IMG submission 204929) | Coastal sediment microbial communities from Maine, United States - Eddy worm burrow 2 | ecosystem: Environmental > Aquatic > Marine > Coastal > Sediment | place: USA: Maine | collected... | reverse complement strand
AAAGCCACTGGGGCTGACCAGCGCGGAGGCCGCGGAGATGGCCGCTTCCGCTCAACAGCACGACGCCATCACCATGGTGCCGTTCACCTACCGGTACATGCCGGTCAATCGGTGGGTGAAGCAGCTGATCTCCGACGGCTATCTGGGCCTACCTCACCACCTCGGCCTGAGGTACTTCACCGGCTTTGCGCGCGACGGTGAGTATGCCTGGCGCTTCGACATCTCCGAGTCCGGGTCGGGAGTTATCGGCGATCTGGGCTCCCACTGGCTCGATCTGGCCCGCTGGTTCCTGGGCGAGATCGAATCGGTCGGCGCGACAACCAGCCATTTCATCGACCGCGAAGACCGTCCGGACGGTCGGCCCTACGAGCGGGGCGAGGACTCGGCGGTCATCACCGCCCGCTTCGTGTCAGGTGCGTACGCCGTGCTGCAGGTCAGCGCGGTGTGTTGGGAGGGAACCGAGTTCAACCAGACCCATCACCTGGACGCTCATGGCTCGGACGGCACGCTCTACGCCACGACGGATTGGGAGACGGTGCAGGAGGTGAGAGGGGTGAAAGCCGGTGCGCCCGGGCCGGCGGTCACGCTCCCGATCCCCGACCAGGTGTGGGGAGGCGCTCGCCGGGACACCGTGCACAACACCTACCGCGATGTCTTTCGCGGTGGCGGCGCCATGATCGGCGACTTCGTCGCGTCGGTTCGGACCCGCGAACCCGTTACCCCCGATTTCGCCGACGGGCTCCGCATCCAGCAGCTCGGCGATGCAGCCCTCGCCAGCGTCGCGGCCAACGGCGCCCAGATTCGCGTGTGAGGCGAACCGGAACCATCCGGCGTCAGAGCCGATCCTTCACGATCGCGGCCGTGCTGGTCACCGGGCTTTCGATAGTGGCCTGCGCCCAAGAAGCACGTTTGGACCCCGACACCAGCGCGACGGTCGGCGTGCTGGCCTCGGGTTGCAGCCTGATAGAGAGTTTCGGCACGGGCATCTCGCTCAGCGCCAATCTCATCGCCACGTCGGCCCACACGGTCGCGGGTGCCACCACTGTCCGGGTCGTCGACACCGGGGGTGACGAACACGCCGCACAAGTCGTGGGCTTCGATCCCCAGCGCGATGTCGCCGTACTCATGGTCGAGACCGCGCTCCCCCACGCCACCCTCGGCCCCGTCGAGAAAGGCGACACCGGTGCGCTGGCCACCTGGCACCCCGACGACGGATTCGCCCGCGCGGATGCAACCGTTACCCGCCTATTGCGCGTCACCATCGAGGACATCTATGTCGAAGAGCTCACCGAACGCCGGGCCCTGGAGATCGAGGCCGATGTGGTGCGCGGCGACTCCGGTGGGCCGGTGTTCACCGCAGATGGCGAGGTGGCCGGAATCATCTACGCCGCATCCCGAAACCGGGAAGGCATTGGCTTCGCCGTGCGGTCCGAAGAGATCTCGGCGGTGCTGGAAGCCTCCGGCCGTCGACCGGTCGACAACGGACACTGTCCATGACGAATCGCGACCGGCGCGGTCGGACCCCTAACCTGGCCCGCCATGATCATCGGATTCGACGTGGGAGGTACGAACGCACGCGCCCTGCTCATCGACCCGCAGTCCGGCGGAGTCCTCGACAAGACCCGAGAGTCGAGTGCGGGCTCAGGGCCGGAGCTGCTGACAACGCTGCTCGGTATGGTGGCCTCGCTCGAGGAGCGCAACGACACGAAGGTGCACGCCATAGGCCTCGGTGTGGCGGGCCTGGCCCACCGCTCGGGGGTCATCCACTACTCACCAAACCTCCCCGACCTGGTGGAGTACCCCCTCGGAACCGAGATGGCCGACGCGCTCACCATGCCGGTCGTGGTCATGAACGATGCCACCGCCGGAGCATGGGCCGAAGCGAAACTCGGTGCGGGGCGAGGCGCTGACAACTTCGCCTTCGTGGCGCTGGGGACCGGCATCGGGACAGGGTTCGTGTGCGATGGCTCATTGATCCAGGGCGCCAACGGCTTTGCCGGGGAGTCCGGGCACATGGTCGTCGAGGCGCATGGACCGACCCACATCACCGGCCAGCAGGGCCCGTGGGAGTACTACGCCTCCGGCAGCGCGTTGGGTCGTATGGGGCGAGAGGCCGCGACGAGCGGTGCATTCCGCGCCGGACCGCGACTCGCCGGCTCGATCGAGGCCATCGTCGGGTTTCACGTGGTGGACGCGCTCCGGGCCGGCGACGCCCAGGCCGAGGCCATCTTCGATGGTTTCACTCGGGAAGCGGCGCGCGGCATCGCAAACCTCACCGTCATCTTCGACCCCCAACGGGTGGTCATGGGGGGCGGGCTTTCCGAGGTGGGCGAGCCGCTCCGTCAAGGCATCGAACACCATCTGCAGAACCTCCTCCTCGGTGCCGATCATCGGCCGCCCGTGGAGGTGGTGATCGCTGAGCTCGGCGATCAGGCCAGCGCTATCGGCGCGGCGCTCATGGCTCTCGAACAGATCTGAGCCCCATCGACCAGCGTCGCGCTTGTTCGAACCCTTGCCCACCTGCTCCACTCTCCGCCATGCCAGATCTCATAGGTAGCAGGCCGCCGCAATACACAGACCGGCGCTTCGCGGCCCATCCATCCCACCACTCGATGACCACGACCCGGTGAGCACGCCCGCCGGTTCGCCGATCCTCACCCGTGACTTTCTCCTGGTCACCACCTCCTCGTTGCTGGCGGTGTCGGGGTTCTCCGCCACCCTTCCTCTCGTGCCCCGCTTCGTCGAAGGCGAGCTCGACGGCGGGAAGGTGGCCGTCGGCGTCGCGGTCGGCATCTTCTCCATCTCCGCGCTGCTCATACGGCCGCTGATCGGCCACCTCGGCGACACCCGTGGCCGGCGCCTGTTGATCGTGGCCGGCTGCGGGCTCACCGGAATCGCCATCGCCGCCCACGGACTGGCCGGCTCACTCGCCGCCTTGCTCGTCATTCGCTTCGTCATGGGGGGTACCCAGACCGGGTTCTTCGTCGGGTCGACCACAATCGTCACCGACATCGCGCCACCGGACCAACGGGGCAAGGCGACCAGCTGGTTCGGCGTGTCGATCTACGGTGGCCAGGCCCTGGGGCCCATCGTCGGAGAGACGGTCGAGAGTTTCGCAGGCTTCACCGGTGCGTTCATAGCGGCCGGTGCGCTCATGCTGCTCGGCGGGGCGGTGGCCACCGCGCTGCCCTCCTATCGTCCCGAACCGACACCAACCTCGGCGATTGGAGCGCCTGTCCGACGTCGGTTGATCCACCGCGCCGCGTTGGCCCCGGGAGCGATACTCGCTCTCGGCATCGTGAGCTTCATCGCGTTCACCGCCTTCATGCCCCTCTATGTCGACGAGCGAGGACTGGGCCGAAGCGCGCCGATCTTCGCGCTCTACGCGCTGACGGTCCTTGTCGCCCGGTTCTTCGGCTCCTCGATTCCTGACCGGTTCGGCACGGTCACGACCGCCACCGGAGCGCTCGTCGGGGTGATCGCCGGCATGGCCACACTGTGGGCCTGGCCGAGCACGATGGGGCTCATCGTCGGCACCCTGATATCAGCGCTCGGCGGATCGATCCTGTTCCCTGCCCTGCTGGTCTCCGCGGTTCACAACGTCCCCGACGGTGAACGCACGCTGGCCACATCAACGTTCACCGCGTCGTTCGAAGTGTCTGCCGGCATCGGCGCGCCGATCCTCGGATTGGCCGCCGCGGCCGCGGACACCAGCGCCGCCGCCTTCGGCGTGGCGGCCCTGTCGGCCGCCATCGCCCTCCCGGTCCTTCACCTTTGGCTCGGCCGGTCCCCCCAAGCGATCCCCGGCACCAACTGAACGCCTCGGTGCGACAGGCTTCTGTTCGAACTCGACCTCTATGACAGCAGCCAACCGCCGTCGACATCGACGGTCGTGCCGGTGACAAAGTCGTTCTCGATCAGGAAGAGCACCGCTTGTGCCACCTCGTCGGCGGTACCGGCGCGGGGGATGATATTCCCGGCGGTCGTTCTCGCGTACGCCGCCTCACGATCGGCCCCCTGCAGGGGGTTCATCGGGGTGTCGATCACCCCCGGGGCCATAGCGTTCAACCGCTTCGGTGCGATCTCGGGGGCGACGGAGCGGACCAGGGACTCCACCGCAGCCCCGGTGGCGCCGATCGCGGCCTGACCGGGTTTGATCTTGCGGGCCGGCGTGCCACTGATCAACACGATCGAACCGTCCTCGGTCAGGTGACCCGCACCGAACCGCACGGCGTTGGCGTAGCCCCACAGCTTGTCGAAGGAGTTGGCGAAACCATCCATGTCCATGTCGAGGAAGGGCCCGACGACCGTTTCGTGGTGGCCAGCCCAATACCCGACGTGCCGCCGAGCACGATCGCCTTCCTACCAGAGATCTCCATGCCCCAAGTCTGGCGCGGACAGTGGCGCCTCCGCCTGTCCTGGTTGGGACTTTGTCCTCTAGCACCGTCGGGGTTGGCCTCGTCAGGCTGCGACCGACGAGGCTCCGTCATACGCGAGGGGCCCGTTCCCCAACACCGAGGAGAACTATATGCGAGCCGGCGTCACGGTCATCTGTCAGAACTACGGCGATTGGGATCGCTACGAAGCGGCCGAGCGGGGTGAGGCGGTCCCAGCCGAGGCGGCCCTGGCCGATCGGCAGATCTTTGGCGAGGAGGTGAAACACGCGCTGTTGGCCGACGAGCTCGGGTTCGATTCCGTGTGGACCATCGAGCATCACTTCACGCCATACACGATGGTCACCAACCCCCTGCAGTTTCTGACCTATGTGGCCGGCCGGACCGAGAACGTCGACCTCGGCACCATGGTCATTGTCCTGCCCTGGCACAACCCGGTCCGCGTGGCCGAGGACCTCGCCATGCTCGACTCGTTCCTCGACGGACGCAAGGTCATCGCGGGGCTCGGCCGGGGACTCGGTCGGCGCGAATATGGCGGGCTCGGGATCGACCAGAACGAGGCCCGCGGCCGTTTCGATGAGAGCGCGGAGATCATCCGACGACTACTCACCACCGGCGAGTGCACCTTCCACGGTGAGCATTTCAACGTCGAGAACGTACGACTGCGACCCCAGCCCGGTCGGGACATGTCCGACTCGCTGTACGCCGCAGCCGGTTCACCCGAGACGATGGCCGTCGTAGCCAAGATGGACATCAAGCCCCTCATCATTCCCACCTCAGCGCTTCACCTGGCCCTCGGAGGAGCACAGAACTACATGAAGCTGCGGGCCGACGAGGGCCTCCCCCCGGTCGCCACCAAGCTGGCCCTGTGGACCTATTGCGCAGAGACCGAGGAGCAAGCCCAACGGGACGCGGAGCGGTACATGCTCGAATACACGGACAGCGCGCTGAGGCACTACGAGCTCGGCGGTGACCATTTCGACAACCTCACCGGCTACAAGGGCTACGCCAAGATGGCGGAGGCGCTCCGCAACAACGACACCGGTTGGCGCCGTTCGATCGTGGACGGCCACCCGTGGGGAACCCCGGACCAGCTCGTGGAGAAAATATCTACGCTGGCCCGCCAGTTCGGTACCTCGGAGATCTCCTTCGTGTTCCGCTACGGCAGCATGCCTCAACCGGTGGCCGAGAAGAGCCTCCGGTTGTTCGCCAAAGAGGTGCTACCGGCGCTCCACGAGCTCGAGACCACCCCGATGGAGCTCGCCACGGCCTAGCTCAGCTGGCTCAGCCATAGAGGATGTGGCTCGATCCCGCTGGCGATGACCGGCACGGAAAGGTCGCCGACCCCACCGATCTCGACACGAATCTGGTCGCCGGGACCGATCGGCCCGACCCCGGCCGGAGTACCGGTGGCGATGATGTCGCCCGGATCGAGCCGCACGACCGAGGAAATGAACTCTATGAGCTGAGCGACGCTGAAGATCATCTCTTGGGACGAGGCGTCCTGGCGCAGCTCACCGTTCACCCAGCCCCGACTGGTCAGGTCCATCGGATCGGGCACCTCGTCGGTCGTCGTGATCCAGGGACCCGTCGGCGTGAAACCCGGGAAGGATTTCCGGGTGGATCGTTCTTCGGGCCCCCGCACGGTCACATCGACCAGACATGTGTAGCCGAACACATGGTCGAGCGCGGTGCCGGCGTCGATGTTCGACCCCCCTCGCCCGATCACGACCCCCAGCTCGGCCTCCTGGTCCGTCCGCCGATTCGGGAACGGGACCGCGACCGCCCCGTCGGGGCCGATGACCGATGTCGGCGACTTCAAGAAGAAGCCGAGGCCGGCGATGGTGTGCTCGACGTTCATCTCCACTTGGTGGCGGCGGTAGTTGACCGGCGCGCCAACGATCTTGCCCGGTACCGGCACCGGGGCACCGAGGGCGAGCGGGTCGAACGATGAGCGAGGCGCGGTCTCCAGCGCGGTCCGGGCGCGGTCGAGATCCCAGTGGGCGATGACCCCAACCGCATCCTGGTCGGGAAACACCGAATCGAGCTCGACCGCCTGACCTTCGTGGATCAACACCGGGCGTCGGGCGAGATTGGCCAGTCTCATCGGGCATGGTCCTCTCGGAACAGTTGGAGTCTGGCGAGCGCCGGTGTGGTGTCGACCACGATGAGTAGGGCGTCCTCGACCTCGGCGACGAGGGTCAGCTCGGTCCATGGGCGGACCGTGACGACGTCGAATCGGTGCAGCTCTACATCTTCGAGCTGGAACTGCCCCTCGCCGACGAGCACCACCGAGGAGCCCGTACGGCGCGGAAGCTGGAATATGGCCCCTGAGGCGACACGATGCGCGCTGACGCCGAGGGTCGGTACCACCTCCCATGTCGGCCCCTGGCCATAGCGCACCGACCGAATGCCGTCGATCGGCGCGGCGATGGCGAGGCTCGCTTCGACATCGGACCACGGGTAACGGATCGTCTCAGGGCGCGCCGGCGGATCGAGCTCCGCGATGTCGTGGGCTGCAGACGGGGCGAAGAGGGTGGCGCCCAGTGCGCTCACGAGCGGCAGGTCGACGACGTCGAGCCAGAACGATGCGGCGGGCCCGTCGGCCGCGCCATGATGGGCATGCCAGGTACCCGACGGGTTCAGGACCATATCGAGCGGGTCGAGGAGATACTCCCCATCATCGACCGTCGTCATGACCCCGTATGACGACAGCCCGATGCGCAGCGCGTTGGGAGTATGGCGGTGTGATGGCGCCGACTCCCCCGCGAGCAGCATCTGTACGCCGACATTGACCCCTTCAGCCGCCACGCCCGCTTCGAGATCGGGGTGTGACAACAGCGCCACCCGCCGCTCGACCAGCGAAGCAGGGATCGCCCCGGCCACCCGTTCGAGCTCGTCGCGGATGGTCGCGAAGCGCCAATGGTGCAATCCGCCCTCGGGACGGACGGGGAGGAATCCAGCTGGTCGGTCCCAGAGGGGAACGAGATCAGCCGAGCGAAACACCGCATCGGTCATCTCGGGTCTCAGGCCCTGACCTTGGCCAACTTGGAGGACAGGGCGGCCGGCAGGATCTGATAGCCGTGATGGCTCGCCCGGAAACTGCCGGCGCCTCCGGTCATGGACCGCAGGTCGATGGCGAAGTGCCCGATCTCGGAGGTAGGGACGAGCGCCCGCAACTCGGTCATGCCCACCGTGTCCCCCGGCTCGGTACCCAGCATCTGTGCCCGACGGGAGCTGAGATCGCCCAGCACATCACCTTGCAGGGAGCCGGGCACGGACACCGTCACCTCGCTGACGGGTTCCAGTACCTCGGTACCGATCTCTTGCACCGCGGACCGTAGAGCCAAAGAGCCGGCCATCTTGAACGCCAGTTCCGAGGAGTCGACCGGGTGGTGTTGGCCGTCGACGCACACCGCGCGCAGATCGACAACCGGGAAACCGTGCGCGCCCGCATCGGCCAGCGCTTGTTCGATCCCGACTCCGACGGCCGGTATGAGGTTCCGAGGGATGGCCCCGCCGGTGACCTCGCTCGCGAATTCGAAGCCGGCACCGCGATCGAGCGGTTCAAAACGTACCGTCGCAACCGCGTACTGGCCGTGGCCTCCGCTTTGTTTCTTGTGACGGCTGGCGATCTCCACCGGGCCGGCCAGGGTCTCGAGGTAGGCCACCTTCACCTCCTCGGTTTCGACTTCCACGCCGAGGCGGCCGAGGCGGGCCAGGGCGACGCGAAGATGGGTCTCACCTCCGCCGGACAGCACGGTCTGGTGGGTGGATGGCTCGAAGCTGACGCTCAGACTCGGGTCCTCGGTGACGAGACGGGCCAGACCGATCGCGAGTCGATCCTCGTGCGCCGGGGTGGCGGCCCGGACCGCGATGCCATAGACCGCTTCGGGCACAGGCGGGCCGGGAACCACGACGGGCGTCCCTTCCGGGGCCAGCGTGTCCCCTGTGTGGGTGTCCTCGAGCTTCGCGACCGCGGCGATGGACCCGGCCCGGACCTCGTCGGTGTGTCGGTGGTCGCTGCCATCGAAGCAGAGGAGTTGACGCAGGCGTTCACGGCGGTGGCTGCGGGTGTTGACCAGCACCTCGTCGACGCGGATGGTGCCCGAAAGCACCTTGAGATAGGTGACCGGGCCGAGGAACTCGTCGACCCGGGTCTTGAATACGTAGGCGAGCGGTGCACCGTCGGGGTCGATGGTCACCTCGAACGGTTCTCCCGCGGCCTGCACCGTCGTGGGGCCGAGGTCACCGGGAGCCGGACCGACCCGACTGATGAAGTCCAGCAGATGGTCCACCCCGATGGGGCTGGTGGCCGAACCACAAAGGACCGGGAACACGGTGCCGGCGTCGACCGCGTCGTGCAGCAGATGTTCGAGTTGTTCGGGCGAGGGAGCGGCACCTTCCAGATAGCTCTCCAGGATGGCATCGTCAGCCTCGACGATCTCCTCGACGAGGTGCTCATGGCCCATGCTCTCCGCCTCGACGAGAGCGGCCGGGACCTCGACCTCCTCAGCCTGTCCCGAGTCGTACACAAAGGCGTGATCGGTCAGCAGGTCGGTGATGCCGTGAAAGCTCGAACCCTCGCCGATCGGCAACTCGACCGGTTCAGCGTGAGAGCCGAAGGCGGCGCGAAGGCTTACCAACGTGGACTCAAACGACGCGTTGGTGCGATCGAGCCCGTTGACGAAGACCAGGCGCGGCCGATTGGACTTCGCCGCGTGACGCCACAAGACACGATCCTGGGCCTGGACCCCCGACACTGCGTCGATCACAAAGACGGTGAGCTCAGCGACCTGGATGGCCTGAAGCGCTTCCGCCAGGAAATCGGCATGTCCGGGGGTATCGAGCAGGGTAATGTCCTGGCCGTCCCACGTGAACGACATCGTGGTGAGCGACAGGCTCTGGTGGCGTTCGCGTTCTTCGGGATCTGAATCGCTCACGGTGGTGCCGTCGTCCACCCGTCCCGGCCGGCTGACTAAACCAGCCCGGTACAACATGGCCTCGGCCAAGCTCGTCTTGCCGTTGCCGTTGTGACCGACGAGCGCCACATTCCGGACGGTCATCACCATCATGCCCCCTTCGTCTTGGCTCACTGCGAGACTATGCGCGACAACGACTCGCTGCCCGATCGGAGACTCCACGGGCCGGCGGGCTCGCCCACCCTGGCCCAACTTCGCGAAGCGCGGGCCAACTGGACAACACGGCCGGTCAGCCGTCCGATGGCCCAAGCTGATCGCACAGGGTCGCCAGGCGGAGCAAGCCGTGGGCGTCCGCCACGGACTTCACGTGCTCCACCAACACCTGATCCTCGGTGATCCGGGCCAGCTGGTAGCGCGAGACGGTGGCCGCGACGAGCTGACCCGAACGGTCGTTGAACTCGACGGCGTCCGCCAACAGGTCGACGGCAGCATCTCGGTCGCCGAGCACCGCCTCCAACAAGCCCAGATAGTGGGTTACTGCACCCGATGACCCGATGTCCCACAAACTCACGTTCCGACCGGCGAATGGCGCCAGACGGTCGCGCAGGACCTCGGCCGCCGCGGGATCAGCGACCAAAAAGGCCACCTCGGCCAGGTAGGCCTGCGCCTGAAGCCAGGCCATATCAAAGGGGATGACATCTTCGCCGTTCGCCAACCGAGTCAGGTGCTGTCGTGCCTCTTCAAGCTCGCCCGACTCGGCCAACACCAGGGCATAGGCCGCGGCCCACCCGGGCACCGACTCATAGTCGGCGACCATCTCGCGCACCATCGGGAGCACGCTCGCCAGCAGGCCCTGTTCGCGTAGCGGCATGATCATCTGGGCTTGGAGTACCTGATCGGCGTTGCCGGGCTCGACCGCGGAGCCATAGTCGTGAGTGTCCTGGGCCAAGCCCATACCCTCCAACAGCCGGCCCTCGATCATCGCCAGGGTCGTGCGCAACGTCGAGATCCGGAACTGGAGGCTGGGAATCCGACGCAGCTCGTCGAACGCTTCGAGCTCCGCGATCGTCGCTCGAACGAGATCGACCCGACCTCGCTCGAGCTGGGCGGTCGCCTTCCAGATCAGGGCGCACATGAGCTCTTCTGGGTCGCCCAATGCCTCGGCGACCGAACGCATCGTCTCGGCCAGCCGCTCACGTTCCTCCAGCCCGTCGGGATGGTTCGCCACCCAGGACGCGCCGTCCAAGGCGGCCAGCACCGCGCTCGGTTCGTCGAGCGACGAAGCGATCCGGAGGCTGGTCTCAGAGGTGGCGCGGGCGACCTCGAACTCGCCGAGATGATATTCCTCCTGGGCCAGCCTGCTCGTCAATCGGCAACGAATCCCGTCGAGCCTCCGGCGGTCTGCTGGGCGGGCCGTGTCCTCGTCGCCGGCCGAGGCGTCACCGGTGGCCGCGAGCGCCCCCCGAAGAAGTTCGATCGTGCGATCGCTCGGCAAGCCATAGGTGCCGCGGGCTCCACCGTGGACGAGCGCCGCTTCGGCCATCAGCTCCCCATCGGCCGCGGTGTCCGCCAAGCGGTACGCCTCGTCGGCGTGGTATTGACGCGCCCCGGAGTCACCGGTTCGGTGGTAGGCGTTGGCCGCCCAGATATGCAGCTCGGCCCGGGTGGCCGCATCATCATCACCCAGCCAGGATCGAACCTCGAGGGCCCGTTCGAGCCAGACCGCCTCCTCGGCGAAGGCCGTACGTTGCCCGGCCAATCGGGCCGCCTCCACACTCATCTCCGCAGCGCGGTCGGGCCGTCCCGAGCGACCGGCCCCATGCCAGTGGAAGGCGACCTCGTTGACCCAGCGTTCGTGGTCGGATCTGGTGAGGGTCTCGAGAGCCTCAGCCAGGCGGCGATGCATGGAGGCCCGACGGAAATCGTTGAGCTCGGCGCGTACCGCTTCGGCTATCAAGGCATGCACCGGCGCCACCACATGACCTCCGGCGTCGGCGCTCACCCGCACGAGCCCGGCGGCAACACACTCGTCGAGCGAGTCCAACGGATCGCCGGTCCAGTTTTCCAACCGGTCGAGGGCGTCGATCCGACAGCCCTCCGCCGAGACCGACGCGAAGCGAAGGACTTCTCGGGCGGGATCGGTCAACAAGCGAAGCCGGTGACCGATGAGCTCGGTGACCCCGAGCGGTAGCCCCCCGGTTTCCATCTCGAGTCGGGGATCGTGGCGCGCCAGCTCCTTGACGAAGAACGGATTTCCGCCGGTGATCTCGGCGAGACGGTCCGGTGAGCCGACTGCGGACCCGTCGGTGGAGAGCTTGGCGAGGGTGGCGACCTCCTCCAAGCTCAGTCCGGCGAGCTGGTGACGGCCGACTGGACGCTCCCGAGGTAGCTGAGCCAGGCATCGATTGATGGGGTGATCTTCGGTCACCTCCTCGGGCCGGTAGGCCACGGCGATCAGTGTCGATCCACCGAGATGATGTATCAGGTGCACGAGCAGCGCGATGGTGGCCTCGTCCGCCCATTGCACATCGTCGATCAACAGTGCGAGTGGGGCCCGCTGCGCCACGCTGCGCAGGAACTCGGTAAGTCCGTCGAGCAAGCGGGCACGGCGCTCCTCGTTCGAATAGTCCGACGGATTGACCCCGAGCGCGTCGGCGAGCTCGGGCAGCAGAGGCGCAAGGTCCTGAGCGCTCGGCCCGAGCATCGCCGCGATCTCCGTGGCGGACCGATCCGCGATCAAAGACCGGACACAATTGACGAGGGGGCGATGGGGAACGGCCCGGTCATGGTCATAGCAGCGGCCCCAATGAGCGCGCCCGCCAATCGCCTCGAGAGAGTCGGCGACCTCGTTGAGCAGGCGGGTCTTTCCTATTCCCGCCTCGCCCGCGACGACCATCACCGCTGCGGTGCCCTCCCCCACCCCGACGATCAGTTGGCGAAGTTGGTCCACGTCTTCACCCCGCCCAACGAGCTCCATGCCGGGTGGCTCACGTTCGGACAGGCGACCGACCACGACCTCGCGCAACCGGTCCCAGTCCACAGCTGTAGCGGCTGGAGGACTGGCGACCGGCTCGGCCGGCACTTCGGCACCGGTTGGATCCGACTCTGTCGAATCCAATCCCTTGGCCGCGGTGCTCAGCCGGGGACCGAGAGCACCGAGCGTCTCGCGAGCTTTCGTCAGTGTTGATCGGGACTCGCGACGGCGCCCCATCAGCGCCAGGATCTCGACCCGCATGGCCCAGAACGGCTCGTGGTAGGGATCCTCGGCCAGGAACCGCTCCAAGTCGAGTAGGGCTTCACCATGCTGGGCGCTAGCCATGAGCGCGCTCGCCCAGCTCTCACGGACCTGCTGCAACTGGAGCTCGAGCGCGGCGGAGCGCGAGCTCAGCTCGGGCGTCTCCTGCATGTCCTCGAACGGATGACCGCGCCACAAACGCATGGCCTCGGCCAACAGGGGCTTGGCCAGTACCGGATCATGGTCGGCGGCCGCGAGCGCCTCCGAACCCAGGTCCTCGAATCGGTGGATGTCGACCTGAGATCGCTCACACACAAGCTGGTAGCGGGCGGGCCGCCCCGTCGCTCGCGGAAAGACCTCAGCACCGAGCAGCCGGCGCACGCCGGTCAGATACGGGCTGAGCGTCGAAGACATCTCGCCCGACGCGCGATCTGGCCAAAGCTGTTCTTGGATCCAGTCCTGGTCCACCGAACTCCCGAGCCGGGATACGAGCAGACCGAGAACCGAGCGCTGCTGGGGACCGCCGAGACCGCTACCCGACCGGTCTCCCCCCACCTCGGTGGCTCCGAGGAGGCGTATCAACATGACTCGCAACGTAGTGCACCGCCCTTGGAGATCGGACGCGTGCCCGCCCGAAATGGGTGAGACAAGCGTCACACTTGGGGAGGGATGCCCCCTGACGGTGGGCGGAACTGGCGGTGGCGGCCGAGGAAGGACAACATCGGGTCTGTGACGACCGACATGCAGG
>Ga0316190_10002513_pt1 | contig 13302 bp, 7 predicted proteins | sample Eddworburrow2_MG_FD_204929 | JGI IMG/M metagenome (GOLD analysis project Ga0316190, IMG submission 204929) | Coastal sediment microbial communities from Maine, United States - Eddy worm burrow 2 | ecosystem: Environmental > Aquatic > Marine > Coastal > Sediment | place: USA: Maine | collected... | reverse complement strand
GCAGAGATTCATTCAAGCTCAGCAGGCGGTTGATACTCATCAAACTTACGCCGCGTCCGGATCAGGTCAATGTTTTTCTTGTCGTTCGAGATTTTCACCAGGATATCCAGCTTTTTGTAGCGCGCGTAAATCACCGCGTCACGCTGTTCTCCGGCGAAAACACCCTTGGCTCCAAACTCGATATTGTCCGAATCCAGAAATGCGTTGGGGATGGATAATTGCCGGTTGGCAACCTCCATTTCAACTGTACCGTTGATACCCTCGACCGTCAGCATCTTCTTTACCCACTTTGGACTGCTTTTCTGATTGCTCAGCGTGGCCACGATTGGTCGTGAATCGGTCATACTCAACGTGGCCCGGGTTTTTAGTTGTAATGGATCGATCAAAACCGTTTGCGCCTGTGTGAGTTCAAGCACGGCATCCCAGTCTTTCTGGTTAAACTCCCCGTTTTCACCTACCACCTCGACGTTATCAAGACGAAACTCTGATCCGGAGATATCAAAAAACCGCTCGCCCAGCTTTCCATCCACCAGTGAAATGTCGGCACTGAAATCGGTTCTTATCGACTGCTTATCAACCAGCGCTTCCATTTGCCTGGCTTTCAGTCTCACAAACCCTTCTGCATCATCGTGTTTTAGCATGATGTCTGCCGTGAGATCGGCATTCCCCCTGGTAAATAACACCGGTGAATCAGGGGGAAGATAGTGATTGAAAACCGACATATCAGCAACGCGCGCGGTGGGTATGATCAGTTCGAGCTTCACTTTCTCCATTCTTTCGGATAAATCTGTTGGTCCGGCAGGTCCAGTGTTGCCTTCAACCCGCAACTGGTTGGTTCCGGTCGCATTCAGCATCAATCCCTCACCCGTCACCAGGGGTGCGGTGGCGCCGTTCTGAAGGATGACCATATTGTTAAAAGTAACATCAAGATCAAGCTCATCCCCGGAGTCTGGCTTTACATCAATCTCTATTTCTCCATCGCCGGTTATCTTGTGGGAAAACAGGTTCACGTCGAGGTCGCCGGCATCAATCGAAAGATCAGTGCCCTGCAACACCCTGCCCCCTTCCATGCGCAAATACCCATCGACCAGACCTGTTCCGTTTATCTTCATATCCTTGAACTTTTGGGTGTAAAGATCGATGAATGAAAGATCGTTCGCATTGATATTCACATCGGCATCAACGAGCAGGAAGCGTAAAAACTTAATGCCCTTGTTATCCCTGGGCACAAAAGGCGCTAAGCCCATCTCACCCGTCACCAGGCCGCGCTGAAATATCTGCCGCGACCTGATTGAGTGTGGATCAAGCTCGAGATTGATATCCGGCACACTCAGTGACAACAAACCACCACGGTTAACGACACTGAGATCGGCATCCAACGTGCCAGTTGCGCGACCCTTGAACTGATGAATCCAATAGCTGAACTGCCCGTCGAGCTTTATATCGTCAATTTCCACGTGCCAGGCCCGCTTCTTTTTCCTGGGTGTTGTAACGGCACTGGTAACTTCACGATCACCGATTGTCGGGTAATACGGCAACAGATCAGTGTAATCCTTTCCGGATTTTAGCCTGGGCCGTTGATAATAGTTGGCATCCGACACACGCACACCATCGATCCACACCCGTTTGAATATCAGCGGCAGAACATCGATGGACGCCGAAACAGAGTTAACCTCAAACGCCCATTGCTGCGACCTGGCCTGGCCATTGCCCGAGGCATTGCGGATATGAAAACGAAAGGGGTACCAGGTCCAGGCTTTCTCCCAGCTAACATGAACCTTATCGGGCCTGATCTGGTTGATCAGTGATTGGGTTAGCGGTAACTGCAAAGCAAGGTTAAACGCAATGACATAAATGACTTCTACCGCCAGTGCAGCAATGGCAATTCTTTTTAGCCAGGGTATTTTAGTCATGCGTAAAAGCCATTAAAAATTATTGTAGCAGACAATCGGTGGGGTAAACGGTGCGTTAAAAAGCAACGCACCCTACGGGGGTAAACGGTGCGTTATAAAGCAACGCACCCTTCTACGGGTTGGGTTTATCTGCTTCATCATTAACCGATTGTGCAAATTTCCTAATCCATTTCACTAGAAGTTGTTATAGACTAATAGATTGAATAGAATCAGGCCTATTTAAAAAGGGGCATTCCTTGACCAAATTAAGCATTCGAATTTTCACCGGTGTCTGCGCTATGGCACTTGCCTTTAGCGTGCAGGCACAGGATGAGAGCTATAACTGTAATATACACGTCCTTCCGGGACACTCCACCTACGAATTATTGTAACCTCTCTCTGAGAATTTCATAAGGTGCCCGGCCACCAAAAGCAGTATTGAAAGCTCTAAGCCATTAGCTGCTTTCTGGCGCTTCCAGCGCCTTTTGAAAGTCTGAGGTCACTCAAACGGCTGGTTCACATCATAACCACTCTTGATTAACAGCCGGTTTCTCTTCGCTATTTGCAGATCGTTTTCGATCATCTCTGCGATCATTTCATTCAGCGTTACGCGGGTTTCCCAGCCTAGTTTTGTTTTGGCTTTGGTGGGGTCGCCCAGTAGTGTATCGACCTCGGTGGGGCGGTAGTATTTCTCGTCTACTGCTACGATGATGTCTCCCGGTTTCAGGGTGATGTCTTTTGCTGCGATGCTTGCGTCAATGCTTTCTACTTTTCCTACCTCTTTTAGCCCCTCGCCTTCAAAACGCAGGGTAATGCCCAGTGCGCTTGCTGATTTATTGATAAAGTCGCGTACCGTGTATTGCTTGCCGGTGGCGATGACGAAGTCTTCGGGCTCATCCTGCTGCAGCATTAACCACTGCATTTCTACGTAATCCTTGGCGTGGCCCCAGTCGCGTAGCGAATCTATATTGCCCATGTAAAGGCAGTCTTCCATGCCTTGTGAAATATTGCACAGGCCGCGTGTGATCTTGCGGGTAACAAAGGTTTCGCCACGGCGAGGAGACTCGTGATTGAACAAAATACCGTTGCAGGCATACATACCATAGGCTTCACGGTAGTTTATGGTGATCCAGTAGCCGTACAGCTTGGCAATGCCGTAGGGTGAGCGTGGGTAAAAGGGTGTGTCTTCGGTTTGCGGGGACTCACGCACCTGGCCAAAGAGTTCGGAAGTCGATGCCTGGTAGATACGGGTTTTTTGACTCAAGCCGAGTAACCGCACGGCTTCCAGTACACGCAATGTGCCAAGGCCAACGACATCGGCGGTGTATTCCGGCTCTTCAAAAGAGACAGCCACGTGGCTTTGCGCACCCAGGTTGTAGATTTCATCCGGTTGTACCTGCTGGATGATACGGGTGATGTTGGAGGTATCGGTCAGGTCGCCGTAGTGCAGGATGAACTGCCGGTTTTTTACCGAGGGGGATTCGTAGATGTGATCGATCCGCTCGGTATTAAATGATGAGGCCCGGCGCTTGATACCGTGCACCTCGTAACCCTTCTCCAGTAAAAACTCTGACAGGTACGAACCATCCTGTCCGGTGACACCTGTAATCAGTGCGACTTTTTTACTCATTGTTTTTAAATCCCTTCTTAACCTAATTTCTCATAGTTTTCGACGAACCACTGGTAGGTATTCGTCAATCCTTCTTTAAGTTCATACTGCGGTTGCCATCCCAGGCTTTTTAACCGGCTGCTATCCATCAGTTTACGCGGGGCGCCGTCCGGCTTGCTGGTATCGTAGTTGATACTACCCTCAAAACCGGTCACTTCTGCAATTAACGCCACCAACTCGGCGATGGAGCAATCCACACCGGAGCCCACGTTGATATGCGATAGCCTTGCTGTGGTGACTTTTTGGTATTCATCCAGCGGCAGATTCATGATGTGGATGGAGGCGCGCGCCATGTCATCCACATACAAAAACTCACGTAACGATGTACCGCTGCCCCAGATGCTGATGCTGTCTGCACCACTCAGTTTCGACTCGTGAAAGCGCCTTAGCAGGGCCGGGATCACGTGGCTGTTTTCGGGGTGGTAATTATCACCCGGACCATACAGGTTGGTTGGCATGACGCTGCGGTAATCGGTGCCGTATTGCCGGTTATACGATTCGCATAGCTTGATGCCGGCGATTTTGGCTATGGCGTAGGGCTCGTTGGTGGGCTCAAGTTGGCCGCTTAGCAGTTCCGTTTCTTTCATGGGCTGGGTGGCAAGCCTTGGGTAAATACACGAGCTACCCAAAAATAGCAGTTTGTTCACACCGTTTTGCCAGGCCTGGTGGATGATATTGCATTCCATCATCAGGTTGTCGTAAATGAACTCGGCCGGGTAAGTAGCGTTGGCGTGGATGCCGCCGACCTTGGCAGCACTCAGGTAGACTTCATTAATCTCGGTTTCGGCAAAAAAGGCGGCCACCTGCTGCTGGTTGCACAGATCCAGGTCCTCGCGATTGACGGTGATGATGGTGTTGCTGCTGTCCTTTTCAAGCTGACGTCGCAAAGCAGAACCAACCATTCCGCCGTGGCCCGCAATGAAAATGCGTTTGGTCATTTTTGCTCGCCCCCGGCGATATTTGCCTGCGTCTATCTTAATGGAAGTGAGTGGTAGGGTGGAATTTTATATCTAACGGACAGGGAATTTGTGCCACCTGATCTGATTGATGTTTTTGAGCAAAAAATTCCTTATATTATGTTTATATACAGTTAGTTACATTGACTGGATATCATTTTTAGTGTATATTTATACAGTATATAGGCGAACTGGATTTACATCATGAACACAACTGCAAATTTCACCTGCTTCAGAAACATTTTCGGAGCCTTCCAGGTATAGCCCGGCGCACTGCCAGCGTCTTGAAGACCAGATTACCGAGCTCGCCGCGCACATTCATGCGGCCACCTGGCGGTTGCTGGAGCTGATACGTGAATATGACGATTCCAAGGGCTGGTGCGGCCCGGGTTTGAATTCATGCGCACACTGGTTGAATTGGAAGTGCGGCATCAACCTGGGCGCAGCGCGTGAAAAGGTTCGAGTGGCCCATGCGTTGGCGGACCTGCCCCGCATAAGTGAAAAGTTTCGTCGTGGTGAGGTCAGTTATTCCAAGGTCCGGGCGATGACACGTGTTGCGACACAACAAAATGAAACGTATCTGCTGGAGATTGCACGTAATGGTACTGCGGCGCATGTTGAACGACTGGTGCGGCAGTACCGCAAGGTAAAACGTATTGAGGCATTGGAGTTAGAAAACGAACGCCATTCATTAAGGCAGTTGGATTGGCATTTTGATGATGATGGCAGCTTTTTGCTAAAAGGGCGGTTTACACCCGAGCAAGGCATGGTGATTAAGAAGGTGCTGGAGTCGATTCTGGATGAAGACTTCCACGAGCAGAAAGACGTTTCCGCGGAAACGTGTTTTCACTTATGACCGAGAATAATGATTTGGGCATCCGTATCACCCCGCAAACTGGCGAATGTTGCTGGGGAGGTGAAAAAATGGATGATCATGACGCGATGTTGTGCATGTTGCAGTTGGGGTAGGTAGAACCGGGGATTGCGATGACAAAGGTGATATGTTTCTGATAGGATTCATTAATTCGTGAATTAGCGGTGCCTGAATTGATTCAGACACGTGCTGATTGGAGCAGGAAGCCACAGTATTTTTCGGTACAGGCGGTGAGGGGCAAAGCCGCAGTACCAAACAAGGGGACGATATGAAACGTTCAAGGATGATAAGTTTCGATATGGGTAATAAATTAATTCGCCTTGCTAACAAACCAGTCACCTTTATATCTTTTTGTTTATTACTCCTTATGGCCCCGCTTGTTTGGGCGGCCCAACCCAATGAAATCAACCCGGTAGCTGATTCCGAAATAATGCCTATGGCAGGGGTAAGCCGGGATGGTTTATGGCAAGGGGTCAGCAAGTTTGCAGCTCCGGCCAAGAAGGCGAATAAGGCTTCAAAACAGAAGCGCCGCCTTCCACGAAAATACCGGATGCTGGAGTTAAATGTCAGAGCGCTGGAAGCTATTTTGCGTAGAGCACCAGCCGAAGATGTCTGGCAGCGTAAGAAAGGGGTCGAAATAACACTACCAACTGCAGATGGTGGGTTTCAGACCTACAGTATTAGTGAAACCAGCATGATGGAACCGGAATTAGCCGCGAAATTTCCGGAATTCAAGACTTATACGGGTGTTGGGGTTGACGACCCCACCGCCACTTTGCGTGTTTCCTGGACGCCCAGGGGTATCGAAATCATTGTTATAGGTTCTGGCGGAACGTATTTTATTGATCCGTTCGAGCCTGGTAGCGGTACTTCCGATTACATTGGTTATGCTTCGGAAGCGTTGCCTACTGAACCATGGAATGAAGAATTGCCGTCGTTCTCCCGTTCTGAGCTTGAATCAAAATCGAAAGACTCGGGGTCACAACTGCAAAGTGCCGAGCATATGGCCCTTGAAGATGTATCAAGTGGCAGCAACTGGCGGACTTACCGCATCGCGATTACCACTTCGCAGGAATACTTTACAAACAACGGGGGCACTAACACTCTGGTCATGGCTGCGATCACAAGTAAAGTGAATCAGCTTAACGCGATCTATGAACGAGAATTATCGGTACGTTTAACGCTTGTCGGCAATAATGATTTATTACTAAATAAACCATATAGCGACACGACCCAGAATATTGCCTGCGGCGGACCCAATATTACCGATGATATCGACGCGATCATCGGTTCCGGGGCATATGATCTCGGCCATCTCTTTCTGTGGGAATATGGCGGTGGCGTCGCTTATATTGGTGTGGTTTGTTATAGCGAATGCAAAGCAGATGGTCAGTCCGGCTCCAATGCGTCCATAGACACCGTGGCCCATGAGATCGGGCATATGTTCAGTATGTACCATTCATGGAACAATTGTGAATTTTCCTCCCAGCGCACCTCCACCAGCGCATATGAACCTGGTGCGGGTAACAGCATCATGTCTTATGCCGGCACCTGCGGCACTGACAATTTATTGGGCGACCTGTTGCAATTCCACGTCAATAGCTATGAAGAAGCCGATGACTATATTGCGGTTTGGGGTACCTGCCACGCGCTAACGGCATCCGGTAACACGCCACCGGCGGTTGATGGCGGAACAGTCAGTATTACTATACCGAAAAGCACCCCGTTTACGCTGGTTGGTTCCGCAACCGATTTGGACGGTGATGATCTGAGTTATTCCTGGGAGGACTATACCCTCGGGCCTGAGGTTGCACCAAACACCGGTACAGCACCGTTTTTCCGGGTCTTCGCACCCAGGGATAGTGCCGAGCGTACCTTCCCGCAATTATCCGATATCGTCAATGGAACCGAAACGCAGGGTGAGAAATTACCCGGTGATGACCAGACCCTGAATTTCCGTTTGCATGTCTACGATGGCCGGGGAGGTGTGAGCTACGATACTCCCAACACCGAGGTGATTGTAGACGGTGCTGTAGGAGTCGGACCATTCCAGGTGACTTCACCCAACACCGGTACGCTTAGCTGGGTGCCCGGTGATACGGAAACAGTCACCTGGAATGTGGCGGGTACTGGTGATGGAACCACGGTTGATTGCGATACTGTTGCTATTGATCTGTCTGTTGATGGTGGGTTCACCTACCCGGTTCCATTGAATAGCAGTACTGTGAACGATGGTTCAGAAGCAGTCACGGTTCCCGACCTGACTTCGGCCGCTGCCCGTGTGCGTGTAAGCTGCGCCGATTTGCCAGACCATTATTTTTTCGATATTTCAGACTATGATTTTGTTGTTGATGAGACTCCCGGGGAGGGTGAATGTCCGAGCGCGGCTAGCGTTAGTGTTAATAGCCTTGCAGATACCATCAGCAGTGATGGTGAATGTACTTTGCGGGAGGCTGTTGCGGCCGTAAATTCTGGTGGAACGATAACATTCGACTCGGCCTTGGTGAATGGTGTTATTACACTCACCCCGGGCTCCGAGATCACGATTGACAAGAGCATAACGATTGATGGTGGTGATCGTACGATTACAGTTAGTGGTGGCAAGGCCACACGGATTTTTTACGTATATAGATCTGGCTCAACTCTCGCTGTCACTCTGCGTGACTTTACATTGACCGAAGGTTTCTTAGACGGCTCTGCTGGCGGGGCGATATTTTCAGAGTTTGAGAACTTAACTCTGGAAAGAATGGTCGTATCAAACTCGTCGGCGGACTCCGGCGGTGCGATCTTGTATTACGGTGCAAATTGGGCCCCTCTTACTATCATCGACAGTACTTTCTTCGGCAATCATGCTGAAGGCTTCGGTGGGGCTTTGTACCTTAATGGCAACTCCGGCGCACCAACGTCAATACAAAACAGCACCTTTTTCGACAACCAAGCCTGGGCTTACAGTAACAGCACCGGTGGGGCAATTTATACCCGGAACTCCAATCTTGCTATCGCTAATTCAACCTTCACGGACAATTCAAGTAAGGGCATCGGTGGAGCTATTGGAGATTCTTCGGGTACAACTGCTACAGTTCTTACGATCAGCAACAGCACGTTCTATGACAATGTTGCCTACGGCTACAAAGTCGATCATGGCTCTGGCTCGAATATTTACCATTTTGCCGGAGAATTTCATCTCAGTAATTCGATTCTGGGCGGGCAATACGGCGATGATTGTTACACTCCGCGCAGCCCACTAGACACCAATTCAAATAATCTCATCGAAGACGACAGTTGCAGCCCTGCGCTAACCGGAGATCCACTTCTGGGTGCTCTGGCTGACAATGGCGGCTACACAAAGACAATGGCGCCAATGGCAGGTTCACCGGCATTAGGTGCAGGTTCCAGTTGTGAAATTCTTGATCAACGGGGTTACACGCGTGACAGTGCCTGTGAAATCGGTGCCTATGAGAAGGTTGGTTGTGGTGGCGCTTCGTATAGTGTTCCTGATGGACAGTGGCAAATGATCTCCCTACCCTGCGATCCCGGAGCCAATAACACTGTTGCCGATATATTTGGTGATGATCTAGGCGCCGTTTATGGTGCGGATTGGGTCTTGTTTGAGTTTGACGAGTCCGCGGGATCAAGTGGTAGCTACAATCTCCTTGCAGATAGTGCTGCCCTGAGTCCCGGCCTGGGTTACTGGCTGATCAAGGTGAACGGATCAGGTAGTTGGTCGATGGAAACAACCAACGCCATTAATGCGGAGCCTTTCGAGATCCCGTTGACCTCGGCTCATGATGGCAACTCGGGTCAACAAAATATGGTGGGCAACCCAACCGATGGAACACTGGATTGGAAAGATACGCTGGTATTGGATACTTATGGCAATTGTTATGGCAGTCCTTCTATCGCAGCAACTGCCGGTTCTCTGGGTGTCATTGATAACGCCATCAATTATTACAATGGCGCTGGTTATACCGTATGTGATGACACGGGTACTAATCCACCCTGCACAATTGCGGCAGGTGAAGGGTTCTGGGTCAGGGTACCGGATAACAGTGAGACAAATGCTCAGTTGCGTATCGGTGGTGCCTGTGAAAGTGGAAGTACGGTCACGGCGGATAAAGCGGACAGATCGGCGGTGGAGAGGAAAGCAGCGCCTGCAGAGGCCTGGGCTGTGTACCTGAAAGTAAGTGCGGGGCCTTATATTGATCCGGTAAGTACACTGGGACAACGAGCAAGTGCATCAATTGACTATGACCGTAACGACCTTAGGGAACTCCCACCGGATCGTGCCCCATATATGACGATGGTGTTTCCACATCCTGACTGGGGTGACAGAGCGGGCGACTATGGCTCTGACTACCATTCAGTGGATGACGTTAAGCGCAGCGAATGGCACTTTGTTGTTAAGACAAGTGAAAAACTGAGTGATCTGAAACTGTCCTGGCAAGCACCAGAGCATATATTGAAATATTCTCAATTGGTGGATGAAGACACCGGGGAAACTATCAATTTGAAGAAATTGCAGAGTTACAACACTGAGTGGTATGGCCTTAAAGAACGCCACTTCAAATGGATATTGAGAAAGGTAACCAATAAAAAACTCTCGAGGCCGGTGGATTAGAAGAAAAACCCACCCAATCGCAGGTAGGCCGATTGTCTTGCTTGTCCAGTTCACCTGTCCCCACAGGCAGGGATATAGAAATTCCAATCAACTGATCATTTTAAATTATCCAACGAGGTTCTCTCGCAGGAGGTCAACGGCGAAACCGTTTTGCTGGATCTCGAAGGGGAGTCTTATTTTGGGCTTAACGAAGTCGGTACGCGGATCTGGCAGTTGCTTCAGTCTGAGCATTCGGTTGCCGGGATGGTGGATACACTATCTGGTGAGTACGATGTCAGCCGGGAACAACTGGAAAGTGATGTGAGTGACTTGTTGGATAAATTGACCGAGGCTGGCCTGGTTAGCCTGCGGTCTGATTAGTTTCGCGGGGATGATGTTGCCAGGTGTTGGGTTTGTTATTAGCGCGAAGAATATGATTGTGCACACGCTACACCGAGAATACAGGCGTAGGTGATGGCAACGGCTGGCATTTGCAGGCTGAAATCGAAGAAGGAGTGAATACCAACCAGCAATGTTGCCGCGACGCCGGTGGCAGGGTACACCCAGTCCCTGCCCCGGTCGCGGTTACTTCCCAATGGCAATGGTGCGAGGATGACCAGCAGCAACAGGAGCTTGTGAAGGACTGTGTTCATTCAGCTTTTGACCTGGGGTAGTGGTGAGGGTTATTTGGCAAGGAGAGTGACAGCAACAGGCAGGCGGCAACTGTGGCCAGTAGTATCAGTAAAAAACGATATTGAATAAATTTCGAAGTCATGAAGTGCAGAGTGTGACGTTTCCCCTGTGGCCGGTCTAGTCTTGGCGAGAGAAATTACCTAAATCAGGCACTCTTTTCACGATCGTCGTCGGCTTCAGGGACAATCGACACGCTTTCACCCCCCGGGAAGGCCTAATCGCTGAACCAGCTTTGCATACCTCGGATCGTCTCGCAGCGGATCGAACTCCGGTCGCCACCCGATATACATCAATTCCAGGGAACCGCGTTCCACGGCGGCGCCAAGCCAGTCCAAGGTTGACTCGGACTGCCCTGCCCGGGCGAAGGTCACGGCGATCGTGAATGGATCCACGTAGGTGGTACTTGATCTCCTGACCAAGGCCTCCGCCATGGCCAGCATCGCCCCGCGTGGTCCGCCGCGGGCGTCGCCCTGTTCCAGCGCCGCCAACAATTCCACATCCTTTCGCAGCGCAAGTTCCTGCCGCTCCTGTTCCAGCGCTTCCTCCAGCCGTCCCTGCTGCCAGTATGCCAAAGCCAGTAGCCGATGCATGGCATAATCGGGAGTCGGCTTCTGCAGTTGCCTGATATCCGCAATGGCCTCCTCATAGCGGCGCATCAGGTAAAGGTGGAATGGAACCGGCACATTGGAAGTTGGCGTGAACGGGTCGATCAGCCGTGCACGTCGGACCTGTGCCAATCCATCCTCGGGACGCCCGGTGAGCATCAGGTAGTCGGCATATCCATGCAGTGTCATCGCGTGATTGGGATGAAGCCGGAGTGCTTCTTCGAAGGATTGACCGGCACCCGGCCAATCCCAGGTAAATAATCGCACCCAGCCCAGGGCCGCATGGCCGGTAAAGGACTGGTCATCGAGTTTCAGCGCTTCCAGAGCGGCAACCCGGGCCTGCATAATGGCCTCCCGGGGTGATTCTTCACCGAAATAGGCCAACATCAGGTGGGCGCCTGCCAGCCCGCCCCAGGCGAGCGCAAAATCGGGGTCGGCCGCGATCGCCTGTTCAAAATACGACAGGGATCGCTTGAAACTCTGCAGGCCAAAGCGATTGAGGTGATACAAGCCCCTCAGGTAGGCCTCGCTGGCAACCGGGTCCACCGGCCCGATAGCGACCGGTTGCTTCGCACCTGGCGTCCGCAGAGTGGACTCGATTTCGGTGCTGATGGTATTCGCCACTTCGCTGAGTAGCCCCAGCACGTCCCTGGTATCCCGCTCATAGGTATGCGCCCAGAGGTGTGCGTCCGTTCGGCCATGGATCAGTTGCGCGGTGACCTGGACGCGCTCACCGACCAGCATGACGCTCCCCTCTACCAGTGCGTCCACCCCCAGTTCCCCTGCAATCTCGGGCAGCGACCACTCACTATCACCAAAGCGCATGGTGGACTGGCGCGATATCACGCGCAGCCCGCTAATCTTTGAGAGTTCGGTAATCAAGACCTCGTGCAAGCCCTCTACAAAGTAGTCCTGGCTTGGGCTGCCGGCCAGGTTGTCCAGCGGTAACACGGCCAGCGACTTTATCTGGTCTGCCCCCTGCCCGACAGGTTGCCCGGCGCCCTGGTCGAATACACTCCGGCCGAACAGCAACAACAGGATCAACAACAACCCAGAGAAGACCGCCGCAGTGGCTCCGTGGCGACCGAACTTGGACGACGGTGACGGCGACCTGGTGTCAAGCTCCGTTTCTTCGACTTCCGCCACGAACCGGTAGCCGCGCGAATGCACCGTTTCGATGTACCTGGGTGCCCCGGGGTCATCATCCAATGCCTTGCGAAGTCGCGCGACAGCCTTGCTGAGCGCGGACTCGGAGACGACGGTGCCGCCCCACACGGTATCCATCAATTCCTCGCGGGTGACCAGCCGGTCGCGATTTCCGATCAGGAACACCAGGAGCTTGAGTACTGTTGGTTCGAGGTGAATGACCTGCCCATCGCGATACAGGTTCCAGGCTTCCGGTTTGACAAGGAAGTCATCGAAACGGTATTCACGATGTTCGTTCACGAAAATTTTCCTGGCCTGGGGCCGTACCTGGTTCAACAGTCGTATACGTTGAGTCACCAGTATTTCATGTCTTGGCAACCTTAACAACCGGCAGTGATCAACTCCCTCAAACCCGGTTTGAGGCATGGTCACGGTACCGTCAGAACATCGTCAACAAAGCGTCAAGACTCGCTTGACCGCGCGGTATAAGCTGCAATTGAACTGATGATGGTTCGCTAAACGACCAAAAGGAGGAAAAGGCCATGTTTACCAAGTTAACCGCTGTCTTTCCGTGCCTGCTGGTGACCTCGCTGCTGTGCACACTGCCGGCGCAGGCCGCCTCCGGGCCCGAACAAAACCACTTCTGGTGGCCTGAGAGCCCCATAAGCAACGTGACCGGGACCGATGACTGGTTACCGGGAGTGCCAGATGGCCTTCTGTATTGCTCTGAGGGTGTGTTGGATATGACCAACCCGGTTATGCCGTCCTGCCCGCCCGGCACCACGCTCGAAATGCGTGAAGTGACTGCGCAGGCCCAGATGTTCGGTGACGATCCGCGACTGGTTGGCATGCTCAGCTTCTCAGTCAATG
>Ga0316190_10002512_pt1 | contig 13304 bp, 11 predicted proteins | sample Eddworburrow2_MG_FD_204929 | JGI IMG/M metagenome (GOLD analysis project Ga0316190, IMG submission 204929) | Coastal sediment microbial communities from Maine, United States - Eddy worm burrow 2 | ecosystem: Environmental > Aquatic > Marine > Coastal > Sediment | place: USA: Maine | collected... | reverse complement strand
ATCCGCTTGCAGAAGCTACCATAAAATATGGAAAAAAGCTTAACCTAGCATTTTTGAAAACTTCAGATTTTAATTCGGTTTCAGGAAAAGGAGTAACAGGAATCATAGGGGGTAAGAAAGTGGCTTTAGGGAATGAAAAAATGATGAGTGAAGTAAATGCTTCCATTCCGAATAATCTACAAGAGGACGTAATTGCTGAGCAGAAAAGGGGGAAAACTGTACCTTTTTTAGCTATTAATGGGTTAGCGGTAGGTTATATAGTTATCAGTGATGCTATTAAAGAAACCAGCAAAAGAGCGATAAATGAATTGCAAGAAAGGGGTATTGATGTCATCATGTTAACGGGTGATAATATAGATACTGCTAGAGCCGTTGCTAAGCAATTAAAACTGAAAGATTTCAAGGCTGGAATGCTTCCGGAGGACAAATTAAACGTAATTAATAGTCTCCAAAGCAAAGGGAGACAAGTAGCGATGGCAGGAGATGGTATTAATGATGCACCCGCATTAGCAAAAAGTGATGTTGGGATAGCTATGGGAACAGGTACCGATGTCGCTATAGAAAGCGCAGGGATAACATTAGTCAAAGGCGATTTACATGGTATTGTTAAAGCACATAAATTAAGTAAAGAAGTAATGAAGAATATTAAACAAAATTTATTCTTTGCATTGATCTATAATACTATAGGGATACCTTTGGCCGCTGGTGTTCTTTTTCCTGTATTCGGGATTTTACTATCCCCTATGATTGCTGCGTTAGCGATGAGTTTTAGCTCTGTCTCTGTAATTGCAAATGCTTTGCGATTACGTAATGTTAGAATATAAAAAAAGAAAAATAATAATATTTAACTATAAATAAATTTAATAAAAATGAAACAAACAATTTTAGCACTGGCAATAATAATTGCTGTAGGATTCACTTTCACATCATGTAAAAAGGATAAAAAAGAAGAAGTCAAAGTAGAAGATGTAAACACGGAAGTGGAAAAAGAAATGGCTTCTAATGTAGTCTATCAATGCCCAATGGATTGTGAAAAGGGGAAGAGTTATACAGAAAATGGTAATTGCCCCGTTTGTAAAATGGATTTAAAATCTAAAGAGGTTAATTTGGACGATGATTCAGAAATGCATCAAGATTCTACAGGTCATGATGGTCATGATCATGATTAAATAAATAAAAAACGCTGCAATTTGCAGCGTTTTTTATTTCTAATATATTAGATATAATTTAAATTACATCATCCCTGGCATACCACCACCCATTGGAGGCATTCCTCCGGCAGGGGCTTCTTCTTTAATATCCACTAATGCACATTCAGTGGTTAAGATCATACCAGCTACTGATGCAGCATTTTCTAAGGCAATACGAGTAACTTTAGTAGGATCAATAATACCTGCTTTCAATAAACTCACATACTCATCTGTTTTAGCATTAAAACCAAAATCTTTTTTACCTTCAAGTACTTTAGCTACAACAACGGAGCCTTCACTACCTGCATTTTCGGCAATAATTCGCAATGGCTCTTCAATAGCTCTTGCTATAATCTGTATGCCAGTTACTTCGTCCAGATTTTCTGTAGTAATTTTTTCTAAAACACTCTTAGTCCGTATTAAAGCAACACCACCACCGGCAACTATTCCTTCTTCCACGGCGGCACGTGTAGCATGTAATGCATCGTCAACTCTATCTTTCTTTTCTTTCATTTCTACCTCAGAAGCAGCACCAACATATAAAACAGCAACACCTCCGGCTAACTTAGCTAATCGCTCTTGCAATTTTTCTTTATCATAATCAGAAGTAGTGGTTTCTATCTGAGCTTTAATTTGGTTTACTCTTGCAGCAATGTCTTTTTTGTCTCCTGCTCCATTAATAACTGTAGTATTATCTTTATCTATAGTAATTCTCTCAGCAGTACCCAGCATGTCTATAGTTGTATTTTCTAAAGTAAACCCTCTTTCTTCGGCAATTACTGTACCACCAGTTAAGATGGCAAGATCCTCTAACATTGCTTTGCGTCTATCACCAAATCCTGGAGCTTTAACAGCTGCTATTTTAAGGGCACCACGTAGTTTGTTTACTACTAATGTAGCTAAGGCTTCACCTTCAACATCTTCAGCAATAATTAACAGTGGTTTACCTGTTTGCGCAACGGGTTCCAATACAGGCAAAAGATCTTTCATCGAAGATATTTTCTTATCGTATAATAAGATGTAAGGATTTTCAAGATCGGTAAGCATTTTTTCTGAATCAGTAACAAAATAAGGAGATAAATAACCTCTATCAAATTGCATCCCTTCAACTATATCCACATAAGTATCAGTACCTTTGGCCTCTTCAACAGTAATAACACCTTCTTTACCAACTTTTTCGAAAGCTTCTGCTATTAGATCACCAACACTCTCATCATTGTTAGAAGAAATAGAAGCAACTTGCTTTATTTTGTCCATATTATTACCTACCACTTGTGATTGTTTATGCAGGTCTGCAACAATAGCTTTTACTGCTTTGTCTATCCCTCTTTTTAGATCTAACGGGTTTGCACCGGCAGCTACATTTCTCAAACCTTCTTTTACGATAGATTGGGCTAAAACGGTAGCTGTAGTAGTACCATCACCTGCCTGATCATTGGTTTTAGAAGCTACTTCTTTTACCATTTGAGCACCCATATTTTCTAAGGTATCTTCTAACTCAATTTCCTTTGCAACTGTTACACCATCTTTAGTGATAATTGGTCCTCCGAAAGGTTTGCCTATTACTACATTACGACCTTTAGGGCCCAATGTTACTTTTACAGCATTTGCTAAAGCATCTACCCCTCGTCTGAGTCCGTCACGAGCTTCTATATCAAATTTAATATCTTTTGCCATTTTTTAATTTCTTATTAAAGGTTAAATAATTTTTATTTAAAATATCCAAGTATGTCACTTTCTCTCATAATCATATATTCGACACCATCAAGTTTAAGTTCGGTACCGGCATATTTTCCATAAAGTACGGTATCGCCAACTTTTAAGGTGATAGGATTATCTTTTGTTCCTTTGCCAACTGCTACTACTTTACCTTGTTGAGGTTTTTCTTTAGCTGAATCTGGTATATAGATACCTGAGGCAGTCTTTGTCTCAGCAGCTTGAGGTTCTATGACAACTCTATCAGCTAATGGGTTAAAGTTTATTTTACTCATTTTTTAAATTTTTTTTAGTTAAATTAAATCGAAGATTTATAGACGAAAAACATGCCAATCAGAAAAATATGACAGATAGGCATTTTATACAATGATTAGAATTCTATCCTTGAATAATATGGAATAAAAAATGCCAACCTGTCATTTTAGTTGGCATTAATTTTAATATTTATAAGTTAAATTAGTTTGTTGAATCTTGAAAAGTTGCCGTCTGGTCATCAGTACTTACGGGAACTTGATCTATAACTTCCCTATCATTAATTGTATTTTCTAGTTCTGATCTAGTATCAATGGAATCATTTCTAGTAATAGAAAAATTAGATAATAATATTAAGGCAAAAAGAGCAATGGCTAATGTCCATGTGCTTTTATCTAAAAAGTTCGTTGTGTTTTGTACACCTCCTAAACTTTGAGATCCTTGACCTCCAAACGAAGATGCCAATCCTCCACCTTTAGGGTTTTGAACCATTATTATTAATATAAGCAGCAATGCAACAATAACAATTAAGACTAAAAATAATGTATACGACATGATTTATGAATTATTTTTTTTTAAAAATTTTATCGCTTTAATTCGGTCTGCAAAGAAACTACTTTTTTCCGGATATTTCAAACTTAATATTTTAAAAGCTTGCATGGCTTTATCATACTGTTTTTGCTCTAAATAAACACGAGCTAAAGTTTCGGTCATTAAGTTTTTATTTTCAGTAGTACTTTCAATAGCAATGTCCTTATTATCTTTCGAGAAAGGGGGATTTATTTTCGGTTTACTTTTGATAAAATCTTCTATTAAATCAAATTTTCCTTCCCTTTCTTTCTGTTTTTTAGATGGAATTATTTCTTCTCGTTCGATTGGTTTTAGGGATGCAAGTTGCAACCATTGGTGGAAAGAATGCATTTCAGATAAATCAAAAACTAATGGTTTACCAATATCTAATTTTTTTGCAGCGATTTGAATTTTCTCAACATCGGTTTTATTTGAATCTAAAATTGTTTTTCCTTTTGATTCTTCAATTAATTCAACATCAATAACTTCGCTATTGTCAATAAACTCTTTTTCTTCTTTCAGGCTCACGGAAGCATCAATCGTATCTGCCGTTATAAAATCAAATAAAATTGTCCTGTTGGTTGTATAAGCTGCTGTTGTTTTTAAAGCATTATTATATTTGAAACTATTTTGATTTTTTAAACCCTTCAAATGAATAATTCTAGCAGCTTGAAAGTACGGATAGTTTTCTAAAATTTCTTCAATATCGTAAGTTTGCTCTTTTGATATTGCATTAGGATTTTGTAATAAAGATGTAAATTCAGTTATATTCATACTACCATTTTGCCACTGAAGCGTTAAAGATATCTTGAGTTATACGTTCAAAAATTTCATTGAGTGCATCTTCTAATGCCGTACCTGTTAATTGTTGATTCGCATCAAAATCTGAAAAAAATGAAAATGTCCTTTCAAAATCATCTTCTTCAATTAACTTATTATAAAACCGGACCCGTACTGAAAGACTAAGTCTGTTTTGTGCAGCTGTTTGGTCAGCTGTAGCACTTATAGGAATAATTTTATAATCAGTAATTTCTCCTTCCAAATGTAAATCACCGCCGGTTGATGTTAAACTTAAATTGGTTTGTCGTAAGAATAAATCTTGCAAAGCGTCAGTAAATATTTTACTAACGGTAGGTTCAACCAGGGTAGCATTATTCGGAAAATAATCTATTTGAATAGTTTTAGCATCTCCAGTACTACCACCTGTAAATGAATATATGCCACAACTTTCAGTTGTGATAATTAAAAATAACAGTGCAAATAACACTTTGTTTTTCATTGATTATTTTAATAATTCATATTTCCGACAAATAAACAATTAAACCTTGTAAATTACAAGTCGAATTGTTTTATTTTTCGATACAAAGTTCGTTCAGAGATTCCTAATTCTTTTGCTGCTAATTTTCGTTTGTTATTATTTCTTTCTAATGATTTTTTAATCATTTCAAATTCTTTTTCTTGTAATGATGTCGTTTCTTCAACTGCTTCGGCATCCTGAATATCTTCTTCAAAATTTGTCGTTTTTTGTTGATAAACTTTTGATTTTTGTGGCGAAATAATTTCTACTAAATTTTCTTCTTCAGTTTGTTCATCTCCATAGATTTTCTCGATCAAACGTTTGGTATTTTTTTTGGTTTGGATATCATTGTTGTCCTCTAATAATTCAAGAGTTAATTTTTTTAAATCTGTGATATCATTACGCATATCAAAAAGTACTTTGTATAGAATTTCACGCTCATTTGCAAAATCACCACCACTTGATCCATTATTAATTAAAGCAGGAAGGTTTGTACTATAATCAGGTAAATAACTTTTAAGCATTTCCCTTGAAATACTCCTATCCTGTTCAATAACTGAAATTTGTTCAGTTATATTTCTTAATTGACGGATATTTCCTTTCCATGGATAATTTATCAAAATATCCAATGCGTTTGGCTCTAACCTAATGGTTGGCATATTATATTTTTGAGCAAAATCAGAGGCGAACTTTCTAAATAATAAATGAATGTCCTCTTGGCGATCTCTTAATGCTGGAAGATGAATATCAACAGTGCTTAAACGGTAATAAAGATCTTCACGAAATTTTCCTTTATTAATAGCCTCCATCATGTTGAGATTCGTAGCCGCAACAATTCTCACATTTGTTTTTTGAACCTTCGAGGAACCCACTTTCATAAATTCTCCATTTTCCAGAACACGTAACAATCTTACTTGGGTAGTAAGCGGTAATTCACCAACTTCATCTAAAAAAATGGTTCCACCATCGGCAACCTCAAAATAACCACTTCTGGTTTGTGTAGCACCCGTAAATGAACCTTTTTCATGACCAAATAATTCACTGTCAATTGTTCCTTCGGGTATGGCACCACAATTTACTGCTATATATTTTGCATGTTTTCTGTGTGATAATTGATGTATTATTTTTGGAATATTCTCTTTACCAACACCACTTTCACCAGTTACCAGTACAGAAATATCTGTAGGAGAAACTCTTATCGCTTTTTCTATAGCCCTGTTAAGGTGCATATCGTTTCCGATAATACCAAAACGTTGTTTTATGGTTTGTAAATTTTCCATTTCTTAATTATTTTTAGAAAGCTTTATTGCTTTACCTATTAAAGTTGCTGAAGTGCAATCTTCAACCTTGACCATCACAAAATCACCCATTTTATAATTTTCTTTAGGGAAAACTATCACCGTATTTTGTGTGTTTCTTCCCTTCCAATGAGCTTCAGATTTTTTTGATGTTCCTTCAATTAAAACTTCTTCAATCTTACCAAGATGTTGTTTGGTTCTATAATGCGAATGTTCTTGTTGCAAAGCAATAATTTCAGCTAACCGTCTTTTTTTAGTGGCTAAAGGTATATCGTCTTCCAATTTTTTGGCAGCTAAAGTTCCGGGTCTTTCTGAATAGGCAAACATAAACCCGAAATCATATTTAACGTGCTCCATTAAAGATAAAGTCTCATGATGATCTTCTTCTGTTTCACCACAAAAACCGGCGATCATATCCTGAGATAATGCGCAATCTGGAATTATTTTATTGATATTTTCAACCAGCTGTATATATTCATCACGGGTATGTTGACGGTTCATACGCTCTAACATTCTAGTACTTCCAGATTGAATCGGTAAGTGAATATACTTGCAAATATTTTCATGTTTGGCCATGGAATGAATTACATCTAAGCTCATATCTTGGGGGTTAGAAGTTGAGAATCGAAAACGCATTTTTGGAAATCCAGTTGCGCAAATATCCAATAATTCTGCAAAGTCTACCGCTGTTGCTTTGGCTATTTCAGAAGCCTTCACAAAATCTTTTTTTAATCCACCACCAAACCATAAATAGCTATCAACATTTTGCCCTAATAGCGTAACTTCTTTAAAATTTTTATCAGCAAGTTCTTGAATTTCCTTTAAAATGCTTTGTGGATCTCTACTTCGTTCTCTACCTCTGGTAAACGGAACTACACAAAAAGTACACATATTATCACATCCTCTTGTAATCGAAACAAAAGCGGAAACTCCGTTCGAATTCAAACGAACAGGAGATACATCTCCATAAGTTTCTTCTTTTGATAAGATAACATTAATTGCATCTCTCCCGGCTTCTACTTCTTCAACTAAATTAGGTAAATCTCTATAGGCATCAGGACCTACTACCAAATCCACAATTTTTTCTTCTTCTAAAAATTTAGTTTTTAGACGTTCGGCCATACAACCCAATACTCCAACCTTCATCGAAGGATTTATTTTTTTAACCTTATTATAATATTGTAGTCTTTTTCTTACAGTTTGCTCAGCTTTGTCTCTTATAGAACAGGTATTGACTAAAACTAGATCTGCCTCCTCTAATATTTGTGTAGTATTAAAACCTTCGTTTGCTAAAATAGAAGCTACAATTTCACTGTCATTCAGATTCATTTGGCAGCCATAACTTTCTATAAATAGTTTTTTATGGTTGCCAGTAACTTGTTCGGTTACTAATGCCTCACCTTGTTTTTTTTCTTCTATTACTTTTTCTGCACTCATATATTCTCAAAAATTGGATTGCAAAGATACAACCAAAATAGTAAAAAGATGACATATTGTCATATTAAAATTTACGCAACTTATGGGTAGGTTTTGCATCTAACTAAATATATCTAAAAATTTTGGCCATGAAAATAAAAATTATGCTAATCCTCATACTAGGGTTCTTTACACTGATATCATGTAATAATGATAATGATGAATATATTATGGTAAAAGTTGCTACACCAGAATATATGACACTCGATGCATTAAGATCTTCAGTTGAAATTACTTCGCCGATACCAATAATTAAATCAGGTAAAATTTATGTTTATAACGATTTAGTATTAGTGAGTGATATTGATAAAGGTATTCATGTTATAGATAATTCTAACCCTGAAAATCCACACAAAATAGCTTGTATTAAAATAAAAGCGAATAAGGATATGGAGATCAAGGGTGATTATTTATATGCAGATAGTTTAATGGATTTAGTTGTTTTTGATATTTCTGATATACATAGTATTAAGGAAGTGACAAGGTTAGAAAATGTCTTACAACAATATGTGCCCGTACCATTTTTTGAGGATGTAATTGTTGATTATGGTGAGAATACATATAATCCTGATGAAATTATCGTTGCTTGGAATATTACTGATGAGCTAAGGACAATTGAAGAAATAAATGAGATAAATAGAGGAGGTATTATGGATGACCTTGTATTTGCCAATGAAGCAAATGTTTCAACTGGCCAAGGAGGTTCTTTAGCTAGGTTTAAAATTGTAAATAATATATTATATGCGGTTGATAGTCATAGTATTAATATTTTTAATATTGATAACCTTGAATCTCCTGAAGATGTAGGTGAAGTATATGCCGGCTTTGATATAGAAACAATATTCAATAGGGATGCTCATTTATTTTTGGGGAGTATGAGTGGTATGTATATTTATGACATTTCATCACCGGCCACTCCAATATTTGTTTCAGAATTTCAACATGGGACGGCCTGTGATCCAGTTGTGGTAGATGATCAATATGCCTATATAACATTGAGAGCTGGTAATTTTTGTGGTGCGCTAGATAGCAGTCTTCAAATAGTTGATATCTCAGATTTGTACAATCCAGAACTAAAAAAATCTTATGCAATGGATAATCCATATGGGTTAGGTGTCAAAGAAAATTTGCTTTTTATTTGTGATGGAACGTCAGGATTAAAGGTTTACAATAAAACTGATGTTGAAGATCTTAAGTTGTTAGATCATTTTAAGGATATTAATACATATGATGTTATTCCGTTAGATGAGCGATTACTAATGATTGGTGACAATGAATTGTTCCAATACGAATATTCTGATAATGGTCTTGATTTGATAAGTAAATTTTCGTTGAATTAAGGCTTTATTTACATTGAAAAGTTGTGAAACAGAGCGGTTTTTTATCTATTAATTAAGGGTATTCCAATAACATTAAAAAATTCTATATACTTTTGCAATCTCAAAATCGTTATTTAATGTTTGTATTAAAACTTTAAATAATAAACGTTGATTAAGGTATATGGCAAAAAATTTAGTAATAGTAGAATCACCCGCAAAGGCAAAAACAATAGAAAAATTTTTAGGTAAAAATTTTCAAGTTGAATCTAGTTTTGGCCATATAGCAGATTTACCTTCTAAAGAATTGGGTGTAAACGTTGAAGGCGATTTTAAACCCAAGTATATTGTTTCTTCAGACAAAAAAGCAGTAGTTAAAAAACTTAAGGACTTAGCAAAAAAGGCGGATACAGTTTGGTTAGCAAGTGACGAAGATCGTGAAGGTGAAGCAATAGCCTGGCATTTATTCGAGCAATTAAAACTGAATAAAGACAATACAAAACGTATTGTTTTTCATGAAATCACTAAAAAAGCTATTTTAGAAGCAGTAGAAAATCCGAGAAGCATCAATTATAATTTAGTAAATGCACAGCAGGCACGTAGAGTACTTGACAGGTTGGTAGGATACGAACTATCGCCTGTATTATGGCGTAAAGTCAAAGGTGGTCTATCAGCCGGACGGGTGCAATCAGTAGCAGTTAGACTAATAGTTGAACGTGAACGTGAAATAGAAAACTTTGCATCAGAAGCTTCTTACAGAATTGATGCTGAGTTTAGTAATGAAGGGGGAACTAAATTTAAGGCCAAGCTGGCTAAAAACTTTGATTCTAGAAACAATGCAGAAGTCTTTTTGAATTCATGCATCGGTGCTGATTTTAAAGTGGATGATTTACAAACTAATCCTGCCAAAAAATCTCCTGCAGCACCTTTTACAACCTCTACTTTGCAACAGGAGGCTTCACGTAAGTTATATTTTCCGGTAGCCAAGACAATGATAGTTGCACAGCGATTATATGAAGCCGGTCACATTACATATATGAGAACAGACAGTGTTAATCTTTCTAATGACGCAAAAAATGCAGCGCAACGAGAGATAATTTCTTCATATGGTGAGATTTATAGTAAACCTAGAAACTTCAGATCAAAAGTCAAAAATGCACAAGAAGCGCATGAGGCAATTAGACCAACTGAAATGAATAAGCAGCATGTCTCACTTGGACGTGATGAAGATCGATTATATAGTTTAATCTGGAAACGCACCTTAGCATCACAAATGAGTGAAGCGAAATTGGAACGTACAATTGTTAAAATATCAAATAGTAAGAACAATGAGATTTTAACAGCTAATGGTGAAGTAATAACTTTTGATGGCTTTTTAAAAGTATATCTTGAGGGTACAGATTTTGATGAAGAAGATCAGGCAGGAATGTTACCAAGACTAACTATTAATGAAACATTAGAAAATAACTACATTACAGCAACCGAGCGTTATACAAAACCACCATATAGATTCACGGAAGCTTCATTGGTTAAACAATTGGAAGAATTAGGAATAGGAAGACCTTCTACTTATGCGCCGACTATTTCGACAATACAGCGTAGAGAATATATTGTGAAGGGCTCAATAGACGGTATTAAAAGGGAATATACTGAGTTAAAATTAAAAGCCGGTGTAATTAAGGAAAAATTATTGGTAGAAAAAGTAGGGTCTGATAAAGGTAAATTAGTACCAACAGATATAGGTAAAATTGTAAATGATTTTTTGGTTGAACATTTTTCAACCATTTTAGATTTAGGTTTTACTGCTAAAGTTGAAGAAGAATTTGATGAAATAGCTAACGGAAAAGAAGATTGGACATCAATTATAAAGAATTTTTACAAAGATTTTCACCCCAAAGTTGAAGAAGTTACAGAAAATGCACAACGTGCAAAAGGAGAAAGGCTCCTCGGGGTTGATCCTGAAACCGGCAAAAATATGTACGCCCGTTTAGGCCGTTTTGGAGCAATGGTGCAAATAGGTGAAGCTACAGATGAAGAAAAACCAAAGTTTGCAAGTATTCAAGGGGAACAAACTATTGACAGTATAAGCTTTGAAGATGCGCTCGACTTATTTAAATTACCCAAAACCATAGGAGAGTTCGAAGGTGAAGAAGTTGTTGTAGCAGTTGGAAGATTTGGCCCTTATGTGCGTTTTGGTAAAAAGTTCATTTCACTTGATAAAGGCGAAAATCCAATGTCGGTTGATTTAGATAGAGCCATAGAATTGATAAAGTTGAAACAAGAAGCAGATGCTCCAATTGGGGAATATCAGAATCTACCAGTACAAAAAGGAGTTGGTAGATTTGGACCTTTTATTAAATGGAATAATATTTTTATCAACGTAAATAAAAAATACGATTTTGATAATTTATCTAATGCTGATATTGCAGAGTTAATAGAGGATAAACTTAAAAAGGAAAAAGAAAAATTAATTCATCATTGGGAAACTGAAGGAATTAAAGTTGAAAAAGCACGCTGGGGAAGATTTAATATAATAAAAGGTAAATTTAAAATAGAATTACCTAAAACAACTAATGTTGAAAAATTAACCTTGGAGCAAGTAAAAGATATAATTGAAAAGAAAACGCCTAAAAAGAAACCGGCGAAAAAGAAAACTGCAAAGAGGAAACCTGCTAAAAAATAATTTAATATTTTTATAATTATTTAACACTTTATGAATTTTGATATTCTATTACCTGTTGAAGATGCTATTGTTGCTCATACAGCGTTACTTCCAAATCAATCTTTAGGTAAAAGTATTCATATTCATTCAAAAAAGAATGGATTGCCCGATATAGAGAATGCTCATATTGCTATTATTGGTGTAAAAGACGGCAGAAGGTCAGTTGATAATTTTGGTACTGGTGATAATTTTAGTGTTATACGTCAATATCTTTATCAGTTATTTCCAGGTAATTGGTTTTCTAAGATTATCGACTTAGGTGATATCCCACAAGGGAATGAAGAGGATGATACTTATTTTGCAATTCAAGAGATCATAGTATACCTTATAAAGAAAAATATTATACCTATTATTATAGGTGGCGGTCAAGATCTGACTTATGCAAATTTTAGAGCCTATGATAAATTAGAACAAACTGTGAACTTAACAGTTGTTGATACTAAGTTTGATTTAGGGAGTATTGAAGACGAAATATCATCAGAATCTTATTTAAGCAAGATTGTGATGGAAAAGCCCAATAATCTTTTCAATTTTAATAATATTGGATATCAAACATTTTTCAATTCACAAGAAGAAATTGACTTGTTAGATAAACTTCATTTTGATTGTTATAGATTGGGCGAAATTACCAATGACACTAAATTGGTTGAACCCATCATGAGAGATACTGATATAGTAAGTATCGATATTGGTTCTGTTAGAAGGGCAGAAGCTCCGGCAAATAAAAATGCCGTACCTAATGGTTTTTATGGTGAGGCTATTTGTGCCATTGCACGTTATGCTGGTATTAGCGATAAAGTAACTTCTTTTGGAATATATGAGTACAACCCCAAACTTGATGAAAAAGATCAAACGGCACATTTAATTGCTCAAATGATTTGGTATTTTATTGAAGGGTATAATTTTAGGATCAATGAATACCCGTTTACTACTAAGAAAGATTATAAAAAATATATAGTACCTATTGAAGACACTACAATAAACTTCTTTAAAAGTAACAAAAGTGATAGATGGTGGATGGAAGTTGAACACCATCATACTAAAGTTACAAAGCGTGCGTTAATACCTTGTACGTACCAAGATTACTTAAGAGCTCGTAATCAGGTTGTCCCCGAAAGATGGTGGAAAACTTTCAGAAAATTAAATTAGTTATACACTAAATATAATTTTTTCACGTTCTTAAAGTGATTCTGCGAAATCAAAATCGTTTTAAATTAAAATTGTTTAATAATAACAAATAGTATTGCTCCCTTTTTACGGGATAATAAATTTACATTTATGAAAAAAGTAACCGTATATTTTATACTAGCCGTTCTAGCATTGACAACAAGTTGTGGATCTAATGATAGAGGAGAACTAACGGGTGTTGCATCTAAAAAGAAATTTTTCCCTGAAAAACCATTAGGAATGACATTAATTCCGGGTGGTGCTTTTACAATGGGTAAAACTGATGAAGATGTTGCCGGG
>Ga0316190_10002509_pt1 | contig 13313 bp, 12 predicted proteins | sample Eddworburrow2_MG_FD_204929 | JGI IMG/M metagenome (GOLD analysis project Ga0316190, IMG submission 204929) | Coastal sediment microbial communities from Maine, United States - Eddy worm burrow 2 | ecosystem: Environmental > Aquatic > Marine > Coastal > Sediment | place: USA: Maine | collected... | reverse complement strand
GTAGAGACTGACCGTGACAGCATAATAAAAGATCTTATAGCACGTGTGCGCAATGATATTGGACCTGTTGCCGCCTTTAAAAAAGTGGTTATCCTCAAAAGATTACCTAAAACGCGCTCTGGTAAAATATTACGTGGCACCATGAAAAAAATTGCAGATGGTGAATCATATAATATTCCCGGAACGATTGATGATGTAACAATCCTTGATGAAATTGCTAATGCATTGAAAGAACTGGATTGAGATTTTACAAGGTGATTAATATAGAAGTATTACTCTTTAATTGCTGATTACCTGCTTATCAAAACTATTCTGATACAGTTCACGCAATCTATTTTTTTGAACTTTCCCCATTACATTAAGCGGTAATTCATCAATCACAAAAATTCTTTTTGGTACTTTATAAGTAGCCAATTTGTTTTTAAGAAGATTTGTTAATTTTGATTCGTCGATTTTAATATTGTTTTCCATGACGACAACAGCAATTACGCCTTCACCAAAATCCGGGTGAGGTACGCCGATCACCGCAGACTCAATAACTTCATCCAGACCATTTAAAACAATTTCGATTTCCTTAGGGTAGACATTATAACCACCCGAGATAATCAGGTCCTTTGAACGGCCTACAATCGTTAAATATTCTTTAGTATCAAGGAAGCCGACATCACCTGTTTTAAAGAAGCCATCCTTAGTGAATTCTTCTTGTGTCTTTTCAGGGTTTCGCCAATAGCCTTTAAATACATTTGGCCCAGACACCTGAATGTTACCTGTTTCTCCTTGTGCCAGAGTCTTGTCATCATCGGAGGTGATTCTTAGCGTAATGCCGGGTAGGGCTTGTCCAACTGTTCCGGGTAACCGTTCCTCATTTAGTGGGTTAGACGCAATCATTACAGTTTCTGTCATACCATAACGTTCTAATATACGATGACCTGTCTTGGCATAAAAATCGTCAGACACTTCTTTAAGCAGTGGGGCAGAGCCTGAAATAAATAAACGTATATTTTTTAATACCGCATCGTTAAGGTCAGGATGTGAAAGTAAGCGCGTATAGAATGTAGGTACACCCATCAATACAGTGACTCCAGGTAAAAACTTAATAATGTCATCAACATTAAACTCAGGTAAAAAAATCATCGGTGTACCACTTAGGAGCACACAATTTAGTGCGACGAAAAGGCCATGTACATGAAAAATAGGCAGGGCATGTAATAAGATATCAGCTTTATTAAATCCCCAGCTTTGATGCAGCGTTAAAGCATTCGAGGAAAGATTGCCGTGTGTGATCATCGCGCCTTTGGGTTTTCCTGTGGTACCACTTGTATAAAGTATGCAAGCAATGTCATCTTCATCAACGGTTGCAGTAGTTCTCTCGTGACCCGCAGTATTTGCATTATCAATTAGTGTCCCTTTCCCATATCTATCAAGGGTTAACAAGTTTATTTTTCCGCGGTTATCTAATAGTTTTTCTTTGATCATAGGAGATGCCGGATCACAAACCACCAGGCTGGGTTCAATATCATTTAAAAAATAGGATAGTTCTGAAGCAGTGTAAGCACTATTTAATGGAACTGATATTGCACCAAGTTTGAGACAGGCAAGATATAAAAAAATGGCCTCAGGAGATTTATTTACCTGAAAGATAACCCTGTCGCCTTTACTAACGCCAGTGTTGACCATAGAACGTGCAATGTTAGAAGTGATATTTATTAAATCCTGGTAACTGTATTGTTCATCCTCTTTGGTCTCTATAAAAGGTTGTGCTAAATCCTGTGGAAATCGTTCTTCGAAAAGGGTGTATAAATTACTCATGAATAACTCTACTTATTGGCAAGGGTATTGTGAACACAGCAAGTTGCCGTATTTAATTTAAAATTTAATTTGGATTGAAGGAGATTAGTGTTTATGGACTATTCTACAGATGTAATATTACAATAAAAAAAAGGCGAATCCAAAACTGGATTCGCCCTTACTCATAAGGACAACTTAAAATTATGTTTAAAAAGTAGCAGAGATGCCTACGAAACCACTAATGGGTGCACCAGCACCTTGAAATACCGGGCTGGAAAATGCAGCAGTTGCCCCGGAACCATCAAAAACTTCATCCGCTTCGCCTAACAGACCAAATGTTTCATAGTCGGTATCAAATAGATTATTAACGCGCGCAAAAACCGAGAAGGTTTTATTGATTTTATAAGTGCTATTTAAGTTAACGACCGCATAACCATCGACAGGTCCCAGTTCATTGCTCTCATCACCACGCAGAACCTGAGTCGAGTTATAGATCATATTGGCGCCAACAGAGAATTTTTCTGTAAAGCTATATAAGCCACCCAACTTAAACGTATGCTCAGGTATGCCCGGTATATTATCTCCTGAACTAACCTGGATCTCATTTGCATCACCATCACCATTTAAATCAGCTGCATTTGGATGGTTTGCACTGATTCCGACAAAGGCATCTTGAAAAGTGGCACTGACATAGCTGTAATTGAGGTACCAATTTAATTTCTTTTTGAATATACCGTTTAATCCAACTTCTGTGCCGACGCGTTCGGTATCACCCACATTCCTAAAGAAGCCTGTGCTGGATGTGGTTCCACCAGTAGACCCAAAGATAATGTCATCATTATTAGTACTATGAAAACCGCTTATGCTGTAGCCAATTCCATTATTTAAAGCGCCTCTGATACCACCTTCGAAACTCTTGGTGACGACTTGTTCCAATGGTGGATCAGCAAGAAATGCATTGGGTAAATTACACGGCGCGTCTTCACGAGCACATAACAATTCAATTGGCGTAGGCGCGCGCGCTGATTCGCTATAACTACCATAAATGCCAATATTATTGTCAAAATTATAGGTGACACCGAATGCAGGGTTAATACGATCAAAATCATGTTCACCATTCAGTGCGGCTGGGTCATCGGGGTTAACGAGATTGTTTTGACTACTTCTGTCGCCTAAGACTATATGTGAATTGTTATAGCGCACTGACGCAGTGATTGCGAGCTTGTCAGTTACCGAAAAAGTATCCGTTGCATAGAGCGACCATGCACGGTTATGAGCCTTAATGCTTGTGCCTTCTCCAGGAACAAATAGGGAGGTTCTTGATGTGCCTCGATCAGCGCTAGCAATCGTACAATCTGTACCATTAACGGTACAGTTAAGCGATGCAATTTCTACGCTTGAGAAGAAATCGATGAGTCCTTGTTGATAACCTGTACCAAAGATGAACTGGTTTTTATGACCAAATAAATCATTCAGAAAAGTCGTTTGCAGGTTTGTACCAAACCCTTCCTGATCACGTTTACTGATATTATTGATGGCATTTCGTTCGATGCCTCCCACTGTTTCTAAGATAGAGGCACCATTCTGATCGGTAATTGGCGCTGTAAGATCATCTTCTTCACATAATAATCCGGCATTAGCGCCACCACAGTCAGTAAATTCTGAACCATCACCATTGAAACTATCAGTTTCATTTTTACGATAAAATGCATTCCCACTTAATTGAATACTATCGTTGACCCATTGTGTGCCTTCCAGATTAACCATGGTCATTTTATTCTCAGTCTGATCAGGAGATGTAAATACAGCTTCTCTATCAAGCTCAAGTAGTTCTACAGGCGATGAGCCATTGCCAATTAAATCTGTATCCGCGTGGTTAAGCGATAAGTCTAATGTTGTATTCGTTGCTCGATAGCTTAATGAACCAAATAGATTTAACGCATCGGAAGGTGATGCATCGCGCCAACCCTCTTCATCAAAGTAATTTGCGGTAACAAAATAACCCCATTTACCGTTATTACCACCGGACTCAATGGTTGAAACGATACGTTCGAACGAACCACCATAAGTTTCAATACTATGGCCCGGGTGGGTAAAACCATTTTTCGTTGTAATAGAAAGTGAGCCCCCGAGTGCATTAAGACCAAAGACAGGGTTAGCGCCACCGATTAGATTAATATTCGCTATAGATGATTCCGGGACTAAATCCCAGTTCATGGAATCACCAAAGGGCTCGTTAATTCGCACACCATTTTGGTAAACAGCCAGGCCTTGAGGCAAGCCTAATAATGGCGATAATGAATAACCACGATATGACACATCGGACTGTAAGGGGTTGTTCTGGGCGTCATTAATGGTGACGCTACCAAGGTTACGGTTCATGAAGTCTGTCAGGTCGAGCGTCTGGCTAGCCTCTAAATCATCACTTGATGCAGACTGGACATTATAAGGAATTAATTCTTCTGGCAGACCGACGCCATGGGTCGGGGTAATGCCGATGACTTCAACGGTTTCTTTTTCTTGAATATTTTCTTCAGCTAATACGGCTTGCGATGTAGTTAATGCAAGCAGTGATATTGTAACGGCTGCGATATTACGACTAGCAGACATGATTGATTTACCCTCAATGTTAAAGTTTTTACTGGAATTTATTATTGGAGGGCAAGAATATCGATCTAGTTACTTGATTAAAAGAGAGTTATTAATGAAAAAGGCAGGAAAAACTCCTGAATTTCATTCGCAAGAATAATTTAGATGTATTCTTCCAGAATTTCGCGTTCGTCTTCGCTAATTTTCGCATTTTGCAGGCGGTTTTTGATCATATCCTTGTTGATATGCCCACCTTCTATTAAATCTCTTCTTTCTTCAGGCGAGAGTGAGTCCATAAAGAATAGATTACTGGGTGGATGGTAGCCGGCTTCAATAATGACATTCGCCTCATTGGCCATTAATCGATATTTTCCGATGTCTTTTTTGAGACGGTCATCAGCAAAGGCCTTGTCAGCAATGCCGGCGGTGTAGATCGAATGTATTTCCATTTTATAGCTTATGATATGACCGGGGTCGCCAGTTTTTTCAATGTCAGCTTCTATATGCTCAAGCCGTGGACGTAATAATTCTCGCAAGGTCTCAAGGACCTCTTGATCTTCTAGTCTTTCGCAATAGATATCGAGAATATTATCAATGGGTAGCTGGGTATAGGTATCTGTCGTAAAGAGTTCATTTTTCCTGTAAGTCAGCAGCTTGAATGAACGAAACCCGAGTTGTTGCTGAATATCAGTCAGTTCACGGATGTGTTTATTGAAGCTTAAAGCACATACCAGTTGTGAATGATTGAGTTCAAGTTGTGCCGCAACAATATTGATACGCTTGATGAAATCTTTTTCCTCACCAGCATTGGTCTTATAAAATATTCGAACGAGTTCATCATCTGAAGCGGTCAATAATTCTGTAAAACTGGTCATAGTCGTTTAATTAATTCTCACGGTGTAGTTTCATGTAATCATAAAGGATCTTTTTCTCAACATCCGAAATATTTGGGTCTTCGAGGCGTGTTTCGATTAGTGGCCTCGGGATCAACCCTTTATTAAGTAACTTTCTCTTTTCCTGTGGCAATATGGAGTCGCGAAAAAATAATTCTCCAACAGGAATAATCTTATTTTCAACAATCAACGTGACTTCATTGAGTAAGGCACGAAATCCACTATCTGAGAGTTCCAGCCGATTTTCTACAAAATCTATACCGACGATTTCATCGGAATAAATGGCGCGCATTTCTTCCTTATACTTATCTATAATCAGGGAATTTACGGTTTCATCAATCCGTTTCTCAATTGACTGAAGTCGATTCGACAATAAATATTCTATTATTTGCTTATTCGCAACGTCGTTTTTCACAACGGCATAGATAGAAAGAATATTATCCAGGCTTACTAATTTATAGATATCCGTCGTGAAGATCTCATTTCGAGAATTTAATAAAGCATCATAATTATCAAAACCAAGAACTGGTGGTATTTCAGGTAAATTCCTGACCGATTGATTAAAACCGATGGCACAAATTAATTGTGCTTCGCGTAGTTTTAGTTTTATAGCGATAGCTTCAGCTTTATCCTCATCGTTTTCTACAGAAACATTGAATTTATAGAGAAGCTGTAGAAGCTCTTCTTCGTTTGAATTTAGAATTTCTTTAAACGAGGTCATATCTTTGTTATCCCCGTTGCACGATTACGGTAATAAACCTTGTAATATGCCTGTGTTTCGTACCCAGGGTTTGCTTCTTTGAATTGCCAAGGGTAATTCACTGACAGCGAGTTCTGCATCATTATAGGTGTCATAGAGGCCATAGACAGCAGTATAGCGGGTTGTGCCGTTGACAATAACGACGATATAGCCTGCTTTTGAGTCAAGACCAGACTGTTTTATATAATTGATAATGTCATTTTCATTGATAACACTGCCTAATTGTAATGTGTAATTATCGGGAGCTTGTTGTCTTAACCAGTTGCTCAAATTCAAGTCATGCTCTGATGTGGCTGGCGGTTCTACTGTTGTCGGGCTCGAATTCGTTGTTTCAACCTTTGTAGTAACCTCACTCGTGGGAACATTTTTGAGCTTTGCTACAGGCTTTGTTTTTTGCGAAGCAAGGTTTTGTAATTTTTGCTTTGCTTCCTGTAGACCCTGATCTGCGGCCAATTGGTACCATTCTTTTGCCTTATTAACATCCTTTGCTACGCCATAGCCATTTTCATGGAATACACCAAGATTAAACTGTGCCTGGGCAATATTTTGGTCGGCAGATTTGTTGAACCACATTAGCGCAGTGGCATAGTCTTTATTTTTACTTTGGCCAAAAGCATACATGACCGCCAGGCTGTATTGTGCATTGCCGTGACCTTGTTCGGCCGCAGCCTCGAATAATTTTGCTGCCTTCACATAATCTTTGGGGATACCAATTCCGCGATAGTGCATTAAGCCAAGGTTGAATTGTGAGTCAGAAATACCTGCATTAGAGGATAGCTCCCACCATTTGGCCGCCTCAAGGTAATTTTGTTCTACGCCCTGACCCTGAAAGTACTTTACGCCTATGTCATGCTGAACTAATGGCACACCTTGCTCTGCGGCCATGCGATACCATTTTATCGATTCGGCCGGGCTTTTTTCGACGCCATGGCCATAATCATACATAAGACCCATGGTGATTTGAGCCTGAGAATCACCTTCTTCTGCCAGAGGTTTAAGTATCTCTAATGCGAGGGCATAGTTTTTCTTCAGATAAGCTTGCTTGCCTTCCTCATAGCTTGCAGCAAAAAGTGGTGTAGAACAGAGGAAAAATAAGAAAATGAAAACAGCGCGCATATTCGTCCGTGAATTTTTATTTATTAAGTGATGTTGCAAGTTCGTGCCCATTTATTCGTTATTATTATCACGCTTAGCTAAAAGATGAATGTTATTTACGCCATTGTTTTAGCAAGACTAAAAATTTCTTCTGCATCAAATACCTGGCTGTTACTCTCGAACAGTTTTTCGATACAGGCCCGATGCAGCGCTAATTTTAACGTACCAAATCCTATTGCGCCCCAAATTATTTTACCATGGCGATCCTGACCTCTATCCATCATATCGGTACCGCCAATGCCAATCGGTGGTGTCGCGTTCGCGTCGGCCATTAATTCGATAGTACTATTATTTTCCCAATGTTCCGCTTTGAGCAATTCAGCGCCTGCTGCGCCAGTAGCAAAGACGATATGTGCATCTTCCACCAACTTTCCTCTAGCGTCACAATCAGCTGCTTCGGCGGGAGTAATATCGACATCGAAGCTCTTTTTCATGTCGGCACAGGCTTGTTCAGCACGTTTTAGTTCACGAGAGCTGACAACGACCTCACTGGCACCTTCTTTCGCCAGCATAATCGCTGCACGTTGCCCTACGGGGCCGGTACCGGCTAATACTACAGCTTTTTTGCCTTTTATAGCGCCACTACTTAATAATTTAGCAACACCGGCTGCAGCGGTTGTATTACTGCCATTACTATCCAGCATGACTGAAACCCGGAAGTCAGCAAAAAAGTTTCTTTGCACGGCTTTAAACAGTTTTTCACCCGCAGCCATATCGCTGCCACCAACGAATAAAGCGGTATTTTTCTTTTCTTTGGGTGCGCGGGTAAAAATAGCACCTTCTACCAGAGGTGTTACGTTGTCAGGAGTGACGTTGCCGTGTCCGATAACATGGTCGGCACCGCCATCGTAAGCAACAACCGTATCAAAGACAGCAGGATGGGCATCGGTATCAAGTTGGAAAAGCAATTTTTTCATTATGGTTAATTCCTCTAGATTATTGTTCTAAATGAAGTAATGCCAATGTAATCAATCAGGTACATTGACAAATGGACTCATTCCCCTCCGAACAGCCCAATTAAAAGCGCATAAGGTAACCGATGCTGGATCATGCGACAACCATGTAATTAATCAGGATGGCATATGCGTATTTAAAATTTGGAATTTCCAAACAAATCATGAACTTATTAAATCTTACCGGTTTTTCCGCTTCTGTCATATAATCGTCGTCTTTTTTTGAAAATTCCGGGGGGGATTATGATTAAAGATATGACGATTCAGGAGTTCTTGGATGGCTTGGCGAGTAAGGCATCAACGCCAGGTGGTGGTGGTGCGGCGGCTGTCTCTGGTGCGATGGGTGCCGCCCTGATTAGCATGGTGGCAAATTTTACCATCGGTAAAAAAGGCCATGAAGATGACGAAGAAGAATGTAAGGAAATGCTCGTCAAGTCTGAAGCACTTAGAGCAAAATTAACGGACGCGATTAAAGATGATGTTGATGTTTTTAACCGTGTCATGGCTTCTTACGGTATGCCAAAAGACACAGATGAAGAAAAAGCAGTACGTAGCACAGAAATTCAGGCTGCATTAAAGGCAGCGACAGATGTGCCTTTAGAATGCGCTCGACTTTGTCGCGAAGTGATTAATCTTAGCCAGCCAATTGCGGACAAGGGAAATAATAATGTGATCAGTGATGCGGGCGTTGCTGTATTAGCCGGTTACGCTGGTCTTAGAAGTGCGGCATTGAATGTGTATATCAATATAGGCGGAATTAAGGACAAAGAGTTTGCGGATGATCGTCGCCAGAAATTGGAAACGTTGCTAACTGATATGGATGGATTGAAGGAAGAGATCTACGAATTGGTTAAGAGTAAACTTTAGTACAGGAAGTACTGTATGCCGCGAGACGCCTATAGGGATATAGGCGGTAGAAAATGTCAGGAACATATTTTCGAGGACACGACTGCAAGGATGCAGGAGTTAGAACGAATCAGGAGACAGAGTCGAGGAGTCCGTAGCGGCCCTTCATTCGCAATCGCATGAAAGTAGTTGCGATACAATAATTATTTCCATGCGCGTTGGTCTATAGATTAATGCGCATGGAAAAATCAATGGCCTGAATGTGCTTGGTTAATGCGCCTATTGATATGTAGTCCACGCCGGTTTTCGCAATTGCATATAGATCGTCTTTATTTACATTACCTGAAGCTTCAAGTTTGGCACGACCTTGATTAATACTCACCGCTTTTTCCAGAAGTGCCAGATCAAAATTATCCAATAAGATTTGATCCGCTTCCGCGTTTAATGCCTCTTCAAGTTCAGACAAGGATTCAACTTCTACTTCCACAGGCAGTTTTTTTTCTTTTGCCTGTTTAACCGCTTGGGTAATGCTGCCGGCTGCCATTATATGGTTTTCTTTAATCAGGATAGCGTCAAAGAGACCAATACGGTGATTGGCACCGCCTCCACAGGTGACAGCATACTTTTGCGCAAGCCGTAAACCGGGAATAGTTTTTCGTGTATCTAATATTTTAGTTTCGGTGTCTTTTATGATGTCGACAAAACTGGCTACTGTTGTCGCCGTAGCAGAAAGTGTTTGTAAAAAATTGATTGCAGTGCGTTCACCTGTTAATAATGATCGTGCCGATCCATTAAGACTGCATAATATCTGGTCGGGTGCCACAACATCGCCATCTGCAACATTCCACGTTATCGACGTAGTTTTATCCAGTTGATTAAACACTTCATCAAACCACTGGCAGCCAGCGACGACAGCATGTTCACGGGTGATTAATGTTGCCGAAGCTAAGGCATCTTCAGGAATTAACTCTGCAGTAACATCTCCACTACCCACATCTTCGGCTAATGCCGATTTAACATTTGCGCTTATATCTTTCTGGTTAATGACCATGTTGTATTTTTTTTATTAAAGTATTGCCGTGTTTTGCTAAAAACAACGGGACTAAGTAGTAACAAGGCGACAAGATTAGGTAAAGCCATCAAGCCATTAAGCACATCTGCAAAAGTCCAGACTAGTTCCAGTTTTATCACAGCGCCAGTGAAGATGGCTATGATCCATAGTACGCGATAATAAATTATAATTTGTACGCCAAATAGATATTCGGCACAGCGTTCACCGTAATAACTCCAGCCGAGAATGGTCGTGAAGGCAAATAAGATCAGCCCAAAACTTACGACATAATTACCATAGCCATACAGTCCTGTAGAAAATGCCATTGATGTCATAGGTGCGCCTTGCAGTCCACTTTCCCACGCTCCGGTAATAATAATGACGAATGCCGTAAGGCTGCACAGGATAAGGGTATCGATAAAGGTGCCTAGCATGGCAATCATGCCTTGTTTAACCGGATCGTTTGTTTGCGCAGCTGCATGTGCAATGGGTGCGCTGCCCAGACCTGATTCATTAGAGAAAATACCTCTGGCAAAGCCCCAGCGTATTGCCATCCATATTGATGCGCCTAGGAAACCACCACTAGCAGCTGAGCCTGTGAATGCACTATCAATTATGAGTAAAAATGCACCAGGCAGTTTTTCTATATTTAAGAAAATAATGGCTAACGCAGCGATAATATAAATCGCTGCCATGAAAGGAACCAGTTTTGAGGCAACATGCGCAATACGTTTTACGCCACCAATAATTACGAAGGATGCCAGTGCTGCCATGGCAGCGCCAGTAAGCCAGGTTGGGATATTAAAGCTTGAATGAATCTCACCTGCTACAGAATTGGATTGCACCATGTTGCCGATACCAAATGAAGCAATCATGGCAAAAAATGCAAACGACGCAGCCATCCAACGCCAGTTTTTCCCCAAGCCATTGCGGATATAGTACATTGGGCCGCCAACGTAATTGCCAAGCGCATCGGTTTCTCTATAACTGACAGCGAGCACGGCTTCGGCATATTTTGTGGCCATTCCAAAAATTGCAATGACCCACATCCAGAATATTGCGCCGGGCCCTCCGAAGTGAATAGCAGTGGCTACACCGGCAATATTACCTATGCCAACGGTTGCCGAAAGGGCTGTCATCAAGGCATCAAATGGGCTGATATCACCTTTATTTTGAGATGACTCCTTTCTGCCTTGCCACAGGGTTTTAAATGCCAGGGGTATTTTTCGCCAAGGCATGAAATGAAGTCCAATCGTCAGATAAATCCCTACGATCGCTAACAGGGGAATGAGCAAGTACTCTCCCCAGATGATGCTGCTTAATGTGTTTAGCTTATCCAGTAACCAGTTCATATTGTTGCTATCGTTTCCGTTCGATTGCTTAAGACTTTGATTGAAAATAGGATAGTTTAATCGTTATCACTCAATATTGTCGAATGAGCAATTGATCCCCTTGCTGGGAGAAGTCGAGATGTTTTAAAAAACTCATACCCAGAAGAATCTCTTCACCTTGCATATAGGGATTAATATTGGCACGGATATTATGCAATTCTATTTCACCAAGACTGACACGATCTAATACCGTTCCATAAACATCAATCTGCCCATTGGCGGTATGCACGGACATCCTTAAACCGGGCTTCAATCTTAATTCTTGAGCTATCTTTTCAGGAATACTTATATCTGTTGCCCCGGTATCAACTACGAACACGACGGCTTTACCATTGATCATGCCGCTAGCAACATAATGGCCGTAGCGATTTCGCTGTAGTTGTATCTGTTTGTATTGTCCCGTTTGAGAAGAGGATAAATTCTGGTTGGGGTTATTTTGTTGGTCGAGAAACCGGGAAAAATAGGCTGTCAGAATACCGAGGACGACTATCCAGGCAAATACTGTCATACCTTTTCCCAGGCGTTTTTGGAAATTGTCCTTATTCATACTTCAGATTTTGTCATAAATGCCGATATCAACACTATAGAAACAATATATTAGAGCGATAACTTATTAATATGTATAGATTGATACAACATTTCCTGATTATCTTATTGTCATGCTTTTTTCTGACAGGCGCATTTGCTGCGGAAGAAGCTGCTGAAGATAAAGTTAAGGAATTAAAATTCTATACAGCGGCTAAAGAAGGGCGTTTAAGCCAGGTCAAAGCGATGTTATCGAATGGATATAATGTCAATGCCAAAAATAACTCAGGACGTACGGCGTTAATGAGTGCTGCCTATAACGGTAATAAAAGCATTGTTCAGGAACTTGTCGTCGAAGGTGTAGATGTGAATTTTGCCGATGAACAGGGTAAAACAGCACTGATGTTGGCAGTGGCTAATAAGAGAATTAAAATTGTCGAAGTATTATTAAATGCCGGGGCTGATGTAACGCTTGCGGATAAAAAGGAAAAGACAGCCATCACCATGGCTGAAAAAACAAAGAATAAAAAATTAGTTAAGTTGTTAGAGTCGGCCTCTGAGTGAAAGCTCAGGGATAAACTAGTCTCATCCCAGCAAAGATATGGCGTTTATCTGCCGTGTAATAATTTCGAAAACTTGGGCGTTTGATAAATGCTTTCGTATAAGCACTGCCACCTTTTAAGACATAATGATGGTCATCAAAGTAGGGCATTGAATACCCTTCATAAGGATAAGGTGAAAACCCCGGGTAAGGGTGAAAGGTATTTTTGCACCATTCCCATGCTACTGATGTCTGTTGTAAGCGCTGCTTACTAATAGCTACTTCCCATTCGTATTCATGTGGCAAGCGTCCACCAGTCCAGTTTGCAAATGCCTCAGCTTCAAAATAGCTTAAGCCGTGTATGGGCTGTTCCTCTTCAAGAGTAAAAGGGCCGTTATGATTAATGCCATACCATGTGCTATCTTTTTGCAGGCGCCAATGGTGTGGGTGTGTAATTTTATTGTTATTGCGCCAGCGCCATCCAGCAGTTGACCAAAACTCGCTTCTTGAATAACCATCATCACCCATGAATTTCAGATAATCACTATTGTTCACAGGTAAGGCTGCAATATTGAAACTATCAAGTTCTACAGAGTGAGAGGGATGTTCATTGTCATAGGGGAAATCAAGTTTTTCTACCCCAATCTGGTATGTGTCTGCGTCAATAGTTACGAAATTATTTTTTGATTCACTTGGGTTTAATTTTTTGGAAGATGTGAACTTTATATCTGGATTGTGAATCTGCATTTCAGTCAGGACCATAGTCATGGTTTCAATATGTTGTGAATAATGTTGAATCAAAAAATGAAAAATATAATTAT